>Ga0308414_1000726_pt1 | contig 21395 bp, 15 predicted proteins | sample HotsprSampleOS50_FD_205667 | JGI IMG/M metagenome (GOLD analysis project Ga0308414, IMG submission 205667) | Hot spring phototrophic mat microbial communities from Octopus Spring, Yellowstone National Park, Wyoming, United States - 20090730_OS50 ...
CCAGCAGCGGAATGGGATCGAACCCCAGCCGGTAATAAACGGCCATGCGCGCTTCATAAAACGGCAGCAGCGGGCAGCGGAGGAGCACTTTCTCCCGCGGATTCTGCGCCACCATCCGGACCAGCGCTTCTGTCACTTCGGCTCGCGCCAGGAATTGAGGGCGCTTGTACAGCCACAGGTAGAGCGCGTTGTGGAGCAGGAACACCGCCGCCAGCGCTGCGGCCGCCGCTTTGGCGCGCGGCGTCCTGGAAAGCGCGAGCACCGCTGCCAGCCCCGCCAGCAGCGCCATCCCGGCCGATGCCAGGTAGTGGTGCCGGCTGGGAATGCGCGGCATGTACGTGAGGAAGGCGTACGGCATCAGCGCGGACACATACCAGAACGCGGCAAAGGAGACCGTCCTCCACGGCGTGTCTTTGCGCCAAATCAAGGCCAAAACGATCGCGGAAACGCCCCAAACCCCGAGACCGCGGGGAACGCTGCGCGCCAGTGTCGGCACAAAGTGCCATCCGGGGGAGAAGGTGCCGTCGTGAAAATGCTGATGCGCCGCCTGCCCTGCCCATGCCAGCCAGAAGTAAACAGCCGTGGAAAGGATGCCGGCGGCCAGCGCCCACGCCGCCGCTTTCCATCGCCCCGGATACAGCAGCGCCGCCGCAGGCAGCAGCGCCGCCAGCACAACGCCGGATTCCTTGGACAACAGAGCCAGCAGCCACGCCGCCGCCACCGGCGCCAGCCACAGACGCGAGCCGCCCTCGAGCCACCGCAGCCACGCCAGCAGCGCGCAGAGCACGGACGCCATCACCAGCGGCTCATGGATGGAGGCGAACCAGATGACGGCTTCATGCGGGCGCTCGTTGGCCGTGAAGACCAGCGCCGCCGCGGCAGCCGCCGTCCAGCCGATCCAGCGGCACGAGCCAAGCGCATACAGGAGCCAGGCGTTCAGCACATGCAGCCCGAGGCTCGCCAGGTGGAAGGCGGTTGTCGCAAAGCCCGCCAACCCGAGCAGCGCGGAAGTGAGCCACAGCGAGGTGGCGCGGCAGCGGTAGAGCGGGTCGCGGAACAGTTCGCCCCAGCCATCGACGGGCCCGTAGCGCTCGGCGAGCCGCGCGTGCCCGTAGTCGTCCACCAGCGGAGGCATGGTGAGGAACGGGGCGTAGACTGCGAACGCGACGGCAGCCAGCGCCAACAACGCGTGCCAGTGTTTCCATTCGGGCGCGCGGACGCCCGATTCCTGCCGGATCACCCTTCCGGACCTCCCCGTACGAAGTCGAGTGCCTGCCAGTATAGCCGTCCCGCCTCACATTCGCCAACAAGCGCGCCGCGGCTGCCGATATGAAGGTCATCCGATGCGTGCCGTCATGGAACACATCCCCGACGAGGACCTTGAGCTGTACTGCCTCGGGCGCGCCACCAACGCGCAGCTCGCACCGATTGAAGAGCATCTGCTGGCATGCCCTGACTGCCTCAAGCGGGTGCAGCAACTGCTCGCGGCGATTGACTCGCTGCGGGAAGCGCTGCGGCGGATGGAGGAAGAGCGGGAGCGGTGACGCCTACCGGGGCGCCGGCGGCAGGCCGGTCACGCAGCCGCGCCGGTTTGCGGTAGCCTTTTAACCGTCATGGCAGGCCGATTCGCTACCGTCTTTCTGATCGCCGCGCTGTCGCTGTTTGCGGCCAAGCCGCGGGTGATTGTTCTCACAGACATTTCCAACGAGCCGGACGACGAGCAGTCGCTGGTGCGCTTTCTGCTGTATTCGAACGAATACGACGTCGAGGGCATTGTCGCCACCACATCGGTTTGGCTGCGCGACAAGATCCGCCCGGACATCATCCGGGAAACGATCCAGGCTTACGGCAAAGTGCAGCCCAATCTGCTGAAGCACGCGCCGGGCTTCCCCGACGCAGGGCATTTGCTGAGCGTGGTGAAATCGGGCAGCGCCGAGTTCGGCATGCGCGGCGTCGGCAACGGCAAGGCGACCGAGGGCTCGCGCTGGATCATGGAAGCAGCCGATCGTCCCGATCCGCGCCCCTTGTGGATCGCGGTGTGGGGCGGCGCCAACACGCTGGCGCAGGCGCTGTGGGACGTCAAGTACACGCGTTCGCCGGAAGAGCTGGCGCGCTTCGTCTCAAGGCTGCGCGTCTACACGATTTCCGATCAGGACGATGCGGGGCGCTGGCTGCGGATCACGTTTCCGGACCTGTTCTACATCGTCAGCCCGTCCAGCGTGGAATCGGGCGAGTATTACCTGGCCACATGGACCGGCATCTCAGGCGACCGCTTCTACCGCAACGGGCCGATGGAGGATTTCGAACTCGTGGACAACCCGTGGCTGGAGGCCAACATCATCCGCGATCACGGGCCGCTGGGCGCAAGGTATCCGAAAGTGGCCTACATCATGGAAGGCGACACGCCGTCGTTCCTGAACCTGATCCATAACGGACTGGGCGGCGACGTCGAGCCATCTTACGGAGGCTGGGGCGGGCGGTACGAGCTGCGGCAGTCCTACGCGGAGACAAGGCCCATCTGGACGAACTCGCGCGACACGGTGCGCACGCGCGACGGCCGCGAGCACACGTCGAACACGGCCACCATCTGGCGCTGGCGGCGCGCCTTCCAGCACGATTTCGCGGCGCGGATGGACTGGTGCGTGCAGCCGCATGGCAAAGCGAACCACAACCCGCTGGCCGTGCTCAACGGGGACAAAACAAAAGATGTGCTTTCTGTTCAGGCGAAGGCGGGCGAGGCGGTGCGGCTGTCCGCGGCCGGCTCGGCCGACCCCGACGGCCATGCGATCCGCGCGCGGTGGTGGATCTACCCGGAAGCAGGCACCTACCGCGGCAAGGCGCATTTGTCGAGCGAAGACGGGATGGAAACGGAGTTGCGGTGGGAGCCGGGCGCGAAGCCGGGCACGGTTCACGTGATTCTGGAGATCACCGACAACGGCTCGCCGGAGCTCACGGCCTACCGCCGTGCCGTCGTGAGCATCCCCTGAGCCGCGAGCCAGTCGCGCAGCCGCGCCGTCCAGCCGTCCACGGGCAGGCCTTTGGCGCGCATGCCGAAGCCGTGCCCGCCGGCCTCGTAGACATGCAGCTCGGCGGGCCGTTCCGCCTGCCGCCACATCCGGAACAGGCGCAGGCTGTGGGCGGCGGGCACGGTGCGGTCGTCGGCTGCGTGCACGGCGAACAGCGGCGGGGCCGCGGCGGGCACGGGGCGGTCTTCGGGGAAAAACGCATAAACGGGCACGGCGAATGCCGGGCGCGCCGCGTCGTCTTCGGTGAGCGCGACATTGGCCGTGATGTAGCCGCCGGCGGAGAAGCCCAGGATGCCGATGCGCTGCGGATCCACGCCCCAGTCCGGGGCGCGGCGCTTGACGATCCGCATGGCTTCCAGCGCATCGGCCACGCCCAGGGCCATGGCTTCCTGCCGCCGCGCCGCCTGTTCTTCCTGCGTCTTGCCGGCGAGATCGTCCGTGCGCATCACGCGGTATTTGAGCAGGAACGCCGCCACGCCGAGGGAGTTCAGCCATTCGGCGACTTCGGTGCCCTCGTGATTGAAAGCGAGGATGCGGAAACCTCCGCCGGGCACGACGAGCACGCCCGCCCCGGTGGCGCGGCCTTTCTCCGGGAGGAAGACGCTCACCGCGGGGCGGGTGACGTTCGCCAGGCGGAGAATGCCGTCCTGCGGCCCTATGGAGGCGGCTTCCTGCCAGTTCCACGCCTCCGTGCCGGGTGCTGCGCCGGGATACAGGCTGATCACCTGCGGCCCCGCCGGGGGCGGGATGACGCCGAACAGCAGGAAAATCAGAAGCCGCGACATCTGTTTCAAACAGAATGGGGCCGGATTGGTGCTCCGGCCCCGTGTTCGCACCTGTTACCGGATGCCGAGAATGCGGCGGTTCCGCTCCGAGTCGGTGGCGGCCCCGGCGAAGTCGTCGAACGCCTTCTTCGGCACGTCGATCAGCATGCTGGCGATGAACGGCGCGCCTTCGGCGGCGCCCTGCGCGGCGTCCTTGTAGCAGCACTCCCACTCGAGCACCGCCCAGCCGCTGTAGCCGGCGGCGGTGAGGCGCGTGAACACCTGCTTGAAGTCCACCTGCCCGTCGCCGAGGGAGCGGAACCGCCCGGGGCGTTTCTGCCACGGGGCGTAACCGCCGTAGACGCCGGCCTTGGCCGAGGGGCGGTACTCGGCGTCTTTCACATGGAAGGCCTTGATGCGCGGGCCGTATTCATCAATGAAGCCCACGTAGTCCAGGCATTGCAGGATGAAATGGGAGGGGTCGTAGTTGATGGCCACGCGCGGGTGGCCGCCCATGGCTTCGAGGAAGAGGTCGAAGGTGTAGCCGTCGTGCAGGTCCTCGCCGGGGTGCAGTTCGTAGGCGATGTCGACGCCGTGTTCCTCGGCGACGTCGAAGATCGGCTTCCATCGCTTGGCCAGCTCGCGGAAGCCCTCCTCGACCAGCCCCGCGGGGCGCTGCGGCCAGGGATAGACGAACGGCCAGAGCAGCGCGCCGGAGAATGACGGCGTGACGGAAAGGCCGAGGTTGCGCGACGCGCGGATGACCAGCTTCATCTGCTCGGCGGCCCACTCGGTGCGGGCCTGCGGGTTGCCGCGGACTTCAGGGGCGGCGAAAGCATCGAAGAGCTCGTCGTAGGCCGGATGGACGGCGACGAGCTGCCCCTGCAAATGCGAGGCCAGCTCGGTGAACTCGAGGCCGTTGGCCTTGGCCCGCAAGTCCTCGCAGTAGCTCTTCGACTCGGCCGCCTGGCGGATGTCGATGACGCGGCTGTCCCACGAGGGAAGCTGCACGCCTTTGTAGCCGAGGTTCTTGGCCCAGGCGGTGATGTTTTCGAGGGAATTGAAAGGGGGATCGTCGCCCATGAATTGGGCCAGGAAGATGGCGGGTCCTTTGATCTGAGACATGTGCACCTCTCCGAGACAATATGACAGAAACGGGGCCGCTGCGGGAGGGCCCTTGGAGATGGCGCAAATCCCGGCCCGGAGGGCCGCTCGCGGTCCCGGCTCAGCGGGCTAGAAACGCCGCAGAGAGCGGAGTATGCCCATGGTGTTGGCGCCGCGGGCGAAGTCGACCGAGTGCAGCGGGGTCCAGCCTTTGCCGTCGGCGCCGAGCCCCATGGCGCCGATGTAGCGCGCATCTTCCTGCTTCGAACCCATCAGGATGACGGCGTAGCCGCGATCGGGATAAAAGAGCGCGCGGTACTGCAATTCGCCGGAATTCGGCCGCCAGCGGTCTTCCGCAGGCGGGCCGAGCTTGCGGACGACCGAGTAGTAATCGTCGTCGCGGCTGAGTTCAAGATAGCTCTGGTCTTTGGCGACGAAGGAGGGCCTTGTGGCCGGCGTGAAGCGGATGACGGCCCAGACGACCAACAGCAGGGAGGCGAGGCCTAGAAAAGTCCACACGATCATGCGCGTGATGCGGGTGTCGGTGCGCTCCTGGCTGATGCCGAGCACGGCGGCCAAGCCGCGCGGCTCGTTCCTGGCCTCTTCGGCAGCCTTGCCGCCGGGCGGGGGCGCCATCACCGGAGGCGGCATGGAAAGCACGGGTTTGCGCAGCGGCCACACCGTGCCCATGCGGTATTCCAGCTCCTGTTTCAGGCCGACGATCATGACGGGCTTGTCGGTCTCCGAGACTGCGCCGAAGTAGCGGCGCGGGATGGCCACCTCGATGTCGGCGGCGGTGTTGCGCACGAGCATCTCGCTCCAGGTGGCTTCCTTCAGCCGCCACTCGTTGTGCTCCACGCCGTGAATCGGCGGATAGAAGGAGAACGGGCGGTCGTACAGCTCAGCCTGAGGCGGCGCCGGCGGCGTGCTCATGGTTCCCTCCCCAGCATACCGTTTGGCGCGAATCGTATGACCGGTTCCAAAACTCCGGATACGCCGGTGCAGAACGGTGTCAGAATGGAGGGGAAAGGAGACCGGCCATGTCGATCCGGGACCAGGAAGCACTGGAATATCACGCAACTCCTCCCGCTGGCAAAGTCAGCGTCGTTCCCACCAAACCTTGCCGCACTCAAAGAGACCTCAGCCTCGCCTATACGCCGGGCGTCGCCGTGCCGTGCCTGGAGATTCATCGCGATCCTTCGCTCGCCTACAGCTACACTGCCAGAGGCAATCTGGTGGCGGTTGTCTCGAATGGCACCGCCGTGCTGGGGCTGGGCAACATCGGGGCGCTGGCGGGCAAGCCGGTGATGGAAGGCAAAGGGGTTCTGTTCAAGCGGTTCGCTGATATAGACGTGTTTGACATCGAGCTTGATACAGCAGACCCGAAAGAAATCATCCGCGTTTGCCAGATTCTGGAGCCGACATTCGGCGGCATCAATCTCGAAGACATCAAGGCGCCGGAGTGCTTCGAGATCGAGGAAGAGCTGAAGCGGACGATGAAAATCCCCGTCTTCCACGACGATCAGCACGGGACGGCGATCATCTCCGGGGCGGCGCTGGTGAACGCGCTCCAACTGGCGGGCAAGAAGATCGAGGACGTAAGAATCGTCTTTTCCGGCGCGGGAGCGAGCGCGATTTCCTGCGCCAATCACTATATCCGGCTGGGAGCGAAGCCGGAAAACATCCTCATGTGCGACACCAAGGGAGTGCTGTACGAAGGCCGCACCGAAGGCATGAACCCGTACAAGGCGAAGTTCGCCCGCCGCACCGAGGCGCGCACGCTGGCCGATGCGATGAAAGGCGCCGACGTGTTTGTCGGACTTTCGGTGGCCAACTGCGTCACGCCGGAGATGCTGCTGTCGATGGCGGAGCGGCCGATTGTATTCGCTTTGGCCAACCCGGATCCGGAAATTCCGTACGACGTGGCCAAGGCCACGCGCGACGACATCATCATGGCCACGGGGCGCAGCGATTACCCGAATCAGGTGAACAACGTCCTGGGGTTTCCGTTCATCTTCCGCGGCGCGCTGGACGTCCGCGCCACGGCAATCAACGACGAGATGAAGCTGGCGGCGACGCAGGCGCTGGCGGAACTGGCGCAGATGGACGTGCCTGACAGCGTCCGGCGCGCTTACGGCGTGGAGTCGATGGAATTCGGGCCGGAATACATCATCCCGAAGCCGTTCGACCCGCGGGTGTTGACCCACGTGGCGCCCGCGGTGGCGCGCGCGGCGATGGAGACAGGGGTCGCGCAGCGGCAGATCGACCTCGACGCCTACCGCGACGAGCTGGAGAAGCGGCTTGGCAAGAGCCAGGAAGTGATGCGGATGGTCGTGCACAAGGCGCAGCGCAGCCCGCGCCGGGTGGTGTTTCCCGAAGGGACGCAGGACAAGATCCTGCGCGCATCGCAGATTCTGGTGGATGAAGCGGTTGCGCGGCCGATCCTGATCGGCAACCGCGAGCGGATTCTGACGCGGGCCCGGCAGTTGCACCTGCATCTGGAGAATCACGTGGAAATCGTGGATCCGGAAACGGACCCGCGCTTTGACTCTTACACGGCGGAGTATCTGCGGTTGCGGCAAAGAAAGGGCGTCACGCACACGGAGGCGCCTGTGCTGATGCGCAACCCGACGCGGTTCGCCGCCATGATGGTCCATGCGGGCGATGCCGACGCCCTCATCGCCGGATTGACCCAGCATTACGCAGACACCATCCGCCCGGCGCTGGAGGTGATCCCGAAGAAGGAAGGGATCCAGAAAGTGGCTGGCATGTACATGATGATCACGGCCCGCGGGCAGCTCTACTTCATCGCCGACACGACGGTGAACATCGAGCCCACGGACGAAGACCTGGCCGAGATCGCCATCATGAGCGCGGACACAGTGCGGAGCTTCGATGTCGAGCCGCGCATCGCGATGCTGTCGTTCTCCACGTTCGGCAGCTCGCGCCACCCGCTGGCGGCGAAAGTGGCGCACGCCACGGAACTGGTGCGCCAGAGGCGGCCGGATCTGGTTGTGGAAGGCGAAATGATGGCCGACGCCGCAGTGACGCCGGAGATGCTCGGCGACTATCCGTTCTGCCGCCTGACAGGGCCGGCGAACGTGCTGATCGCGCCGAGCCTGGAAGCGGGCAACATCGCCTACAAGCTGCTTTGGCGCATCGGAGGCTGCGAGGTGATCGGCCCGATCCTGATGGGCTTCGCGCGTCCGGTCCATGTGCTGCAGCGCGGCTGCGAGGTCAACGACATCGTGCACATGGCGGCGCTCGCCGTCGTGGAGGCGCAGGGACTGGATTCGCTGCAAATCGAACCGGCGCCGGTGGAGGTCAAGTAGACTTTTCGCGGCAGGGATCCAGGGGCGGAAGGCGCCCGGGCGGGCAAGAGTGGGCCCCATGGCGGCCAGTGCCGTTCACACAGCGAGCGTGCACCGAAGGCATGGTTGGGGCCCTCGCGCAAGCGCGAGGGGAAGCCGGAGAGCGCAGGGGGCAAGGTTGGGGCCCTCGCGCAAGCGCGAGGGGAAGCCGGAGAGCGCAGGGGGCAAGGTTGGGGCCCTCGCGCAAGCGCGAGGGGAAGCCGGGAAGAAAGAAGCGCGGGGGGAGACCGGGTTTGTTCAGGCAGAACACGGAAGCCCGCTTCTGCTCGCGCTATTCATCCTCCGGATTTCCCCCCGGCCTTGGCCGGGGGCTCCCCTTTTGACTGGCTTTATTTCTGCGCTGTTTTCCCGCATCTGCATGGGGCTTGGCGAGCGGAATCGGGTTTGTGATCGGCCGCGCAGGGGGCAAGGTTGGGGCCCTCGCGCAAGCGCGAGGGGAAACCGGACAATGAAGCGCGAGGGGAAAACAGAGCGAAAGAAGCGCGAAGGGAAAGGCTCCGAGATTGGCGCCTTGGGCGATTGGCTGCGGGGCCTGGGATCAACGGGTTGCGGAGCATCGCCGGGAGCGGCGCGCCGGCATACAGGGATTCCGGGACAGGGGTACTGTGCTTCGGGGATTACCTTTCAAGGGGTCGTCCAAGACACTGGGAAAGGAAGGAGCACCACCCCATGGCCGACTTCATGCAGACCGGGTCTATCGCCACCATCCATGCGTTGAAGCCGGACCACTGGCACCGGCTTGACGCCGACCTGCGGCGATGGGGGCGCCGCAAGCCGCTGGGGCTCGTGCTGCCGGCGCTGTACGTGGAGTTCGAGAATCCGGCGATCCACCAGATCCTGGCGGAACTGGAGAAAGTGAACTGGATCGAGCGTATCGTGCTGGTGCTGTCGCAGGCGGACGAGGAGCAGTACGATCACGTCAGCCGGCTGTTTGCGCGGTTCGGCGAACGCGCCACGGTGCTGTGGCGCGAGAGCGCCGAGGTGCAGGCGATGCTGGCGGAAGTGAACGAAGCGGGCTTTCCGGCGGATGTGCCCGGCAAAGGGCGCGCCTGCTGGATGGGGATGGGGTATCTGCTGTCGCGCGGCGACGTGGAAGTGATCGCCTTCCAGGACTGCGACATCAAGACGTATCACCGGCAGATGCTGGCGCGGCTGGTGGCGCCGCTGATGGCGCCGGGGCTGGAGTTCGAGTTTTCCAAAGCGTACTATGCGCGGTTCAGCCACAAGTTGAACGGGAGGCTGACGCGGCTGATGGTGGGTCCGCTCCTGGCGGCGTTGCGGCGGTGCGGAGTGGAGAGCCGGTTCCTCGACTACCTCGGCTGGTTCCGGTATCCGCTCTCGGGTGAAATTGCGATGGACGCGCGGCTGGCGCGGCAGATGCATGTGGCGCCGGATTGGGGGCTGGAGATCTCCACGCTGGCCGAGGTCTACCGGCGCGTGCCGCTCGAGCGGGTGTGCCAGGTGGATGTGGCCGACTGTTACGACCACAAGCATCAGACCGTTTCGGCGGCGGACCCGGGCAAAGGGCTGCACCGGATGGCGCGGGAGGTGGCGCAAGCCATTCTGCGAGGCGCCGCTGCCGACGGAACCGTGTTCTCCACCGAATTGTTGACGGCGACGCTGCCTCTGGCCTGCCGGGCGGAGGCGCTCCATGCGGTGGTGCGGTATCACGCCGATGCCATGTTGAACGGCCTGGAGTACGATCTGCGCGCGGAGACGGACTCGGCTGAGGTGTTCGCGCGCGGGGTGGAAGAGGCTGCGGCAGAGTTTCTGGCAAACCCCTGCGGGCGGCTGCCGCTGCCGGCGTGGCAGGAAGTGGAAGCGGCGTTGCCGGAGGTGTTCGACCACTTCGACGCCGTGGCGCGGATGAACACGGAGTGGACCGAGCAGCAGGCGACAGCCTGAGGAGCGCCCTAGAGGTGGAGCGAATCCAGCAGCGCCTGGATGCGGCGGTTCCAGGCGGCGGGGCCGGAGTCGCCGGGGAGGAGCCGGACGGGGTGATCGACGAGGGAGAGGAAGCCTTCGTCATTCGGGGCGTCGCCGATGCCGATGGTGGCCAGGCCGCCATGCCGGCTGCGCCACCGCTCGATGAGCCACCGCACAGCGCCGTGTTTGCCTTCATGCGCCAGAGCGTGATGGAAGCGTCCGCCGCGGGTGAGCCGCAGGCCGCGCTGCTCGAGCGCCTCGCGGAGGGCGGCTTCGCATTCCGGCGTTTCAAGGACGAAGGGTTCGCTGCACTCGCGCGCGGCGGCGAGGCGGGCGCGATCCAGGGGCATGTTGCAGCGGGCGGCGATCTCGGCCGCGTCCATGTCAGCGAAGCAGCGGATGCGCGCCCGGGCCTGCGCGGCGGCTTCCCGCAGCGCGGGGGTGATGGAAGCTCGCGGGCGGCCGAGGATTTCGGCATGGCCGTCTTCGAGCACAACCGCGCCGCCATTTTCCACGATACTGGGATGAGAGAGTCCGAGGATGCGCAGCCAATGCTCGACTTCGGCGCGGGTCTTGCTGGTCGTGCACACGATCACGGCGCCGAGGCGGGCCAGGCGCGCAAGCGCGGGCGCGGCGGGAGTGTGATCGTAGGTGTCGTGATCGAGCAGGCAGTTGTCGAGATCGGTAAAAACGGCCAGCATGCTTTCATTGTGGCAGGCGGTGCGCGATGAAACCCCGGCTGGAACTCGTGCTGCTGGCGGGCTTCGGGTCGATGATGCTGCTGGCGAGCCTGCTTGGGTTCTCGCAGATCCGGCGCTCGGCGGCGCTGCAGCGGGAGCTGATCGAGGCGCAGGAGCGCTACGCGCACACGGAACGCCTGGTGAGCGACCTGCGCGCGGACCTCTACCGCATCAGCCTGGACATCCGGGATTTCCTGCTCGACCGCGATGTGTCGGATTCAGCCGAGGTGCGGCAGGAGATTCTCGATGCGAGACAGCGGATCCTGCAGTCCCTGAATGAGCTGGAGAAGGCTCTGGGGCCGGCGGCGGAACCGACGAGCCTGGCGCTGCTGAGGGAAAGGCTGGACGGCTTCTTCGCGCTGCTGGGGCCTCCGCTGGAATGGAAGCCGGAGGTGAAGCTGGCGCTGGGCGGGAGCTATGTGCGGCGCGTGCTGCTCGGCAGGCGGGCGGAGATCAGTGAAATTGCCGGACAGTTGCAGGCGCTCAACTACGAAAACCTGAAGCGGGCGCAGCAGCGGCTGCTGGAGGCGCAGCAGGACTTCCGCCGGAGGCTGAACCGGCTCACTTACAGCGTGCTGGTGCTGAGCGCTGTGGTGGCCATCGCCAGCATCTGGTGGATTTTCCGGCTGGAGCAGCGGGCGCGCGCCGCGGAGCGCGAAATGCGCGAGCTGTCGCAGAAGCTGGTGCAGGCGCAGGAGGCCGAGCGGAAGCGGCTTTCGCTGGAGCTGCACGATCAGGTGGGTCAGATGCTGACGGCGATCCGCATGGAGATCGCCAACCTTGGCCGCATCGGTCCGAACGACCCGGAACGGTTCCGGGAGCATGTGCTGCAAGCCAAGCAGGTGGCGGAAGGGGCGATGAAGACCGTGCGTGACCTGGCGATGGGACTGCGCCCGTCGATGCTGGACGATCTGGGGCTGGGGCCGGCGGTGGAGTGGCTGTGCCGCGAGTTCAGCCGCACGTCGGGAATTCCGGCGGACGTGGAGATCGACGGGGCGCTGGGGCGCCTGACGGAGGCGCAAAAGACGGGGCTGTTCCGGGTGGTGCAGGAATCGCTGACCAATGTGATGCGCCATGCGCGCGCCCGCCGCGTTTCAGTGCGGCTGCAAGAAGGAGATGGCCGGGTGGTGCTGGTGGTGAAAGACGACGGGCGCGGGATGCACAACGGGAAAGCGCGCCGGGGGCTCGGGCTGCTGGGCATGGAAGAGCGGATCCGCGAGCTGGGAGGCGTTTTCGAGGTGGAATCGGCCCCTGGCGCAGGCACCCGGATCCGGGCGGAGATCCCGCTGGCCGCCGAGGAGGTGAAAGCATGACCAAAGTGCTGCTGGCGGACGACCACGGCGTGGTGCGCAAAGGTCTGCGGTTCATCCTCGAGCAGGAGCCGGATTTCACCGTCGCGGGCGAAGCGGCCGACGGGCGCGAAGCAGTGCGGCTGGCGCGGGAGCTCGAGCCGGACGTGATCGTCATGGACATCGCCATGCCGCAGTTGAACGGCATCGACGCGACGGCGCAGATTGTCAAGCAAAACCCGCGGACGAATGTGCTGGTCCTCTCCATGCACAACGACGAGACTTACCTGTTGCGCGCGCTGGAGGCGGGAGCGCGCGGGTTTCTGCTGAAGGACACGGCGGAAGAGGATCTGGTGCGGGCGGTCCGGGTGGCGGCGCAGGGCAAGCCGTTCTTCAGCCCGGCGATTGCGCAGGCGCTGCTGGAGGACTACATGCGCAATCTGCAGCAGCGCAACCAGCAGGACAGCTACAGCCTGCTGACCGACCGCGAGAAGGAAGTGCTCCAACTGCTCGCCGAAGGGCGTTCCAACAAGGAAGTGGCGCAGTTGCTGAATCTGAGCGTGTACACGGTGGAGACGCACCGGACGCGGATCATGCAGAAGCTGGACCTGCACAACACGGCCGAGCTGGTGCTCTACGCGGTGCGCAAGAAGATCATCCCAGGTCTTTGAGCGAAGCCCAGCGCGGATCGCGGAAGGGCGGGCGGCAGCCGCAGTCGGCGAGGTTGCGGTTGGCGCCGCAATAGGGGCAGAGGCCCTTGCAATCGGGGCGGCAGAAGAGCTGCATGGGGAGGCTGAGCAGGATCTGCTCGCGGAGGGCTTCGGCCAGCTCCACGCCCTCGCCTTCGTAGAAGGCGAGATCGATTTCGCCCTCTTCCAGATGGATCTCGGCGTGGTTGGCGGTCTGCACGGCCGGGCGGTAGAAGAGGTCGAAGTCGGAGTCGATCTCGATGCGCGCGGGTTCGAGGCAGCGGTCGCAGACGCCTTCCATTCGGGCGATGAGATGGCCGCGGATGCGGATTTCGCCGAGGGTGTTGCGGAGCAGCTCGGCGCGTCCGCGGGCGGCGAGCGAACCCATCTGGCGGAGGTCCTCGGGGAAGGCGATTTCACCCGGGTGGTAGAGAACGTCGAACAGGATCGGGTGGTGCTCGAGTTCAGTGAGGGAAAAGAACACGGCCCGCCTCCTTTCACCTCCATGATCCGAAAAAGGCCGGGAAAAGACAATTGTCCGGAGCGCGGGCGCCGGAACCGGGCGGCGCGGCGCCCCGCGCCGCCCCTATAGATGTTGCCAGAGGGAGCGCTCGTCTTCCTGTTCGCTGCCGGGCTTGCGGACGCCGGCGAACCATCGGTAGACCTCGCGGTGGTTGAGCGCGAGGACGAGGCAGGCGGCGAAGACGGCCCCGATGGTGAAAATCAGGAACGCCGAGAAGAAAACGGTGCGGGCGAAGTCAAGCACGTCGGCGGCGACCACGATGGAGACGAAGACGACCACGACGCGCACGAAGGCGCAGAAGCGGCGCGCCCAGGAAAAGCCTTCATTGCTGGCCCAGAGCAGCGCGCCCCGGCCGAGGTATTGGGCGAGCCAGATGCCGGCGACGATGATGGCGGCGGCGGCGAACAACTTGGGCAGCAGATGGACGACGCCGTCGACGATCTCGCGGGTGATGTCGGTCTCGAACACGCTGATGGCGTTGAGCAGGCCGATCAGGAGGATGGCGTAATAGATGCCATGGGCCAGCAGCGGGCTGGCGCGGAGCCGGCCCGAGTGGTCGAGCATCGTGCCGATGCCGGTCTTGCGGAGGAAGGCATCGAAGCGCTCGCCTTTGAAAGCGTGCAGCAGAAGCCAGCGCAGCAACAGGGCGACGAGCCAGGCGACGCTGAAGACGACGATGGCGACGAAGAGCGGAGGCAGGAACTGGGTCGCCTGCGCAGAGAGGCGGGCGACGCTCTGTTCGAGCACCTGGCGGAACGTCTCGATCATGAGGTTACCTCCTGGGTGCGGCCGGGGGCCGCGGCAGGCTGAGGGGGAAATTCATCGACGCGGGGACCGCCCCAGCGTTCGACAAGAAAGGGCTTGAGCCGCTCGAACGCGAGGCAGAGCTGTTCGATGCGGTCTTCGACTTCGGAAGCGTTCATGTCGCGGGTTTCGTTGACGAACGAAGCGACGCGGCCGAGGTAGAGGGGCGTGAGAGAGCGCACGAGATGGGACCTTGCGGCGGGCAGTTCCGCAAAAGCGGAGGCGAACTCATGGATCACGCCCACCCACAACTCATCGCTCAGGCGGAACTGGCCCGCAGGCGCGGACCGGGCGGATTGGGCGAGGGCGGCGAGCTCGCGCAAGGTGCGGTCGGAGAGGGCCAGGGACCAGATCTCGCGCAGGTCGGACTCGCCGCGGAGGAAGGCCTGGATCATGCGGTCGAGATTGACGGCGATGGGGTCGAGGCCGACGTCGTAGCGGAAGCCGAACAGTTCGATGTCGCGGCTGCCGTGGACGCGCATCCAGACGTCGCGGAATTCGATCATGAGGCCGAAGACGCTGCCGACGACCTGCTGGAGCATGGCGCTCAGGTCGGCGCCGGGGTCCTTGGCGTCGTGGAGTTTGGCGCCGAGGAAGCTCTGGCAAACCTTGTAGCCGCTGGCGACGGCGATCGTCGTCATCCAGATGTCGATGCCGTAGCGGGCGACGTCGGTCTCCCAGTCGGTGCGTTTGAGGTACGTTTCGATGACCGGGAGCGACATGCCGAAGTCGCCGCCGATCGGCTGGCGGATGCGATAGCCGTAGAGGGAGCGGGTGAGGGGGTAGATGATGCTGTTGGTGATGGTGCCGTCGTATTTGTGGCGGTGGTAGTAAGGAGCGACGAAATCGTAGCCGCGGTGGAGGACGGGGCGCAGGAGGAGATCGAACCACTCCGGCGTGATGGAGCGCAGATCGGAATCCACGACGGCGCACGCCTTGGCGCCGAGATCGCGCGCCATCTGGAAGATCATGCGGAAGGCGCTGCCCTTGCCGGGGATGCCGTGGTAGGGAAAGGAGAGGCGGTGAACCGGGTTGAGGGGAGTGTTGAGGAGAAGGAGCTGAGAGGGATCGATGTGGGTTTCCAGAACCTGCTTGCGCGTGTCGTCCTTGGAGCCGCCGTCGGAGTTGATGATGACGCCCTGGAACTCGGGGAAATACTTGTTGAGTCCGGCCTGCGCGGCGCGCACGACGTGGCCGATGGTGCGGCCGTTGTTGTAGCTGGGGATGCCGATGACGATCTCGGCGCGCCTGAGCTTCGCCACGGCCTGGCGGGCTTCCGGAGGCAGGATGTCTTGAACCATGAAAACGTCTGTCTTGGATCAGTGTGAGCGCAGGCGCGGCCTGGATCAATCCCGTCGATGGGGGATGGAGCGCCGGGAGAGAAAACAGGCGGGCGGCGGAAGGGGCGCGCGGGCCGGCGTGGAAAAGAGGCGCCGGCCCGCGCGCAATCGGGCGGAATCAGTACTTGACGGAGAGCGAGAACTGCCAGGAGCGGGGCGGCTCCTGGGCGGTGACGCGCCCGAAGGCGGTGTTGACGGGGTCGGTGACCGGGCTGCGCAGGACGACTTCGTTGCGCGCGTTGAAGGTGTCGGCGCGGAAGACGACGCGGATGCCCTCGGTGAGGCGGAAGGTCTTGTTCGCCGAGAGGTCGAGGCGGCGCTGGGAGTCGGCGCGGATATTGGAATAGCGGAGAGGGGCGGTGCGGACGTTCCAGGCCAGGACGTCGGTGGAGCGGCGGTTGAAGACGTCGGTGTTGAACCAGCGGTCGGTGTGGCGCTGGTCCGAGGGGAGCACGATCTTGCGGGAGTCGTCGACGAAAAGCGCCTGGCCGAAGCCGAGGGGCGCGCCGCTCTGGAACTGCCAGACGCCGCTGATCTGCCAGCCGCCGGCCAGGAACTGGAGGACGCCGGGCATGGACGAGCCGAACTTGCGCCCCTTGCCGAAGGGGAGCTCGTAGATGCCGCTGCCGGTGACGCGGTGCAGGCGGTCGAGGTCGGTGAGGGACTCGTAGGGGAGCGGGTCGAAGGAGTTCAGGTACTGGTTGGCGCCCATGGCCTTGGACCATGTCCACGCCATCTGGAGGGTCCAGCCCTGGCTGAAGCGTTTTTCGAGGCGGTTCTGCATGGAATGGTACCACGAATAACCGACCGAATCCTCGAAAGTCACGCTGGAAAAGTGGGGATATTGTGTGAGCAATTGGGCGCGGGTGATGTTGCGGGAGGTGAAATTCGGGTGCAGGCCGAAGAAGGGATTGTTGAAATTCGCCGTCATGAAATTGATGGTGGCGTTATCCCGGTACGGCAGGGTGCTGTAGTATTGCTTCGGCGTGAAACTGGCGGCTCGGGAGACGGGGAGGCGGTAGCTGCGGCTGCCGACGTAGGAGGACTCCACCATGATCCCGGCAGGCAATTGATGCTGGAAGCCGAACGAGAAGCGGTGAGTGGGGGGCATTTTGCGGTTTACAGGGAAGAAACTGGTTCCCTGGCCGAGGGTGGTCTGAAGCCCTTCGGCGGCGCCGAGGACCGGCAGCAGGCCGCCGGGAAGCGGATTGGCGAGGTCGGCGATCCAGGTGAGGCCGCTGTCGTTGGTGGCGACAATCGGAGTGCTGCGCGAGAACCCCGACAGGATGGAGTTCGTGCGCAGGATGCCCATGGGCGCGTAAAAGATGCCGTGGCCGGCGCGCAGGACGGTTTTCGGCGTGATCTGGTAGGCGAGGCCGAAGCGCGGGGACCACTGGATGCCTTGGCTGCGCCAGTACTGGCGGGGGTTGCCGCCGACACCGGCGAAGGTGACGCCGCCGAGGACGCGGAAGTTCTGCGGGGCCAGCTCCGGGATGGGCGCCGCCGCATAGTTGGCGCGCGCCGCCGCCTCGATGGGGTTCGGGTTCGTCTCGTCGAACTGGGTGACGCTGCGGTTGAAGCGCTCGGTGATGGGCGACTCGCGCTCGGCGCGCAAGCCGAGGTTGAGCGTGAGTTTCGGCGTGATGCGCCAGTCGTCCTGGAAATAGAGGGCGGTGTAGATGTCCTGCTCGGCGTAGGTGCCGGTGCGGGAGAGGCTGCCACCGGGGATTCCGGCCAGCAGCGCGATGAACTCGGCGCCCACGGGAGGCGCCGGGCTGTTGTCGAGAGGGCCGCGGGCCCAGGCGTTGGAGAAGCTCAGGTCGGGGGAGACGTCGCCGGGGAAGCGCGCGCGGAACTCGCGGAAGGCCATCCAGTCCAGCCCCATGCGCACGTTGTGCGGCCCCTTGATCCATGTCAGGCCGGCCACGGCGTTGTGGCTGATGGAGGCGGTTTTGCCGTCGCCGGACTCCCACGACGAGAGCGTCGTGAGGGACCCCACGGAGGTGCGGGGAATGGTGGCGTATTGCTTGTCAATGAGGTTGACGAGGCTGGAGGAGAACCCCAGCGAGGCGAGGTCGAAGCCCCGGCTGACGCGGCGCTCGGGGAATTCCTGCGCGCTGATGCCGTAGCGGAAGTTGAGAACCATGGTGGATGACAGCATGTGCACGTCATCCAGGGCGATGCCGCGGTTGACGCGGTTGAGGATGATGCCGTTGACGGAATCGCCAAAGGAGCGGTTCTTGTCTTCCTCCCAGAAATCCCTGTGGAAGCGGACGAACATGCGGTTCTTTTCGTTGAACGCATGGTCGACGCGGCCGATGGCGGTCCAATAGTCCTCCAGGGCGGGCCTGGACATGAAGAAATTGTTGCGGCCGTCGGCGGTGCCGGGCTGGTTGGGGAGGGGATACAGGGCGAGCAGTTTCTGGGCGACGGGGTGGATGCGGCTCTTGGGGAAGATATTGCCGGGCAGGGGCTGGCGGCTGAAGCGCCCGCCCGGAGCGGCGGCGATGGAGAAGGGATCGTAGAGCTGGTAGTTTGCGCCGAGCTTGAGCAGGTCGGAGAGGTCGCCCTCGCGCCAGCCTTGAGAGGGGACGGTGGAGATCATCGAGCCGCCGACGTTGGGATCGCCGAATTTGTTGGCTTCATAAGTAAAGTGCCAAAAAGACCGGTTCTTGCCGTTGTAAATGCGCGGCAAAATGACGGGCGCGCCGCCGGAAATGCCGTAGCGGTGATCCTGATAAATGGGGAGTTTGTAGCCGGGCGGGTTGGAGCGGTTCTGGTAGATGGTGGGGGCGTCGAGCTTGGAGTGGCGCAGCCAGTACCACATCATGCCGTGCAGCTCGTTGGTGCCGCCCTTGGTGCTGACGTTGACCAGGGCGCCGGCGGTGCGGCCGACGCTGGCGTCGAAAGAGGAAGTCTGCACTTTGAACTCGGCCAGCGAAGCCTGCGGGGGAGAGAATGCGACGCGCGGGCTGGTGCCGTCGGAATAGAGGTTGGCGACGCCGTCGATGGTGAAGGCATTGCCGTAGTTGCCGCTGCCGTCGGTAGAGAACTGCGAGGGGGCGTTGTTGAAAGGCGCCTTGCGGAGGCGCATGTCGGTGCCGTTGACGGTGCCGGGCGCCAGGTGGACGAGGTCCATGGCGTTGCCGGCGAAAAGGGGCAGTTCGAGGATGCGGCGTTCGTCGACGACCTGGCCAAGGGTGGCCTCGGCGGTCTGTAATAGAGGCGTCTCGGCGGTGACCTGCACGACCTCGGCGAGTTCGCCGACGGTCATCTGGATGTCGAGCTGGACGTTTTCATTGACGCGCACCTGGATGTTGCCGCGCAGGAACCTGCGGAAGCCGGGGGCTTCGGTCGACACCTCGTACACGCCGGAGGTGAGGAAGGGCAGTACATAGCTGCCGCTGTCGTTGGTCTTTGCCCCGACGGTCACGCCGGTGGCCACGTTGCGCGCCTTGACCTCCGCGCCGGGAATTACGGCGCCGGAGGGATCGGTGACGCGGCCGAGGATGTTGCCCCGGGCGTCCTGGGACTGGGCGAAGGCGGGCGCGGAAACGAGCGCTGCCGCCAACACAGCAACCCGAAGAGTCTTGCCTGAAATTGCTGCCATGGTGAGAGCTTTCCTGTCCTTATGATTCCTGCCATGCCCGCGTGCCAAGCCTGCGGCCCGGCGCCCGGGCGGTTTCCCCTGAAACTCCGCGCGCCCGCAACAGCGCCCGCGCTGCATGAGCTGCGCGGATTCCTGATCCGAAACAAGAGTGCGCCTGGTGGGGGCGCCCGCACAAGTGAATTCACAGCGAATTCTCGGTGAATTGGCCCTGGCGGCATTCAGAATGAGAGGATTGGACGCGGCGCCGCGGTGATATACTCAGCAGCGGTAACGTCAGTTGGCGACCGGCTCTCCCATCCAGCAGCGAACGGCAGATCTGGCGGATGCGCGCAAGCGGGCCCTGCTCGAGCGCATCGCGGCCAGCGCGTCGTTCCACAAATCGCAACGCGCGCGGGAGCTGCTGGAGTATCTGGGGAAGCGTTCGATCGAAGAGCCGGAGCATCCGCCGCGGGAGCAGGAGATTGGTGTGGCGGTGTTCGGGCGCCCGGCGGGATATGACACGGCGCAGGACACGCTGGTGCGGGTGCAGGCGTCGCACCTGAGGAAGAAGCTGGACCAATATTTCGAGGAGGAGGGGAGGCAGGAGACGCTGCGGGTGAAACTGCCGAAAGGCAGTTACACTTTGCAGTTTTATGAGCACCAGGAGGCGCCGGCGGCAGGGGCGGCGCGGCAGCCGTTTCCAGTGCGCCATGCGCGGCTGGGGTGGGTTCTGGGGGCAGTGTTTCTGGTGCTGAGCGCCGCGTTGTGGGTGGCGAACCGGCGGCTGGAGTCGCGGCTGGAGGCGGGGCTGGGGCCGCACCCGGCGGTGGACACCCTGTGGCGGCAAATGTTCGGCAACGGTCATCAAACGCACCTGCTGCTTTCCGATCTGGGTCTGTTGCCGCTGCAGGATGCGCTGCAGCACCACATCACGCTGGAGCAGTATCAGAACCGCGGCTTCGGCGCGCTGGCGGAAAAGGAGATTGCGGACCCGGTGCTGCGCTCGGCGGTGCTGGGCTTTTTCAACCGGTATCCGACCACGATGGCCGACGCCTCGGCCGCGCGCCGGCTGGGGCTGCTGTTCGCGCTGAACGGGCTGCCGCTGGACGTGCTGTCGGCGCGGGATGCCAATATCGGCATGGTGTCTGCGGGCAACGTGGTGTTGCTGGGCAGCCGGCGGGGCAATCCGTGGGTGGGCGTGTACGAGGACCAGCTCAATTTCCAGACCGTGTTCACGGAGCCCCCGCGGCGGGCGTCGTTCCGCAACACAAAACCGCTGCCGGGGGAGCAGCCCGAGTACCCTGTCGAGTGGAGCCGCATCGGATACTGCCGCGTGGCGTGGCTCGACAGTCTGAAAGGGGGCGGCACGGCGTTGCTGATCTCGGGCACCGACGTGAATTCCTCCGATGCGGGCGTGGAATTTATCACGACGGAATCGCGGGTGCGGGAGCTGCGGCGCGCGCTGGGCGCGGGTTCCGGGCCGATGCCGCATTTCGAGGTCTTGCTGAAGACGCATCTGGCCCGGAATTCCGTCTCGCGGTACGAGCTGGTCTCCGTGCGCAGGAAGTAGGCAAGCAGCATGAGGGGCGTTGCCGCAGTGTTGCTTCTTCTTGCGGCGCCCTCGGCCGGACGCACGATCCTCGCCATCGGGGCCCATGCCGGGGACATGGAGCTGGCCTGCGGCGCGGCTCTGGCGCGGGCCGCGCGCGGGCGACCGCATGGTCCTGCTGCACCTGACGGCGGGCGAACACGGCAAGCCGGGAGTTGCAGCGGAGGAATACGGGGCGCAGAAGCGGCGGGAAGCGCAAGCGGCTGCCAAGGCGCTGGGGGCCGAGGCGGTCTTTGGTTCCTGGAAGGACGGGGAGCTGCCCGCTTCGGAGGAAGCGGCGCGGTGGGTGGCGGAGCGGATCCGCGAGTTCGCGCCCGCGGTGGTGTTCACGCACCCGCGGAACTCGATTCACAAGGACCACGCGGCGGCGCACCGGATTGTGCGCGACACGCTGCTGCGGGCGGCGATCGGAGGCGTGCGGACAGTGCGGGGGGTGTATTACGCGGAGAACCGGGAGGACGCGGAGGGTTTTCAGCCCTATGCCTATTTTGCCGTGGAAGAGCGGGATGTAGAGGCGTGGCGGAAGGCGGTGGCCGCATACGAATTCACGCATGCGGCTTTTTCCGGGTTCGATTACACCCGTTACTACGAGGGCCTGCTGCGGGTGCGGGGCGCGGAAGC
>Ga0308414_1000730_pt1 | contig 21373 bp, 17 predicted proteins | sample HotsprSampleOS50_FD_205667 | JGI IMG/M metagenome (GOLD analysis project Ga0308414, IMG submission 205667) | Hot spring phototrophic mat microbial communities from Octopus Spring, Yellowstone National Park, Wyoming, United States - 20090730_OS50 ...
CTGTTTATCTGTAAACTCATACTTTAACTGCTCAACTTTTTTAGTTAATTCTTTCATCCCTGCAACCTATTATTTTTATTAAAATTACAAAAAATCAAATTTTTCTAATGCATATTTCGGGTTTATTATAGTTCTGATGTTGGTAAACCAGAAGATTTGTATCTCTTTAACTCAGATTATGAAATCACTATAACAGAAACCACACATATTAACTTAAAAGAATTAAATTCTTTTATTGAAAAGAAAATCGCTGAAAAATATTTTCTCGTTCACATTGAAGAGGAGATGGAAGAATTATTAAAAGTAAGTTTTAGAGATAAAATATTAAATGGAAAAGTATTCATCCCCAATGACGGAGATGAATACTTAATTTAAATAAAACTATTAAATTTTATTTTGCTTTACCTTGAGAAGCGACTGCTTCGGCTGCTTTTTTAATTTCTTCTTCATCTCCTAAATAATAGCTTTTGATTGGTCTTAAATTTTCATCTAATTCATATACTAAGGGAATTCCAGTCGGAATATTTAACTCCACTATTTCTGAATCAGGAATATTATCTAAATATTTTACTAAGGCTCTTAAACTATTCCCGTGAGCAGTAATCAAAACTCTTTTTCCTGATTTAACAACTGGTGCGATTGTCTCTTCCCAATAAGGGACAAATCTTTCTACGGTGTCTTTAAGGCACTCAGTTAAGGGCAGTTCCTTTTCAGACAGTTCTTTATAACGAGGATCAAAGCCCGGATATCGAGGATCAGTTTTTTCAAGTGCTGGCGGTTGAATGTCGTAACTTCTTCTCCAGATTTTTACTTGTTCTTCTCCAAATTTCTGAGCCGTTTCAGCTTTGTTTAAGCCCTGTAAAGCGCCGTAATGTCTTTCATTTAATCTCCAATTTCGAGTTACAGGAATCCACATCAAATCCATTTCATCGAGAACAATCCATAAAGTTCTTATTGCTCTTTTGAGGACTGATGTAAATGCAACATCAAAATTGTATCCTTCTTTCTTTAAAGTTATACCCGCATTTTTTGCCTCGATAATTCCTTTTTCTGAAAGGTCAACATCTGTCCAGCCAGTAAATCTGTTTTCTTTATTCCAGACACTCTCCCCGTGTCTCAATAAAACTACTTTATACATTTTTATCTCCAAAAATTTGATGAATAGACCTTCAAAAATATGAAACAAATGACAATCGGTAAGTTTGAATTGAATGTAAATAAAAATCCCCTTGAACCGAAGCTCAAGGGGATTTATAATCTACAATAAATCTGAACTCACTTATAGTTAGTATCATTTGATACTATTTCATCAACATCATTTTCTTAACAGAGTTAAATTTCTTTGAACCATCAAGTGAATTTGCTTCAATTGTATAAATATACATTCCTGAAGCAAGGTTGTTGCCATTTAATACTACATCGTGATATCCGGCGGATTTTATTCCGTCAAACAATACAGCAACTCTTTGTCCTAAAACGTTGAATACTGTTAAAGTTACTCTGCTTTCAAACGGAAGGGCAAAGTTAATAGTTGTTGTTGGATTAAACGGATTTGGATAATTCTGACTCAATGAGAATTCTTGTGGTAATCCAACTTCAACCTCAATTTCATTGCTGTATTGATAAGTACCATCCATATCAACAATTTTCAGACGATATGAATATTTACCAGATTCAAGTTTTGAATCTTTGAATGAATACTGTTGAGGTTCTGTTGTTGTACCAGCTGATTTAACGAATCCCAAAGAATTCCAGTTTTGTTCATTTTGAGTTCTTCTTTCAACTTCGAATCCTAAATTATTGGTTTCAGTAGCGGTACTCCAGTTAAGAATTACATCTCTGTCAACGACTTTAACGACGAAACTTGTAAGCTCAACAGGAATGCTTGAGTCAGTCTTGTAAGAGCCTACACCATTATTTGTAGCAAGAACAAAAACATCTAATGTTAGATCATTATTATATCTGAAATCAAAGTCGCCTGCTCCGTTACCATTTGTTGCAGAACCTAATGATGGAGAAACTCCGTAAATAACAGCATCAACAGGATTACCATTAGGAATACGCAATACTCTAACATTATTATTACCTGTTCCATAAGCGAATATAGCAACATATTCATCTATTCCTACAGTTCCAAGATAACGAATTGCATTTGTGCCAGTTGCTGCCAATCCACCAGAAATAATTCCTATTAAAGTTCCATTTGCCTGATATTTTCGAGCTAATTGTCCGTTTGCATTCCAATAGAAATCACCATTTGGTAGCGGTCCAACAGCCGCTGAACTTATTCCTGTAGCAATAGCATCACTGCAGTTAATGATTTGTGGAACGGGATTAAATGAACCGCCACTCATTATCCACTTATACACTTTATGTTGACCCGTAGTAGCACTTGCAGCCCATATCTGAGCAGTTCCTGCTGCGTAATCACCAACAACAGTAAATTTATCACCTAATCTTACTGCATTGGAAGCATCTGCAAGGTAATTTAAAGCTTCGACGGGAGCGGAAGTTTCATTATTCCACATATATACTTTGAATGCAGAAGTATTAGCATTTGTTGTCATATTACAAGCTAATATTTTCCCATCAAGAGTAACACCAATATCATTAAGAGCAAAAGTTCCACCTGATATACCAGTAGTATTTAATGTGCCAACATCAGCACCTGTATTTGCGTTGAGAATTCTGACAAAAGTTCCAGCATTTCTGCTTACAACAAATACACGGTCGTTAATTGCTTCAGTTCCGTCTGAAGTTCTTCCAAAAGCTAAACCTCTTTCAGTGTCAGTTCCAAACCAGGATGGAAGATTTGAAGTAGCAACTGATCTCTGCCAATTGCTTGAAAGAGCTTCTCTAACTGTTAAAACTCCAGAGACGTTAGTGGTGCCATTCCATTGACCTCCACCACCAGTGCTAAATCCACCATAATAGTATGAACCACCATATAATTGCCATCTGTAAGCATAATAATAGGTGCCTGGAGCTAAGCCTGAGCCTATATCAGCCATATATTCATCATTGTTACCAACGTCGAGATTGTAAACAGCAGGAACCCAAGTTGTCCAAGTATCTGGATTTGTATTAGTAGGACTTATTCCAACCCAAGCGTTTATACCAGGAGCAGGACCAGGTTGATTTGTTATTCCATCAACCCAAATTTGTCCATAAACTGTAACAGTCTGAACAGGTCCAATATTAGCAGTGCCTGGCCATTGTAAGTTAGCCCAGCCAATACTTACTCCAGTAGGGAATTCATAAGCTCCCATTGATGGAGTATTGGTTCTTGTTGCACCAGTAATATCGGTGGTTATTCCTGTAATTGGTGTGCCAGCAAAGAATACTGGAGAACCAACAGTTGGACGCAGGTTTAGTGAATCGGTAAATTGAGGATTAACAGCTTTAGAATTAACATCTTTTCCGGTTACAGTTTGCCATTCGGTTAAAGTAGTTCTTGGAATTGCATTAAACAATCCAAGCACACCCTGAGTGCCAGAAGCAAAATAATCATTATAATTTATATTTGAGAAAATGTTGGGGTCATAAGAATCTGAAGCTATTGCATAAGCTCTTGAACCAGAATTTGTGTTGTTAACAATAGAGTTCGAAAATATGTTATTCCTAATATCAATATTATTAGCAGAGTTTTGAACAAATAATGCTGCCGAAACTGTTGCAGTAGCACTTCGGTCCCAATTACCAAAAAGATTAACACTATTGAAATAAATACCAACATTTCCTGTTACACCTAAAACTCTAATACCTACATTAGCATCGGTAATAAATGAGTTCCAGCCATCTCCACCCATTCTGGAAATAACATTGTTATAAATTTTAATGTTAGAATTAAGGCTGGAAGTATTAACATCAATTCCTTTCCCACCATAACCAGCTGTTCCGGTATAAATTAAGTTAGTAATAAAATTATTGAACACATTTGTATTAATCGTTTCAGTACTTAAAATAATACCACGTGGGTTATTACCAACTTTTAAGTTATTTATGGTATTACTACTAATTTCCAAACCATCAACATAAGAAACGTTAATTCCAATGTTTCCAACTGATAGAGTATCTGTGTCGCTTCCGAAGATATTATTTTTAACAATTCCGTTATTTGTAATTCCATTTGCAAGTCCAACAAATTGCATTCCGGTTTGAACTCTTCTTATAGTATTATTTTCAATTAAAGTATTGTCATAATCACCACCCAAAAAGTTAAGAATTATTCCCCAAGATGCAACTGTATTTGAACCACCCAATACATTAACATTTTTAATGGAATTATTTTGCGCACCCTTTATTCCATTGTTGAAAATGCCAATTACGTAATGATTGGTTCCAGTGCTTGTATTCTGAATTGTGAGGCTTCTATCCGTTCCACCAGAATTAGAACCATCAATATGAATATGATCAACTCCGAACGAGACAAAAACTCCAGAAGCCGATGTTCCGGTAATTCTTGCTACTACACCAGTATTAGGTTTGATGGTTACTCTTCTACTTGCAGAAGGTAAGTTTTCATTAGTTATGTTAAATATGATTGGTAAAGTTTCGGTAGAGTATAAAGTATCCACTAATAGGAAATTAACATTACCGGATACACCCCTTAAATTTAAATCATTAACAGCAGCCGTAATTGTTGCATAAACACCCTCAATACCAGCAGGGAAATTTAGTTGAGGTGATTCTGATTTTTTAACATAGAGATTCCCCTCATAGACAGAACCGTTTAACATTGGAGTAAATACTTCTTCATCTACTTCAACTAACTGCATAGAGCCACGACCTTCTCTTGTATCACCATACAAAATTGGTTCTTGCCATTCTTCTGATTTACCTTCGGTTTGTTGTGCTGGAACCCAAACTTCTTTTACAACTTTTCTGATTGACTTTTCAAAGTAAATATTTAAGCCGGTAATACTCTTAAATGCATTTAATCCTACTGTATAATTACCAGAAAGACTTGCTTGAGAGATAATATAACTATAAGGATTAGTTGGAGGAGTTGATGCTGCCGGAGGATTAGTTGTAAAACCACTTGCACCTAAAGCCGGATTTGAGCCAACTTGAATTGGGGAAGCATTATCTTGTGCTACAATATAATAAAATACTGTATCGCCTGCGGCAACTCCTGAACCAAAATCAAAAGTATAATTACTTCCAGAAACACTGGTAGGAGCTACTGCTGTATAAGTTCCAGCTACTCCCTTTTTCCAATATAAGTATGGTCTTCCAGAACCAGCAGTTGGTACTCCACTAAAGTCAGTTACATTAACAACTAAAGAACGGGCATTTGTAGAGCCTGTATTTGTTAATGGAGTAAATGAAATTGTTGGAGGAACAACATCCTGGTGAACTCCAGTAAACTCATAAGCACCTAAATCCGGGAAGTTGGCATTTCTTGGATTACCAGCATAGTCTGTTGTAATTCCAGTAATTGGTCTTCCTCCACTTTCAATTGGAGTATTAGAACCTGAAATTATATTTAAATTATATGGTGATACAGCACTTATAAATGGAGGAAGTACGGCAATTGATTGTAAATCTCTTGGTCCTCCTAAACCACCTGTTGCAACTGCATTTTGATATGCTGATAAAGTTTGGAACGAATTAGTTCCATCATATGCAGTTAACCTTGTTGCAGATGGATTATCAATGAAATATAGATTATAATTATTTGTAGGAGCTAATCTTAGAAGATTTGCATTTGAAGAAGCATATAAAACAGTTGCCCTTGCTCCAGCCGCCATAGTATTAACGAATATGTTATTTCTCATCTCCAAAACAGAAGTGGTCATATTAGCCAAATATACAACTGAAGATTGATGCGTTGCAGCTGTAGGAGGAACGGCATTATCCACATATGCAGTGTTGTAATAAAGATTAGCATTCATCAACCCTCCAGCAGTATTCTGAACATCAAAAGCTCTTATTGATGGACCTGCAGTTGATCTTGGTGCACGTAGGTCGTAAACAAGATTGTTATAAATGTTGACATTAGTTAACGCGCCAGCTCCAGCACCTGAGTTAATAACTATTCCTCTGGTTAATGCCGTGCTACTTCCATTTGAGAATAAATCTCGAATAGATACATTGTGAATTGTTAAAGTTGAATTATTTCCCAATCTTAGAACTTCAACACCAACAACACTACCAGTAGTTACGGTGGTATTTTGAAGCTCTAAGTTATAAATATTAATATCACGAATAACAATATTACCGTCGTTAAAATCAGCTGAACTATTAACAGGATTTAATCTTATAGCACTTAAAACATTAGTTGTCCAACCAGCTATATTAACTATCAAATCATAAATGTCTGTTTTTTCAATAAGCAGATTTCTTTGGGCATTGGCTTCGATAGCCCTGATGTCTGCTGCAGTTGTAGTTACTGTACTGTTAATGTTTCTAAAATTATTTCTACTAGATACAGCTGTAATTATATTGCCAACATCAGGTTTTAATCCTGAGAAACCATATAATTGAATTGCAGCTCTCCAGAATCTTTCAATAGTTAAATCATGAAAAGTATTATAGCTATTAGTTAAGGAAGTGTCAACAAATGTCGATGCAATTGTTGTTCCTACTCTGATTCCTATTGCGTTAGTGTTTGGAACAGCTTGAGCATTCAGATCAATAAATAAATTTCGTAAAATATTAAATCTTGAGGCACTTGTAATAACAGGGGAAACCTCACCGTTTGCCATACATATTCCAAATTCATACTTAAGAGCAGCCGTCGTGTTTAGAGAGTTATCTACTAAATTCAATCCATCAATTGTGACAAAACTTGCTCCATCTAATCTAATTATAGCATCTCCTGCAAGAACAGTAGCTCCAGTTCTTGAACCATATCGAGGAGAAAGTGTTACTGTTCCGCTTTCTTTAGTAACTGTAATTCTATTAGAATGAGAAGCACCTGTAATTCTTGTTAAATGGAATACATCTTCATAAGTACCTGGTCTTATATTAATAGTAACTGGGGCGCTAACACCTCTAACATTCAATGCGATAGCGGCTTCACTTAAAGTATTAAAATTTGGACTTGTTCCGCCGACTGTATATATGCCTGCCATTGGCGCACCAGGAGTAGTAAATGTAATTATGGTATTGGCATCAGGTGCTTGTTGCACAGATGCAAATTCCAGTCCCATTGTTGCATAATAAGTTCTCGAGCCAGCTGTGCCACCTACGTTTAAGCTCAAAAAGGTTCCTGTTGCTCTGTTAGCTGCCGATAAAGTACTATTGTCACTTAAACCTATTGATGCAGTAACAGTTGTTGCTACTGTACCGAAAGTACCGTAAATAAATTCTATTTTGCTTCCATTTTCATAAAGTTTCAATTGAAACTCAGCATTGTTAGTAGCTGCGTTGAATGGCCATTTAACATTACGCCATTCGACCGTTAATACTCTATTGGGAGCAGTACCAGTTACAACTCTGGTTAGAGAGGCAGAGTCTTGAACTGATAAATCATCCCATAATGGGGCGATTATTCTTCTCAAGGTACCAGCTAATGAGTTTGTTGCAGTCGCACTGGTTAATCCTGATCCCAAACGAATAAAACCGTTTGTAGAAACTTGAAAAGAATCATAGGTTGCCCCGAGGTAAGAAAAAGGAAATCCTATAGGCACAGGGGCTGAATAACCTTCGTCCAGAGTTCCTATTAAAGCAAACCCTGATGCTCCGGTTATTGGAGTAAATGTAGCTGTGCCTGTTGAATACTGATATTTCATATCTTGAGCGTTCAACGGTAGCACAACACCAAAGAAAAGAATTGTTAGGGTGAGTATGAGGTTTCTCATAATGTTACTCCGTTTGTTAGTGTTTAGATTAATTAGTTATTAGGTTTGATAAAAATTTCAAAAGTTATTTTAGTTACCTCAAAAAGTTATAAAATTTGTCCTAACATAACAAATTAATTCGAATAAAGCCAATCAATTTTTAATCTTTTGATTTTAAGCACCAATGAATAAATGTTAATTGTATCGTTCTCTAATTAAAATAAAATTTCAAAATAAATCTTTAATTACAGCCCAATTTTATGATTATTTAAAAAATTTTTTTAGCTTTGCCAACAATAAAATATAATTCTTCAATTAATTAAATGAGATTCAAAAAACAGTCACGTAAACTCACAAAAAATTGTAATAATCAATTAGCTCTTGATTTTGAAAATTCAAATGAAATTGTAGTAAATATTCATACTCCGAAAAATTCAACATTAAATTCCTCAAAGAATTCTATAGACAAACAAAGATTTATAATTCGTCTTTGTGAAAGTTAACTAATTTTGTTCTTAGCTTCCGTTTGCAAATAATATGACTAAAAATGTTAAATCCAATTATTTAAGTGCATTTTATGTATCATTTGCAGCAAGTCTTTGGGCATTTGATGGAATTATATTCAGACCATTTTTATATAACCTTCAAGTTCCTTTTGTTGTTTTTTTAGAAACCATTATAGTAACAATCATACTCTCGCCATTAGCTTTAAAGTACAAGTCAGTTCTGAAAAGTTTAAAGTTTAAAGATTGGCTATCATTTTTTGGAGTGGCGGTTTTCGGTGGAGCAGTGGGTACTATGGCAATTACAAAAGCACTGTTTTATGTTGATTTCATTAATCTTTCAATTGTTGTATTCATTCAAAAACTTCAGCCTGTTTTTGCTATTACTTTAGCAGCTCTTCTGTTAAAAGAAAAACTTACTAAATCATTTATAATATGGTCGGTTATTGCTATCATTGGGGCATATATAGTTGCTTTTGGTTTTAATCTACCTGTAATAGGAACCGTAAGTAAAACTTTAGAAGCGACTCTTTACGCTTTATTAGCAGCATTTAGTTTTGGTGCTTCTACTATTTTAAGTAAAAGAGCTTTAAGGAATGTATCTTTTGAGTTAGGAACATATCTGAGATTTTCTGTTACTTCGATAATTATGTTTTTAATTGTTGTTTTTTCTTCAAGTTTTGAATCAATTGACATCATTTCTAAATCTCAGATAATGGTATTATTTTTAATAGCTTTTTCGACCGGAGGTCCTGCAATATTGCTCTATTATTACGGATTGAAAAATTTGAATGCATCAGTTGCAGCAATTTGTGAATTAGCCTTTCCCTTAATGGCGGTTATTCTTGAGTATTTTTTTCACGACAAAATACTTTCTCCATTTCAGTGGATTGGAGCTATAATACTAATTTTAAGTATTCTTAAGGTCAGTGGTATAAATTTTTACTATTTTAGAAAACAAAATCATTAAATTTGCCCTTCTTATTATAGAATAATTTAGAATTTTTCATTAACATTGAGTATTATAAAAAATAATTGAATTGAAATCAGTTTAATAATGTTATGTTATTTCAGTTAATAAAGGAAGTTTTATGAGTAATCAATATAAAAGAGATCCACAGATTGATGAAATAGAAACCCGTGAATGGCTTTATTCACTCGATTATGTTTTGGAACACGGCGGACCGGAAAGAGTTGTTGAACTTCTTCAGCAACTGCAGGTGCGGGCACATAAAGCCGGTGTTCAGATTCCTTTTAGTGCTAACACACCTTATATAAATACAATCCCAAGAGAAAAACAACCGCCCTTTCCCGGAGATAGAGAAATTGAAAGACGAATTAAGAGTCTTATCCGTTGGAATGCGATGGCAATGGTTGTGAAAGCCAACAAAGAAGAGAGTGGAATCGGCGGACATATTTCTACTTATGCCTCAGTTGCAACTCTGTTTGAAATTGGATTTAATCATTTCTTCCGAGGCAAAGGTGATGGTTACGATGGTGACCAGATTTATTTTCAAGGTCACGCTTCTCCCGGAATTTATGCAAGAGCATATCTTGAAGGAAGAATTTCAAAGGAGCAATTAATTAATTTCAGAAGAGAATTAAAACCTGGCGGCGGACTTTCATCTTATCCTCACCCTTGGTTAATGCCAAACTTTTGGGAGTTCCCAACTGTATCAATGGGACTCGGTCCTATTATGGCGATCTATCAGGCAAGATTCAACAGATATCTTGAAGATCGTGGTTTGAAAAAACCTGGCGGAAAAGTTTGGGCATTTCTCGGTGATGGAGAAACAGATGAACCCGAAGCACTCGGTGCGATAACCCTTGCTTCAAGAGAAAAACTTGATAATCTTATTTTCGTTATCAACTGTAATTTACAACGACTTGATGGACCTGTTCGCGGTAATGGTAAAATTATTCAGGAACTTGAGGCAATTTTCCGCGGTGCAGGATGGAATGTTATTAAAGTGATCTGGGGAAGCGATTGGGACCCTCTGCTTGATATGGACAAAGATGGTAAACTTGTTAAAAGAATGGGTGAAGTAGTTGATGGTGAATACCAAAAATATTCAGTTGAAGGCGGAGCTTATATCAGAAAAAATTTCTTTGGTAAAGATCCCGATTTGCTAAAGATGGTTGAAAAGATGAGCGACGAACAACTTCGTAAAATGAAACGCGGTGGACACGATCCTGAAAAAGTTTACGCTGCTTTCAAAGCTGCAGTTGATCACGTTGGTCAGCCAACAGTTATTCTTGCAAAGACTATTAAAGGTTATGGACTCGGTGAAGCCGGCGAAGGAAAAAATATTACACACCAACAGAAAAAGCTTAATGAAGAAGAAATGAAAGAGTTTAGAAGTAGATTTGGTATTCCAATCTCTGATGAACAAATCGCGAATGATCCATTCTATAAACCAGATGAAGACAGCGATGAAATAAAATATCTTAAAGCCCGCAGAGCTGAACTTGGCGGATTTGTTCCTTCACGAAGAACAGATGTTCGCCCAATTAAAACTCCACCCGAAGCTATATTTGAAGAATTCTATCAAGGCACTGAAGGTCGCGAAGTTTCATCAACAATGGTATTCGTCAGAATACTTGCAAAACTTCTTAAAGATAAAGAAATCGGTAAACTCATTGTTCCGATTGTTCCTGATGAAGCAAGAACATTCGGAATGGAAGCATTATTCAGACAAGTTGGAATTTATTCACACGCTGGTCAGTTGTATGAACCTGTTGATGCTGATTCACTTCTTTACTATAAAGAAGCAAAGGATGGACAGATACTCGAAGAAGGAATCACTGAAGCTGGTTCAATGTCTTCATTTATTGCCGCCGGAACAGCTTATCTTTCTCACGGAATTAATATGATTCCATTCTTTATTTATTATTCTATGTTTGGTCTGCAGCGTGTTGGTGACTTAGTTTGGGCAGCCGCTGATATTGGTGCAAAAGGATTTTTAATAGGTGGTACTGCAGGAAGAACTACGCTCGCCGGCGAAGGACTTCAGCATCAGGATGGAAACAGTCACTTGCTTGCATATCCTGTCCCTAATCTTGTTGCTTATGATCCTGCTTATGCTTATGAACTGGCTGTAATTATCAGAGACGGAATCAGAAGAATGTTTGAAGAGCAGGAAAATATTTTTTACTACATTACTGTTATGAATGAAAATTATCCCATGTCTGAAATGCCTAAAGGAAAAGATGTTAAGGAAGGGATATTGAAAGGAATGTACAAGTTCAAAGCTTCAGATAAAAAATCCTCTAAACTTAAAGCACAACTTTTTGGCAGCGGAACAATTCTTAACGAAGTGATTAAAGCAGCACAGATTCTTGAAGATGATTATCGCGTTGCCTGTGATGTTTGGAGTGTTACAAGTTATAAAGAACTTCGCCGTGATGCTCTTGATATAGAAAGATGGAATATGCTTCATCCATTAGAGAAGCCAAAGAAAAATTATATTCAGAAGACTCTCGAAAAAGAAGAAGGAGTTTTCGTTGCTGCTTCAGACTATGTTAAAGCATTGCCTGATTCAATTGCAAAATGGTTTCCCGGATATCTTTATTCACTTGGCACTGATGGATTTGGCAGAAGTGAATCCCGTGCAGCACTTAGAGAGTTCTTTGAGGTTGATGCAAAACATATTGCTTTTGCAACTCTCGTTGCTCTTTATAAAGAAGGAAAAGTTCAGGATAAAGTACTTGATAAAGCAATAAAAGAACTCGGAATAAATCCTGATAAAAAGGATCCTATGATATCATAATGAATAAGAGCTTTTTATTTCACAGAGTCCGTTAGCTAACGGACAAAGAGAAATCATAGAGAAACACAAAGTAAAATCTCTGCGGTTCTCCTAATTTTTTCTCTGAGGTTCTCTGTGTAACTTAATTATTATTTTCATGGGTTAGAAAAAAAATAAAAGGAATTTAAAGGATATCAATGCAAACAGAATTTAAACTACCTGAGCTTGGTGAGAACATTGAATCCGCAGATGTTGTCAATGTTCTTGTTAAAGAAGGAGATTACATAAAAAAAGATCAATCAGTAATTGAAATAGAAACTGATAAAGCAACTATCGAAGTTCCATCCACTGTTGAAGGAAAGATCACAAAGCTGTTTGTTAAAGCAGGTGATAAAGTTAAGGTTGGCTCAACAATTATTATAGTAGAAGATACAGCAGAACAAGTCACTGAATCAAAGCCAACTATAACAACAGAAAAAAAGAAAGAAAAAGATATTGAAGGAGAATCAAAATCCGAGATTAAAGAGACAAAAAAAGTTGTAACTGTTTCTTCTGGCAAGAAAGCAATTATTGATTTTCAGCTTCCTGATTTGGGAGAAAACATAGAATCAGCTGATGTTGTTAATGTTTTGGTTAATGTTGGAGACTTCATCGAAAAAGATCAGGGAATTATAGAAATTGAAACTGATAAAGCTACAATTGAAGTACCTTCTAATGTAAGCGGAAAAGTAACTGAAGTTCTTGTTAAAGCTGGTGATAAAGCTAAAGTCGGACAAACGATAGTTAAAATTGAAACGAGTGAAACAAAAGAAGAATTCGCCTCTGAGGAAGTAGAAACTCCTGCATCTAAAGAACATGAATTACCAGAACAAAAAGAGCAAATAACCCCGATTGTTAAGCAAGAAGCCAAAGGAGAACTTCCAAAACTTCAGCCGATGGAACTTGATGAACAACCACCAATACTAAAAGGTGCTGCTCCTGCTGCTCCATCAGTCAGAAGGCTTGCCCGTGAAATTGGTGTTGATATAAATAAAGTGCCCGGCACTGGTCCTGGTGGAAGAATTACAATGGATGATGTAAAAGCTTATTCCAAAAAACTTCACGAGGCAAAATCTGAAGGTGGCTTTACTCCCGGAATCAAAGCAGAAGCATTACCTGATTTTTCAAAGTTCGGCGAAATCAAAAAGGTTGAAATGTCGAACATCAGGAAAAAAACTGCTGAGCATTTGAGTTATGCCTGGGCTACAATTCCGCACGTCACTCAGTTTGACAAAGCTGATATAACTAATCTTGAAAAAGCAAGAAAAGAATTAAGCAAGAGTCTGGAAAAATCCGGAGTTAAACTTACCGTTACAGCAATATTAGTTAAAGTTATTGTGGAAGCACTAAAAAAATATCCACAGTTCAACAGCAGTATTGATATGGAAAAGAAAGAAATCATTTATAAAAATTATTATAATATCGGAATTGCTGTTGATACCGAACACGGTTTAATAGTTCCCGTGATTAAAGATGCTGATAAAAAATCACTTAATCAGATTTCTGTCGAAATGACTTCACTTGCGGAAAAAGCCCGTGCAAAGAAAATTGCTTTGGATGATTTACAAGGTGGATGTTTTACAATTACAAATCTTGGAGGAATTGGCGGAACTTATTTCACACCAATTGTTAATTCACCTGAAGTTGCAATTCTTGGTGTATCAAGAAGCTCTTACGAACCTGTATGGAATGGTTACGGTGTATTTGAGCCAAGACTAATGCTTCCTTTATCATTATCTTACGATCATAGAATAATTGACGGAGCTGATGCAATAAGATTTTTAAGATTTGTTGTAGATGCTCTAGAACAACCATTGAAGATCATTTTATGATAGAGTAGAATTAAGAGTAAGAGTAAGATTAAGAGTAAGAGAAAGAGTAAGAGTTAAATAATGAACAATGATAATAAAGTATATTTTGATCACGAAAAACTTAAAGTCTATCAAATGGCTCTTAGATTTAATGAGTTTACGTTTAAAATTATCTCTAGACTTAATTTATTAGATATTCGAAATCAATTAGAGAGAGCATCTAATTCAATAGTTTTGAATATAGCTGAAGGTAACGGTAAATTTTCTAAAAAAGACCGTTGCAGATATTTTGATATTTCTATTGGTTCATCTTTCGAAGCAGCTGCTTGTTTGGATATTCTTTTTACCAGAAAATCTATATCGCCATCGGAACTATCTGAAGGTAAAGAAATATTAGAACAAATCGTATCAATGCTGGTTGGTTTAATTAAAAGTAATTCAGACCGAGTTTATGAAGAGGATTCAACCTATGATGCAATCTAAACTTTTATATTCTCATAATCTTACTCTTACTCTTACTCTTAATCTTAATCTTAATAGTCAATCAACAATTCAGAGTGAAAAAATTGGAAACAAAAAATATTAATATTACTGTTATCGGCGGCGGACCTGGTGGCTATGTTGCAGCTTTTTTAGCCGCTGATCTTGGAATGGATGTTACTCTTGTTGACCTCGAAAAAAATCCCGGCGGAGTTTGTCTCTATCGTGGTTGTATTCCCTCAAAAGCTTTATTGCATGTTGCAAAACTTATTCACGAAGCTGAGCAAGCAAAGAATTGGGGAATTGAATTTGGTCAGCCTAAAATTGATATTGATAAACTCAGAAACTTTAAGAATAATGTAGTTAATAAACTTACCGGCGGACTCGGACAGATAGCCAAACAAAGAAAAGTTAATTTCATTCAGGGTAGAGCAAGTTTCATCAATTCATCTAAACTGAAAATTGAAACTGTAGAAGGAAAAACTATTGAACACGAGTTCGACAAAGCTATAATTGCTACTGGTTCTGTTATTGCAACTATCCCTTCACTGAATATTCAGTCGAAAAGATTACTTAATTCAACATCGGCACTTGATTTACCGGAAATTCCAAAATCACTTTTAGTAGTCGGAGGAGGTTATATTGGCCTTGAGTTAGGTTCTGTTTATCAGGCACTTGGTACTCAGGTTTCTGTTGTGGAAATGCTTCCCGGATTATTACCTGGTGCAGACAGAGATCTTGTTAACTTCCTTGTAAAAAAAGTTAAAGAAAATTTTGCTGAAGTTATGACAAACAGCAAAGTTCTTGAGATGAAAGAAGTTGATAATCAAATCAAGGTTAAGATTCAGGATGAAAAAGGAAACGTAATTGAAAAAAGTTATGACTATGTTTTGATGTCGATTGGTAGAAAACCTGAAACCCGCGGACTTGGATTAGAAAATACAAAAGTTACTACAACAGAAAGAGGCTGGATTAAAGTTAACAAACAATTGCAAACTACCGATCCTAATATTTATGCAATAGGTGATATTGCCGGTGAACCAATGCTGGCTCATAAAGCTTCTCACGAAGGTAGAGTAGCTGTTGAAGCAATTGCCGGACACAAAGTTGCTTTTGAACCGATGGCTATTCCTGCAGTTGTATTTACAGATCCGGAAGTTGCTTGGGCAGGATTAACAGAAGAAGAAGCTAAGAAGCAAGGAATTAAATACGAAGTTGCAAAATTTCCGTGGGCTGCAAGCGGAAGAGCAATTACATTAGATAGAACCGATGGTGTTACAAAACTGATTGTTGATCCGGATACTCAAAGATTACTTGGAATTGGAATATGTGGTCCTAATGCAGGCGAATTGATTTCAGAAGGCGTTCTTGCAATAGAAATGGGTGCTAATGTAATAGACCTGAAACTTACTATTCATCCTCATCCAACTTTATCTGAAACAATTATGGATGCAGCAGAAGTTTTCTTTGGTCAAAGCGCTCACTATTATGTTAAACCGAAAAAATAAAAATGTCTGAAAATATTTTATTAAAATTTAAAAGGGTTAGTGAAGAATATTCTGATATTCCACTACCGACTTATTCCACTAAAGGTAGTGCAGGGATGGATGTCAGAGCAGCAATCTCTGAAAGTGTTATAATTCAACCTGGAACCATTCATCTGATTCCAACAAATCTTCAAGTAGAAATCCCCGACGGTTTTGAAATTCAGATTCGGCCTCGCAGCGGTTTGGCTGTTAATAACGGAATTGGTATTTTAAATTCACCCGGTACAATTGATTCAGACTATAGAGGAGAAATAAAAGTTATTCTTATAAATTTGGGCAAAGAACCTTTTAAAGTTCAACGTGGTGAACGAATTGCTCAAATGATTCTTAGTAAATTTTATAAAGCTAATGTACAATTAGTAGAAAAATTATCAGAGAGTCAAAGAAACAAAGGTGGATTCGGGCATACTGGTAAATAATTTCAAATGTTTTATCAATTAAAAAAGAGGGTAATTATGAAAAAATTTTATACGTTATTACTGTTTTTTTCCTCTGCGATTTTCCTTGCATTAGGAGTTTTGAGAAGCAACGGATATGTTGGTACAACAGAGAAAGATGGAGGGACAGGTTGTAATTGTCATAGTCTATCACCATTCAGCCAGGTATCTGCCTGGGTTCAAGGTCCGGATTCTGTTTTAGTCGGAGCCACTGCTAATTACAAATTATATATGACTGGCGGACCTAAAATCAGAGGTGGATTTAATATTGCTACTTTAAAAGGAAAACTTTCTCCGGTAGATGGTTTAACTAAATTAATGCATTATGTTGCTGGCGATACTCAACTGACGCACAGTTTACCTCTTAATTTTAATAATAAAGATACTATCTTCTGGAGCTTTAGTTATAAAGCTCCTTCAATTATTGGTTTCGATACTATATATTCAACAGTAAATAGTACCAATGGAAATGGTATGTCAGATGGAAATGATCGCTGGAATTTTGGGCAAAAATTTGCCGTTAAAATTCATAACACTCCGGTAAAAGTTGAAAATGAGAGTATAGTGATTTCAGATTTTAAACTTGAGCAGAATTATCCTAACCCATTTTCTGCAAGAGGCGGATCCGTTTTTGGCGGAAATGCAACCACTAAAATTAGTTGGCAGTCTCCAGTAAGCAGTTGGCAAACAATTAAATTATTTGATGTTTTAGGAAAAGAATTAGAGACAATAGTTGATGGATTTTACGAAGCTGGCAAGCACTCTAAATTATTCGTTATAAATTCTTCTATGCCATCAGGGGTTTATTTTTATCAACTTTTAGTAAAAGATCAAATAACAGGGGATGTTGTTTATTTTGAAACTAAAAAGATGTTGTTGATGAAATAGTGTCAAATGACCCTTTAGCATTTTGCCGTTTTTTTACTCAAAGCCCCTGATAAGTTGAGGGGCTTTTTATCATTGTATATCTGTTTAATCAGTTTCATCAATGTGCTGTAAAATTTCTAACCACAAATTTCACAGATTATCACAAATAAAAATTCTAAAGCAACTTAATCTTTCATTATCAAAGGAAGTAACAGCACTATTATAAAAATTATTATTGCGACTGAATAAAAGAAATATCCAACAAGATAATCATACTCTAAAATTCCTAATTCAGTTAACATATAATGCCAATCGTGATAAACTTTTTTACCTCCAAGTAGCGGCAATTTTCTTGCTTGTGCATCAGCCGCATAAACACTTATGTTGATAAAATTTTGTCCTAACCACAATAACGAAAACTGAACTCCTGTTCTATAATTGTTTTTTAAGAATGTCCATACAATTAATGAAGGAAGAATAATTTGCATCAATGTACCGCCAAGAGTGTAAATAAATTTCCCAAATAATCTAAAAAATAAATGTCCAGCCTCATGGATAACGAGATTGACGTTATCAATTAAAGTATATTCACCTCGATTTAGTGCCCAGTATAAAGCAATAGGAAAAATTATTAAAGATGGAATCCAATTCCTGTACTTATCAAATCTATTATAGGATTTTGCATTTCTTATATTTTTAAGCAATTCTTTTTGAAAATCTTCTTGCATATAAAATTATCAATCTAAGTTGAACGAAGTATTTCATTATTTTCGTAATGTTAAAATAATTTTGTTATGAAAATAATATACTCAGAATCAAAACCAGAATACCTGAAATCATTAGTCAGAATTCATCGGGAAACATTCAAGGACCATTTTAATTCCAGATTAGGGAATTATTATACTCAGGAATATTTAAAGTGGTTGAATAGCAAAAACGAGTTTGAAAGTTTCATTATCTGTGCTTTCGATAAAGAAGAGAATAAAGTAATTGGGTATATATGTGGAGCGAAATTGGGATTCCAAACAAAGATGAACAGAGATTTATTATTTCCCACTCTAGTTTCATTTATCACAAAGCCATTTTTAATTTTTGATAAAAGATTTTTTCTTTTCCTCGCTCCAAAATTCAGAACTTTACTGGGAAAAGAAGAATATTCCAAAATAAAAGAATATGAGGTAAAACTCCCTCAACCTATTTACAGTGTAATTAGTTTTGGAATAGATTCAAATTATAAATCAGGGATGAATCTTGGATTTTTTATCCTTGAAGATTTGTATAATAAATTTTTCGATGAATTAAAAAAAAGAAATGCTGGAACAGTTCGTGCTACCATTAGAAAGAACAATGAAAATATTATTAAATATTATTCGATGAAGAAATGGACTTTATCCCCTGTTGAAGGCGATAGTCATACAATTTTCTTTTATAAAGAAATCAATTCAAAATAATCCGGCAAAGCAAAATTTTTATCATCAATTTCTAATTTCCATTTACCATTTTCAAATTCTTCAAAACCAAAATCTTTATAAACATTTCGACAAGGTTCATTTTTAGCTGTAGGAATTATCTCAGCACAAATTGTTTTTATTCTTGAGGCTTTAGCTTTTTTAATTATGAAATGAAGTATGGCATTTTCAATTTCTCTTCCAATAACTCTGCAGCTCATTATGAATGAATCAATTTCAACAGCAGATTTAACAAGTAAATACTTTAAGATAAAAACTCCAACAATTCCGTTATCACCAAATTTGTCCTTAACTGTGAATGAATAAATTTTCCATTCATTTGAATTTCGCATTTTAGTTATCTCTGCGTCAGTATATCTTTTCGTTGTTGTGTTAAATTGATTTGTTTTCTGAATCAGTTGTATAATTCGCGGAAAAGTAAAATCATCAATTTCTTTTATTTCAATCTTCATTTCCAATGAACGAAGATAATCTTTAATATCGGTGAAAGAAGTTTCGGCTTTTTTCCTTTCAAAATTCAATTTATAAGTTTCATTTCTTTTGAAGTCGTCATCGGTAAGTTTATGAAAGTTGAAATAATCAAGTTCTTTCAAAAAGGAAACGTATTGAGTTGGGTCATCGGGCAAATCAGGGACTTCAACTTCGGGTAATTGTTTCTTTACCAATTCTCTTTCAAATTTTGAATCATCCAAAAATACAATGCTATCTATACCGATATTCAATTCTTTTGCAGTTTCAATAAGATTTTCAACTTTGTTGTTCCAGTTAATTTTCATTACAGCAAAATGTTCTGGCTTTAAGACCATATAAGGATGTTTCTCAAAAACTTCATTGACAACATTTTCAGAATTTTTGCTGCATATTGTTAAAATTATTCCTTGTTGATAATAATTCCGCAGCACATTTTGAAAATCATAAAATGACTTTCCTGCACCGTCATTACTCAGCATAATATTTTCAATTCCATCCTGTCCGATTATACCTCCCCAAAGAGTATTATCTAAATCAACAGCAATACATTTTTTTCTTATTCCCAAGTATGCCTTAAGGTGTGATAAATAAAGATTTGATAATTCTTCTAATCCTTTTTTATTCCATTTTGATTTTGCGAGGTAAAATAATCTAAAGTCAAAAAGATTTTTCTGACCGTGCTTATTTATCATTCTTTTAAGGTTTATGACTCTGATATTTTTATTAGAGGATGAAATTTCAAACAATCGTTTATTCATACTTTCAATAAATTTATCCAATTCAAATTGATTATACTCCAACGTTCCTAAGTCAAGATTTGAATCAAGATAAAAATTATCTACAAAGATTGTCGAACTCGATAAGTTTTTGCAAACAAATTCAATGGAGTTGAATATTTGTTCAATTTGATTAAGAGATGATTCAGAAATCGGTGGATTGCTCTTTAATTGAATTTGGTTTTGAAGATAATAGTTAACATCAATAGATAAGAAAATCACATCTGGTTTTTGATTGTATAATTCTGATTGAGGATTAAAAATTTGTTGAAGAAATTGATTATAGCCGGGATAATAAATTTCTGTCTCGACGTTAATATCCTTTAATTTATTCCTTAAATTATCAAAGATAAATTCAATTGAGTAGTTGGAGAGAAAACAGATTTTCAAATAAATCCTCTTTCAGATTAATTATGATTAACTTTTAAGTCTATAAGCTTTTGTAAGTCACCGACATTTTTAATTGATAGAATTTCTTCCGTCAAAAATTTAATTCCGAATTCTTCTTCGATAGATAAAATTATTGTAAAATTTTTTAGTGAATCCCAACCGGGGACATCTTTAGCCAAGGTATCTTCTGAAAATTCAAATTCCTGAAGATTAAGTTCTTTCAATATCAAATTTTTGAGTTTATCTGAAATCATTTTTATGCTCATACTTTTCTTATTTTCTAATTTAAAAATAAGCGTTTCAATTAAGTTCTTCAATTAGAAAACTTTCTCTTTTCAATTGTCATGTTTAATTTGAATTTAAATTTTGGAGATTTTATGGAATTAAAGTTTCATCATATTGGAATTGTAGTAAATTCAATAGAAGATTATGAAAAAAAAATGTTATACTCTAAAAAAGTTAACGAAGTTGATGATTTAATTCATAACTCCAGACTCGCTCTTTATGAAAATTTCGGCGAAACATTTATAGAACTAATCCAACCTCTTGATGAAAAATCCACATCGTTTAACTCTTTACAAAAATTTGGAAATCATCTCAACCACTTATGTTACCAAATTGAATCATTAGAAAAACTAAAGTCATTTTTAGATAATGGTTGGATAAAAGTTTTCGGACCGGTACCAGCCAAACTTTTTGATAACAAAGAAGTTGTTTTTTATTTAAATCGTTCAGGTCAGCTCACTGAATTTATTTTATCTAATTAATGAAATGTTCGTTTATTTTTTAATTTTTCTTTCTTAATAAACAATTCTCACAATCAAGAAAAATAATTGCTACATTAAAGAGTTGATATAAAAATCATTCAAATTAAAACAATTTTTGAGTGTGAACTTGGCATTTTATATGACTAACAAGAGCAACAACGCAAATGATTAAAGGTTAAAAAATGCACAATAAAATATTTGAAAATTATCAACCAAATGACAGAAGTAGTCTCATTCCACTTCTTCAGGATGTTCAGAATATTTATGGTTATTTACCTGA
>Ga0308414_1000731_pt1 | contig 21369 bp, 18 predicted proteins | sample HotsprSampleOS50_FD_205667 | JGI IMG/M metagenome (GOLD analysis project Ga0308414, IMG submission 205667) | Hot spring phototrophic mat microbial communities from Octopus Spring, Yellowstone National Park, Wyoming, United States - 20090730_OS50 ...
TCGCCCAGATCCTGCCGGAACTGAAGGGGGTGTTCAGGCCGAAAAAGCCCCCGCCGCCACCCCCGGACCCGTTATTTCCGTAATAGAAGGCATAATTGCCGAAGCTGTTTCCCCCGCTCTGGTTCTGAACCTTGATGAAGTAGTTGTCGTTGATCCCCGAGTAGCCCAGCACCAGAGCCGCATACTGCAGTGCGTTGCCCGTGTTGTAGACATCCACGTAAGCGCCTGACGCGCTCACGCCGTTGTAAACCACGAGCGACAGGTTGGACAGGCCGGCAGCCTGATTGCTGATGATCTGGGCGCCCCCGCTGACGACTGTCCAGTTCGGGCCCAGCGTGCTGGCATCCGGGCGGTTGAAGTCGTCGAGGATTGCGGCTGCGGAGAAAGACGCAGCGGCTGCTGTCACCAAAAAGAGCCGGACGATCATGATTCCTCCTCCTTGAGCACAGGTATCGCTGTACCAGCACCCTAAAATGGGGATACATCCTCGCGCCCGCGAGTCAAACAGAAAAGAGGTCCGCGTGTCTCTTTGTTTCGCCGGTGCGGCCAGGCCGCCGGCCGGACGGAAAACGGGCCTTGCGGCAGGAATGGATCTCCGGCCGGCGGGAACGAGCGGTTCAGCCACGGCCGCCCACAAGCAAGGTTCCCCCTCTTGCTCGCGCGAGGGCCCCAACGGTGCCCCTCGCTCGGCCGTTCATAAACCTTATCCCGTGCGCCAAGCCCCGCGTGCGTGCGGGGCAAAGCAGATGAATACAATGAGTCAAGAGGAGAGTCCCCGGCCAAGGCCGGGGGGGAACCTCGTTTGGGAAATGCCGCAGGGAACCGCTTGTTTGGACGCAGCGGGGAGCCTGTTGCCGGTCCCGGCGGAGGACCCGGGGGCACCCCGGGGGATGAACAGCGCAAGGTGAAGCGGGTTTCTCTACGTCCCCTTGAATCACTTCCATTGCCCTTCCCTCTTTTATCCTCCTGGTTTCCCCTCGCCCTCGCGCGAGGGCCGCTCTCCCCAATCCCGTATCCACCGCACCACAGGCAAAGGCGGTGAGGGTGCGTCCCTGCACCACGCGTCCTCCCAACAGGCTTGGCGTCCGGTTGAACCACCCATTTCCCCCGGGTCCCGTTGAGCCGCCACCCGGCAGCCGCCCGCCCGGAGTTTCTTCCCTCCTGGCGTTCGGTCGTTCACGCCAGGGAGTTCGCATCCATGAGTGCCTCGTTCCCCGCTTGCGCCCAGTGAGGAAGTATCTGCGGAGACAAAAGAAAGGGCAGGTCTGCCTGCCTGCGGCGTCCTCCCCGGCTTCAGCCTCCATCGTGTCTGTCCCGCGGCCATTCGTTTTCGCCAGCAGCGTCAAGTGCACGATACGGGAGTTTCAGGCCTGATGACCCTTGATGAACCGTCTCCAGCAACGGGACCCGGCTACTCCTTTTCGCTTTTTCTTTGCTTGTCAAAATGAGGGAAACACCGTAAGATGCGCAAAGGCTCCTCCAATGCGGCAACTGCACCTGAACTGGTATGGTCTGCAGGAATGGGAGCGGGTGGTGGCGCGTATCCTGTCTCTGGGTTGGGGTGTGTTCTGGGCATGGTTCGGGTTTGCTTCCGGCGTAGCCGAGTACGCCTCCTTTGCCGATGTTTTCTTGCAGTCCTTGCCGGGGCTGATTTTCATCGGGATCTCCCTGTTCGCCTGGAGGAACCCTGCCGCCGGCGGCGCGATCCTGCTGGTGCTCTCCTTTGTGGTTTTCTGCGCCTATTGGTCCAGTGTGGGCGGCGAGCACGCCATGCAGGGATTGGGCACGGCGGTTCTGCTCTCCCTGCCGCCGCTGATGAGCGGCGCGCTCTTCCTTTCCGCCGCGCCGGCGGCATCGCGCAAAGGCTTTCGGTCTTTGCCGCGTTGATACACTCGAAGCATGCTTTTGGATCGAAGGATGTTTCTGGGCACGGCGTTCGTGCGTCCGCTCTCGGCAGCCGGAAGCCGGATCACGCTGGATCGCATCAGTCTGCTCACCGATGAGATTGCGCGGTCGCCGGAAGACGCCATCGCTTTCTGCAAACAATACGGCGTCCGGTGGGTGGAGCTGCGGGAAGTGCCCGGCGGGGGAGGCACCTATGCCCGTCTTGAGGAACCCGTGTTGATGAAAGCCGCGCGAGAGCTGAAGGAAGCCGGCCTCCGCGTCTCGTTCCTCAACACGCCCATGCTGAAGTTCACGTTGCCCGGCACCGAACCCGCGCGCCGCCGCAACGAGACGCCCGAGCAGAGGCAGCAGCGCGAGGCGAGGGAACAGGAACGCTTCGAGCGCCGCCACGAAGAGTTGGCCAAGGCTCTGCGCGCCGCCGAGATTTTCGAGGTGCCGCTGGTGCGCGTGTTCACGTTCACGCGCGTGGCCGATCCCGCTGCCCTGCTGCCGCGCGTGGCTGAAATCCTGGCCCCGATGGCCGCCGAGGCCCGGCGGCGCGGCATGAAGCTGCTGGTTGAAAACGAAGGGTCGTGCAACGTCGCTACAGCCGCCGAGCTGCGCCGCATTTGCGAACTGGTGCCGGATGCCGGGCTCGGGATCAACTGGGATCCGGTCAACGCGATCGGGCTTCAGGAGCAACCCTGGCCGGATGGATACGGCCATCTGCCCCTGGATCGGCTGGGCAACGTGCAGATGAAGGCGCGCGGCCTGGTGGTGGGGCCGGTCACTGTGCCGTGGAAAGAGATTTTCCAGGCGCTCGCGCGGAATGGCTACCAGGGCAAGATCGGGCTGGAGACGCACATCTTCGACGGCACGCTGATTGAAAAAGCCCATCTTTGCATGAGGGAGATCCTCAAGCTCGTCAACGAGGCGTGACCCATGGCGCGGATTCAGATCCCGGCGCTTCTGCGGTGGAGCGCCGCCGGGCTGGCCATCGTGGCCGTTGTCGCCGCAATCGGCTATTGGCTCAACCTGGGTTCGCAGGCCCGGCTGGAAGTGCGGTGGCTGAAGGTGCGGACCATCGCCACGGGGCCGGAGTCCTCGCTCGCCGTGCTTGACATCCGTGTGCACAACCCCTCCCGCGTGCTGTTCCAGGTGAAGGAGGTCGAGGCGGCGCTCATCGACAGCAGCGGCAACCGGCAGGAAGGGCTGGTGGCTGCGCAGAGCGATCTGGACCGCGCGCTCGGCTACTATCCGCTCGCCGGACCGCGCCACAACCCGGTGCTGATGTTTCGTGAGCGAATCCGCGGCGGAGAGACGGCGGACCGCACCGTGGCGGCTTCGTTTTCTGTCCCTGTCCAAGCGCTGGAATCACGCCGCAGCTTCGAGTTGCGCATCCACGATGCAGACGGGGCCGTGGTGGTCTCGGCCGAAGCCGGCAGCCGCTGACAGGATCAGGCCGTCGCCTCGCGAGCCTTGGGCGGCTCTTCCTTGCCCGCTTGCTTGCGGCCTTGTTTTTCGCTGTACATGCGCTTGTCGGCTCGCGCCAGCAGCTCTTCCGCGGTCCTTCCATCCTGGGGATAGAACGCCGGCCCCCCGCTGACGGAGACGCATGCCGTGCCGCACAGCTCCACGCCCACTCTTTCGACGTATGCGCGCAGCCGCTGCAACCGGAGGCTGACGGCCTCCGGGGTTACGCCGGGCAGCACCATGACGAATTCATCCCCGCCCATGCGGGCCACGAAATCGTACTCGCGGCAGTTTTCCCGCAGCCCGTTTGCCACCAGTTGCAGCAGCCGGTTGCCCGTGAGATGCCCGTACTGATCGTTGACGGCCTTGAACCCGTCCAGGTCGAAAACGAGCAAGCCGAGCGAAGTCTCCGTGCGCGCACAGCGGGCGAGTTCGTTTTGCAGATGGAGGAAGAGCGCGCCCGCGTTGGGAAGACCGGTGAGAAAATCCACCGACGCCCTTGTTTCCGCCTGCTGGAACTTGGCCGAATTCTCGACCGTCACCGCCATCTTGGAGGCGATGCTCATCAGCAGGCTCATTTGCGACGCGTTAAACGCCATGTGCCGCGTCGAATAAAGGTTGAGCGTTCCCACCAGGCCGTTGGGGCCGTCTAGCGGGATGATCATGGCCGACTTCAGGTTGGCCGCAGCCACCGGATTGCGGTGGGCAATGGGATCCTCGGCTGGCGGGACGTTCATGACGGGCCGGAGCGTCGCAGCCACATGCCCGGTAATGCCGGACATTACCTGCAAAGACAGGTTGTGAAAGAGCGTGAAATGTTGTCCTTCGACAAAGGCAGCCTCCAGCCGGTCGCCGTTGCGCAGGAAAAGAACCATCGTGTCAAACTCGATCCGGCTGTGCAGGCGCCGCGAGAGTTCGTTCAATGTCTCGTCCAGGTCGAGAGAAGAACCCAGGATCTGCGTGAACTCCAGCACCATCTGCTCTTCCCGACGCGCGTCGGCGATCGCGCGCAGAAAGGCCGGCAGCTCGCCCCGCGCCGCGAGCGTTGCCGGCCGCTCCCACGAGTCCGTGGGCCTCGGCCCCCGGAAGGAAGCCCCCCGCTCCAGATCCCGGTAGACCTCTCTCAGCCGTTGCACAACCAGAGGATCCAGCCCGCGGCCGGCCTCGCGGGACACAATCTCCATGGCCTCGTCGATGGGGATCGCCCGCCGGTAGTGCCGCTCCGTGCTCAGCGCCAGCAACATATCCACCGCCGAGAGCACCCGCGCCTCGATGGGAATCTCGCTGCCCTTCAGACCCGCCGGATAACCCGTGCCATCCCAGCGCTCGTGGTGGGCGCGCACGATCATGCTCACCAGGCTCGGGAACCCCGCCCGTTGAATGATCTGCGCACCGATCTCGGGATGGATCTTCAGCCGCTGGAACTCGTCCGGGGTCAGCCGGCCAGGCTTCATGATGATGTGATCGGGAACCGCCACCTGTCCGATGTCATGAAGCACGGCAGCCACGCGCAGGGCGCGGATCTGCTCGTCCCGCAGTCCCAGCGCCTCGCCCAGCCCGGCGGCAAAATGAACCATCCGGTGCAGGTCGCCCACGGGCGTCACGTCCTTGGATTCCACCGCCAGCGCGAGCGCCTCCACCATATGAAGCTGCAGCGACGCCAGCTCCTCGGCGTGTTGCCGCTCCCGGGCCAGCGACTCCAGTTGCAGCCGGTACGCGTAAAAAACGAGGAGTCCAACCGGAATCAGGATCACCGCCGAATACCATACCGAGATCTTGGGCAGCGTCGTCAACAGCCCCGCGATCGCCGAACCGGCCATGTAGTAAGGCAGGGACCAGAGGAAACGGTTCTTCCAGATCCTTCGCAGCGGCTCTCTTTCCTGGAGAGCCTTCACCGCCGCCAGAGGAAAAGCGGTCACGATGAAAAGCACGATGGCCGCCAGCGGCAATGCGCCGGTCGGCGCAAAGCCGGGCACGGCCGACGTGATGCCTCGGTAAGCCGAGTCCGCCGCGGCGATGCCCAGCACCCAGACCGAAATCAGGAACAGGGTTCTCAGCCAGTTCGCCCCGGCTTCTCTCTCGCGAAGCGCGTGAATGCCCGCTCCGGTGATGCCGATCGCCAGCGTCTCCTTGAGCGGCAACTCGGGCAGACTGGCCAGCACGAAGATGAAACCGACAGGAATGCTGCCCGAGGCGGAAGGCAGTCCGAACTTGCCGAGCGCCGCAGCGGCCGTGCAAAGCAGATAGGTCAGATACACCACCGTGCCGCTGTCGGAATCGAGGAAGGCGTGCACAGCAAGCCACACGATCGCCGTGCCCACAACGATCCACTCAAAGGTGCGTGAGCTGATATACATCGGCTCGGCTCGCTTCCTGGCTTCGCGACCAAGCCTGCACGCTGCGGGCCAAAGTCCCCTCACGCTCTCCTCCTGTGCGGGCTCCTCGTAGTTGCCTCATTTTCGCAGGATTCGCGCTGCCGCTGCAAGCCCCACTTAAGCGAACGGGGGACAATTTGTCCCATCCCGGTTTTGCGTGGGACAATTTGTTCGTGTTGCTTGAAGCGGCATCGGATTCGCAACCATCGAGAACAAGTCTGCCGGAATTTGTCGATATCCACTCTCACATTCTCCCCGGCGTGGACGACGGCGCCGCCAGCCTTGAAGAATCGGTGTCGATGATGGCCGCCGCCCGCAGGCACGGAACCTCCGTGCTCGTGGCCAGCCCTCATGCCAGTCCGACATTCCCCTACGACCTGGAACAAACGGAACGCCTGCTCGAGGAACTCCGCGCACGGGCCCCCTCGGGTTTGCGCCTGATTCGCGGCTGCGATTTTCACCTCACCTTCACTAACGTAGAAAGCGCCCTTCGTTCGCCGTCAGACTATGCCATCAACGGCCGCTGCTGGCTTTTGATGGAGTTGTCGGAGCTGACCGTGTTCTCCAACACCGGTGCGCTGTGGAGCCGGCTGGAGCAGGCCGGTCTGCGCATCATTCTCACCCATCCCGAACGCAGCCCCCTGTTGCGCCTGCGCTTCGACCTCATTGAACAGTGGGCAGCCGAGGGCCGCTTCATGCAGATCACCGCCGGGAGCCTTCTGGGCGTTTTCGGCAGCGAAGCCCGCCAGTTCGCCATCCGCATGCTGGATGCCGGGCTGGCGCACTTCGTGGCCTCGGATGCGCACGATCTCCGCCACCGCCCGCCCCGTCTCGACCTGGCCTACCAATGGCTGGCGCGGCGCTACGGCTCAGAATACGCCCGCCGCCTGGTTGTCGATCATCCGCGCTGCGCCGTGGAAGGGTTGCCGCTGGATCTGGACGTCTTTCGCCCTCCGCCGGCCCGCCGGCCCTGGTGGAAACGTATGTTCATGGGGAAAGCCCCAGGAAATCCGCCGGCGGATTGAATCTTCCCGCCCCCTGCCGCGTCCAACAAAGCGAGGCCCTGATATACTGGCTTCTGACAACGTCAGAGTCGGGCTACCGCCCTTCACAGAGAGATTCGTGCAAAACACCAAGACTGCTTCCCCTTATCGCCTGGACAACGTCAACTGGGTTACAACCATCGCGCTGATCGTGCTCCACATCGGCGCCGTCGCCTCTTTCTTCTACTTCGACTGGAAGTCGGTGGCCATCGCAGCCATCCTGTACTGGACCTGCGTGGGCTGGGGCATCGGCATGGGCTACCACCGCCTGCTCACGCACCGTTCCTACCGCGTGCCGAAATGGCTGGAGTATTTCTTCGCCGTCTGCGGCACGTTGACTTTGGAGGGGGGGCCGATTTTCTGGGTCGCCACTCACCGGCTGCACCATCAGCGGTCCGATCAGCCCGGCGACCCGCACAGCCCGAAGGACGGTCCCTGGTGGGCGCACATGGGCTGGATCATCTTCGGCGAGTCCAAGCACAACGCCACCGCAATGATGAGCAAGTACGCCCCGGATCTGGGCCGCGATCCGTTCTACCGCTGGCTGAACACCTATCATTACGTCCCGCTCGTTATCATGGCGCTCGTGCTGCTGGGATTCGGCGGCCTGTCCCTGTTGCTGTGGGGCGTCTGCACGCGCGTCGTCGCGGGACTGCACGCCACGTGGCTCGTCAACTCCGCCACGCATCTCTGGGGCGAGCGGCGCTTCCAGACCCGCGACGACTCGCGCAACAACTGGTGGGTGGCGCTGCTCACTTTCGGCGAGGGCTGGCACAACAACCACCACGCGCACCCGGCTTCCGCGCGCCATGGCCTCACCTGGAAAGAGCTGGATCTGACATGGCTCCAGATCCAGTTGCTTGCCTGGCTCGGAATCGCCAAAAAGATCCAGGTGGCCCGCATCGACCAGCAGCCGCCGGCCGAAGAAGAGGCAGCTGCATAGCCGCGCCGCCGCGGCTCAGATCCGCCCGAACTTTTCCACCGCCTCGCGGATGTTGCGGAACTTCTCGATGAACGGGTACATGCGGTGCTCGGTATCATCGAGCTGCTGCGCCCGCTGGAGCACTTCCGCCGCTTTTTCCCTCGGCACGACGGCCACGCCGTCTTCGTCAGCCGTGATGATATCGCCGGGGCGCACCTCCACGCCCGCGCACATGACGGGAACGTTGGCCGCCTTGAAACGGTAGTGGTTGATCGAGGTGGACGGCACGACGCCCGTGCTGAAGACCGGAAACTGGATGCGCCGGATCTGCGGCACGTCGCGGACGCCGGCGTCGATCACAGCCCCGGCGAGGCTCCTGTAGCGCATGGCCGTCGCCATCAGCCCCCCGATGCCCGCGATGTCGGCGCCATCGGGAAGCACGAGCACATACACGGAGCCGGGGGGCGCGGTGTCGATGGCGTCCAGCATGCCTTGGGAGGCCTTGCTGCCTTCCTGGTGCTCGGCCTTTTCCATCAGCACCGTTACCGCCGGCCCCGCAAACTTGCAGGGAAACAGCGGGCGCATGCGGTGCGACATATGGGCCCGCTTGCCGTACAACTGCTCCATGGCGTCGGCCACGGAGGCGACCTCCACCAGCCGGAAGCCTTCCACAAGCGGATCCGCAGCGGGACGCTGGGCCAGCAACAGGACGGCGGCCGCCAGAGCCGCGGCGCCACAAGCGAGGATCTTGCGTCTCATCATGCCGTCCATCCTAACAGGAGGACGGCAGGCCGCTCCTTCTACATGCCCGCCGGCGCGGCGAGGCAGGCCGGGTCCAGCCCGATCGTGCCCGCGAGACCGGAGAGGTACGCTGGCGATTCCACAGCCGCGAGCCTCGCCCGCGCGGCGTCCAGCTTCTGCCGGAGCGCCGGCTTGTTGTAGAGGCGCGCCGAGTCGGGCTGCGCCAGCGCGGCTTCCAGCGTGGCGGCATGGCGACGCCACAGCGCCGCGTCGCGGCTCTGTTTCGCCCGCAGCCTCTCGCGGTACCAGCCGCTTTCGAGCAGCGACTCGCGCGTGAACAGCGCGCGGACGGCGGGATCGGACGCGGTTTTCCCTTCAAAATGGCCGTAGGCCATGATGTGCAGCAGGGCGCGAACGGGCGGGCAGGCCATCTCCACGCTGCCGTCCTCGAAATAGAGCAGCGCCACGCGCCGCTGCGATTCCACAATCGCGTCCACGCCCTGCGCGAACATCCGCGGGTCTTGCGTCTCCGGCCGCAACCAGCTTTCCGGGAAAACGGCATCCGGATTTTCAAAAATCCGCCCAAGAAAATGCTCGGCGAATTGCCGCGTGATCCGGTAGCCGAGCCGGCTCGCCTCGACCGTCCGGCCCTCGAATGGAAAATCCTCGATCTTCTCCAGGTATCCGTTCTCGATCAGATACCGGGGGTCCCGTTCCGCCACCTTCATGCGGCACCACAGCTCCGGCACAAGCATGCTCAGATCGTGGTCGATGCGGAAGCGCGGCCCGACGTAGCCGGCGACGCTGCTGAAACCGTCATAGCCCGTCAGAATGGCCGACACCATCGCGTTGTTGACGTCGATGACCGGAGGCATGGCGTTGAACGGCCCCTTGGTCAAGGCGCCTTCGCTGCCAAAGCCGGTGGTGGACGGCGATCTTCCCGTCAGGCTGCTGATGAAATCCATGAACAGTTCCGGCAATTCCTGGTAATGGATTGGCCCGTATACAGCCAGCGGCGGCAATCCGATTTCGGGCTGCGGCGGGTTGGCGCGCCGTCCCGGGAGAACGGAATTCACCACGAAATCCACGGGGACGCCCTGCGGCAATCCGCGGTCGAGGCGGGCGCAGACTTCGGCCAGATACGTCTCCCGCGGATGCATCAGGTCCGGGCGCGGCTGCTGGTAACGCGGGTTCTTGCTCGGCTTGCCGTCCACGATGCGCGGGTTGGCCGAGCAGACCGCGTACCGCGGCGACTCGCTGCGGAGAAACCCCTCCAGCCGCCGCTTCATCGGCTCCGTGAACCGGTCGAAATGCACCACATGATCGACGATGCGCTGCACCTGCTCCCGGCTGAGCGGTTCGAAGTTCGACAGGAAAACGCCCTGGCCTGCGATATCTGCCTCGGCCTGCGGGTCGGCGCCCGGCTCGATGGCGTCGTCAGGACGCTGGAACAACAGTCGCTCGCAATTCTCGAGCACCTTCACCGAGGGGTGCAGCTCCTGCGGGTCGAGGCCCCGGAAAGCGTCCCTTGGCAGCGTGACCGAAACGCTGATGTCGTCTTCGACCTGGATTTTGTCCGCCGGGTAAAAATCGGGTCTCAGCTTGAAAATGCGCCAGGCGCCGTCCTCGTCGTAGCCGACGCGCAGGTAGTTGGCCACCAGTTTTTGGTCGTCGTATTTCAGCTCGTGGCCCAGATACCCGTTGACGCTGTCCACGGTGAAATGCCCGCGCCAGTCCCGGCCCCATTCCGGCCGGTAGTAGCGCTTTACGGTGAACACCAGTTGCCGGATCGTCTGCGGCAGCTGGCGCAGCCAGGCATTGTATTCATCCGTGTATTCAGCCGACGGCGTCAGCAGCTTGATGACCGATCCCAGGCTGCGCTCCACGCTCAGAATGGGGCGGCGCGCCCGCTCGGGCGGCTGCGGCGCGCGGTAGATGCCGGAGAAATCCATCGCGAGGATTTTCTCCACTTCGTCCATATCCGCCCGGTAATCGCGGACAAAAACCGGGCCTTTCAACAGGGATCCGCTGATCGACTTGGAAATCTCGCTCTTGCCCGCGCCGGAGACGGTGCATGGCTTGTGGATCAGCGTTCCGTCGGCCCGGGTTCCCACCAGGCGCCAGAGCGATCCGCTCATCTGCTTCTCCAGGCGCAGCCGGTAGCCGGACGGCAGAACGTAAACATCTCCCTTGCGCAGGCGGAGCTTCCGCTCCGCGCCCTCGTGTCGCCAGCGGATCTCGCCTGCCCGCACGTCGAACACGCTGTCCTCAGGCACGTAAAAGACGTCGGGATGTTTCCTGTCCACCGCATAGCGCTCCCGGCGAATCTCCACCGCGCCGCCCAGCAGGCGCATGGCCTCCTCGAAGGTGGCGCGCTTCAGCGGCACGGTCCGGTCGGCCAGAAAATCCTGGCCCAGAATGTAGGCGGGAAATGCGATCGCGCCGCCGGCGTGCTCTTCTTCCGCCAGCCCGGCCAGGTTCGCGGAAAAACTGATCTGCGTTTTGATCTCCTTCTTGCAGTAGCCGTAATAGCTGTCGGCAATGATTGTTACAATGACGCCTCGCGCGTCCCGGCAGGTGATCTTGAACGCCCCGCCGTTGTTGTACGGTTCTGCGGGATCGCGCCAGCACATGCCGTCGCGGCGCTGCCGGTCCGTGGCATCTTCCCAGCGGGGCAGGCCGAGTTCTTTCTTGGGAATTCCAACCAAATGCGGCGCGAGAATGATGCAGCCGGTGTGTCCGGTCCAGCCGTCGCAATCGAGCGCCGCGTCGTTCTCCGGCAGAAAAGGATCGCCGGCGTTGCCGAAAATGCCTTCGACAAAATCGAGGTTGCTCACCAGGCTGCCAGGCGCGAAAAAGCGGATCTCCAGGCTCTGCCGCTGCAGCCCCGGCGCCTCGGGCACAACGACGGGGCGCAGCAGCAGCGACACCCATGCGTGCGCTTCGCGCTCCTGCCCCGCGGTGAAGGGCAGCCGCAGCACCTCCGGCGGCGGCTGCAGCGCCCGCTCCAGCAGCGCGGCAAACGTCTGCTTAGGCGCGGCGATCTTGTCGGCAGGGACGGGAAAGCCGCCTTCGGTGACATGAAAAATCCCGTGCGTCGTGCGGCGGTCGCTGCGCGGGTTGTGCAGCACGCCCTGCGCCACCCGGTAGGAGTCCAGGTAAGGTGAGGAAAACTGGTCGCTCCCGCGCGGCAGGCTCATGGCCCTGGCCAGCCCTGCCCGGTCCAGCACGAAGGCGTGGGCGGGCAGCCTGGGCGCACCCTGCGGGCGCACGTCGGCCAGGTAGCTGTCGAGGAACGCGTGAATGCGCTGATCGGCGGGGCAGTACAGCCCTTCCAGCATATGGTCGCGGACGTGGTAATTCTCGAGCAGCGGCCGCGCCAGCTCCAGAAACGGCTCCTCGGCGGCATCCTCTGCAGGCGGCTCGCCAAGCGCTGCCAGTTTCAAATTGATGTACCGGATCAGGTCTTTCTCCCGCGCAGCGCGAGCGGCGCCGGCGGGGCTGTGTTCAGACAGAAAGGGCATGATGATCTTCCATGGAACGGGATGAAAGAGAGCAGCGAAATGCAGCCGGCCCGCTGCCTGGCTGTCTTCCGCTTCCTTTCAGGCTAGCAGGCCGGGCCTGCGCGCGGCTCAGTTGCCCAGGATGCGTCCGTAGGGGCGCAGCGACGGCACGCTGTCGAACGCGGCTTTCAGCCCCGCCGTGATGGGGATGGCCAGGAACAACCCGGCCGCGCCCCACAGCAGGTACCACACCATCAGCGCCACGGTCACCACCAGCGGGTTGAGATGCACGCGCGCGCCCACGAGCTTCGGATAAAGCAGGTTGAGCGCGATGAGGTGGAACACCGCCGTCGTGGAACCGATGATCAGATAGGCCGGCAAAGCCGTGTAGACGGGCAGCGCCGCCACGATCGGAGGGATCAGCGCCAGCGGCAGCCCGAGGTAGGGAATCAGGCTCAGAAACCCGCTCAGCGGCCCCACCACCTGCCAATACGGCAATTTCACAAACCAGAAGAAACTCGCGCTGGCCACCGAGAGCAGCACGCCAAGAATGAAGTTGCCCACCAGATAGGCCCGCGCCACGGCGGCGATGCCGTTGACGGCATGGAGCAGGCTGGTTCTTTCGCTCTCGCCCGGCAGCGCGCTGAGGATGGTTTTCAGGATGTGATCGCTCCAGCTCAGCATGAAATAGACGAGAAAAGGCACGAAAGACGCCATCAAAAGCGCATCCGTATAAGCGGAAAGGCGCTGATAAATGGCGTTGACGAGCTGCCCTTCCTCGCGCCGGATGCGCACCTCCTGCACCGCCGGCGGGGCGGGAGGCTGCTCCGCCGCGGGGCGCTTGCGGGCCTTGGCCGCCTTGGCCGCCGCCGACGGTTCGGCCGCCGGCGGCGTCTCGCGCAGGCGCTTCGGGACGATGATTTCCCGGGCCTTCGTTTCAACCTCCTCGATTTGCTGCACCGCCGCATCCACCAGTTCCGACACGCGCCGGCTGTAATTGGGCAGGTCCTCCCACAATCCCTGCACCTGCATCCAGAGCCCCAGCCCGAGCAGGTACAGCACCACTAGCATCAGCGAACAGGCCAGGAAACTCGCCAGACCGCGCGGCGCGCGCAGCCGCATCAGCCCGCGCACCAGCGGCTCCAGCAGGAAAGCCAGCAGCACCGAGGTGAGAAACGTGATGAAGAACACGCGGCCCACGTACAGCGTCGCGGTGATCAGCAACAAGGCCGCCAGCACGCTGGCGATCTGCGCCGGACGGTCCGTTGCCGTGGTCTGCGTCATTCAGCGCCGCACGATCACTTCCTGCAAGTTCTCCCGCGTCAGGTAGAACTTCAGGGACTCGAACGCGTGGAAGAGTTTCTCGATGGACCGCGTGCTGTGGCCCCGGTAAGGCCTCGCCGCGCCCGAGGGATCCAGTTGCAGCTGGTTGCCGCCCGCTACCCGGCAGGCAAGCGGCGGCCGCGCGCCCGGATCCGGATTGAACAGGGCCAGCACGACGCCGCCAGGAACGAGAATGTGGTGCAGCCGCGCCACCAGGGACGAGGCCGCGCCCTCAGAGAGGAATTGCAGCCGGTCCCAGCACAGCGCCGCGTGTACGGAAGCGCGGGGAAACTCCAGGCAGCCGGGAGGCAGGCTCTCGGCCTCCCGCTCCGCCGCGGATGCCGCGCCCGGCGGCTCGCCCTGCCAGCCGGCCAGGGTCAGCAAAACATCTTCGGCGTAGAGCCTGTGTCCCATCCCCGTAGCGTAGTCGATGTTGCTTTGACAGGCGCCGCCGAGATCCACCACCTGCCCGCACTCGAAACTGCCCAGGTATTCGGTCACCTGCTCGAGCGCATACGACTTCCGGGCGCCTGACGAACCGCCGCCCCGCTTGCCGGCCGGAAATTTGGGCAGCGGCGTCGCACTCATCCCTTCCGGCTCTCCTGGCGTACGGCGGGCGCTCCGGCGCCTGCGGCGGGAGCTGCCGGAGCGGACGCTGGCGCCGGCGCCGCGGGCGCGGCTGCGGCGGCAGGGGCGGCTGTTGCGCCGGCGGCGGCCTTCGGCGTCTCGGCGCGGATGGTCTCCACGTTGCCCTTGAAGTAGGCCTCGTCTTCGATCACCGGCCGCTGCGCTTTGAGATCCCCAATCACTTTGGCGTGCTTTTTGATCTCCACCCGCTCAGTGGCGTGAAGATTGCCCTGCACGGTTCCGTACACCACGATCTCCCGGGCGCGGATTTTGCCCTGCAGGACGCCCGACGGGCCGATCGTCAGCCGGTGCTGGGGCAGTTCCACATCGCCCTCCAGCCGTCCGTCGATCACCAGATCTTCCTCGCCACGGATTTCTCCCGTGATCGTGAGCGTCTTGCCAATCAGCGCGCCGGAACGCACCGTGCCGAAATCCGCCGTGCGGGTGGGGTGGGTCGCCATCGGGATTGCCTCTTTAGTCTCAGCTTCAGGTACGCCGCCGGTTTGCCTGGCCGGAGCGTCTTCGTCTCGTTTGCTTCGGTACCACATTCTGCTGTTGCACTCCTGTCTCCGGATGCGGTCCTTGACCGCGGAGGGCGCAGCCGGTTTGCTCTTTATGATGGTAGTGGCCGCAAGTGCCGGAATGCAATCCGCGCCCGGCAGCAAGAGGCCGGCGGCGGGGTGGGATAATGGCATTTGTGACCCGTGCCAGAGACCTGGAAGACCGGCTGCAGCGGCTCGAGCACCAGCTCGCCGTCTATCAACGGATCAGCCGGCTGATGGTGCGCGAGCTCAGCCTTGCCGACACTCTTCATGCCATCGTGAAGCTCGTCCAGGAATTCACAGGCTGCGACGCCTGCTTCATTTATCTGATCGACGGAGAGGACCTCGTGCTCTGCTCGAGCCTCCGCCCCCACCCTTCTCACATCGGCAAAGTGCGCCTGCACATCGGGGAAGGGCTCACCGGCTGGGTGGCGCGGGAGAGGAAGCTGCTCGCCATCAGCGCGGAAGCCTACAAGGATCCCCGCTTCAAGAGCTTCAGCGACCTGCCGGAAGATTCCTACGAAGCGTTCCTCTCCGCACCCGTCATTGCCCGCAACCGCGTCGTCGGCGTGATCAATGTCCAGCACCGCGCGCCGCACCGCCACACCGGCGCCGAGATGGAGCTGCTCACCACCGTGGGCGAACAGGTCGGCTGCCTGCTGGTGGTTGCGCGGATGCCTCCCGCTTTGATTGAACAGGCCAATCACGTGGATCTGGTCACCTCGCGCGGCCACATCGCACGGCCCGATGAAGCCCTCTCGGAGACCGCCGGCGGCTGACCATGCTCCGCCGCCGCTTCCTTCCTCTGTGCCTGGCCGCGCCGGCCGCCGCTTTCCAGCCGCCGAGGCTGGAACCGGTCCCCGCAGAGGCGCCTGCGCCCGCGTCCCGCGGCTCAGGCCCGTTCGCCGGCCGCCGCTGGAAGCTCCGCTATCATCATGAGGACGACAAATGGGCCGCGCTGCTGGCGGACTTCTGCGCGCCCTCCGCGGAACGCGCCATCGCCGCCTTGCGGCTGGAGTCCGAAAGCCGCGAGCGGGCCGCCATGATTGTAACGCGCGATGCCGGCGCTTCGTGGAAAGAGATTCCGTTTTCCGAAAAACCGCTGTCGCTTTTTTCCGTAAATGCAGATCATATCTGGGCGGTCGGTGAAAAATCGCTGTGGATTTCCGCAGAGTCCGGCTATGCATGGCGCAAGGCCGCCCTGCCGAAAACGCCGCGCCGTTACCGGCCCTTTCAGGTGCACTTCCTCGATGCGCTCCGCGGCTGGGCCTTCGGCCCCGGCAGAGCGTTTTATGCGACCTCCGACGGCGGCGCCTCCTGGAAGGCCGTCGCCGAGGTGCAATCCCTCCAGCTCAAGGACGAGAACACCGTCTGGACCTCCATGGCGTTTCTCGATTCCCGCCACGGCCTGATCGCGGGCTTCTCCGACCCGCGCCTGAACGAGGAGGAGCGGCCCCCCGGCTGGATGCTCCCGGAGCGCGCCGCCCGCCGCAAGCTCACGCCCGTCACCACCATTGCCGGCGAGACCAAAGACGGCGGCGCAAGCTGGAAATTCTCCGTCACTTCCGCTTTCGGCCGCGTCGTGCGCCTGCGCGCCCGGGGGGACACGGGCCTCGCCATCTACCATTATTCGGAGAGCTTCCCTTTTCCCAGCGAAGTATACCGGCTCGATTTTCGCACCGGCGCCAGCCGCACCGTCTTCCGCCGGCGCGAGATCTGGGTGCACGACGCGCTGCTGCTCGATGATGGGGGCATCCTTCTGGCGGCCATACAGACGGTCGGCGCCATGCGCGCCTCCCCGGTGCCGGGCAAGCTTCGCATGCTGCACTCGCCCGACGGCGTGCAGTGGTCGGAGATGGCTGTCGACTACCGTGCGGAGGGCCATCGCGCCTTTCTCGCCTCGCCGGCTCCCGCCGTGTTGTGGGCCGCTACGGATGCCGGCTGCATCCTGAGCCTTGCCTGAGGCGCATATCATGGGAGTGCCATGGCACTCTCACGCCGTTCTCTCCTCGCCTCCGCCCCTTGCTTCGCCGCGCCTTCCGCCCGCCTGCAGGCACAGCCGAAACCGCCGGGCAGGATCCGCCTCGCCGTCTCGACCTATTCCTACTGGCATTTCCGCGGACCCCGGTTCCCGGTTGAGGATGTCATCGACCACGCCGCCGAGTTGGGCTTCGAGGGCGTTGAAATCCTGCACCGCCAAATGCGCGACGAGTCGCCTTCCTACGTCAACGCCCTCAAGCGCCGCGCGTTCCTCCGCGGGCTCAGCCTGCCCATGCTCTCCATCCACCAGGACTTCGTCTTCCCCGCCGCCGACGAGCGCCGCCGCCACATCGAGCACACCCGCCGCTGCCTCGAGCTCGCCGCGCGCCTCGGCATCCCCTGCGTGCGCCTCAACTCCGGACGCTGGAAGACCATCCCGTCATTCGACGAGCTCATGAAAGTCAAGGGCCAGGAGCCGCCCCTGCCCGGCTACACCGATGAGGACGCCATCGGCTGGTGCGTCTCCGCCATTGAACAATTGATCCCGGTGTGCGAGCGGCTTGGCGTCATGCTGGCGCTGGAAAACCACTGGGGCCTCACCACCAGCGTCGACACGCTGTTGCGGATCCACCGCGCGGTGAATTCCCCCTGGCTCGGCGTCAATCTCGACACCGGCAACTACCCCGGCGACCCCTACGAAGGCATCCGCAAGCTTGCGCCCCAAGCCAGCATCGTGCAGGCGAAAACCTATTACGGCGGCGGCGAGTGGTACACGCTGGATCTCGACTACCGGCGCATCGCCGGCATTCTGCGCGAAGCCGGCTTCGCAGGCTGGGTGAGCCTCGAGATGGAGGGCAGGGAAGAGCCGCGCACCGCAGTGGAGAAGTCTTGCCGCATGCTGCGCGAAGCCTTCGGCTGAGGCGCGTGGCGCCGGTTTCTTCAGGGTGCGGGCTCTGATAGCATCGGCTTGCCATGATCGAAATCGGCTTCCATACCGATGCGTTCAACTCCAGTTACTGGAGCTTCGAGGACTGTCTCGCCTGGGCGCGGCGCAACGGCGTCTCCCGTATCGAATGCGGGGCCATCGACGGCGTGAGCTGGATCCACGGCCTTGGCTACCAGCCTCATGTCGCGCTTTGGGAAGACCCGCTGCTTCTGCGCCGCAAAATGGAAAAATACGGCGTACAATTCTCCCAAATTGACGCCGCTTTTCCGCTCTCCAAACCCGAGGGGGCCACGCTCGGCGTCGAGTATGTGCTCCATGCCATCCGCTGGGCGAAACTCGCCGGCGCTCCCTGCGTCGACACCACCGACGACCGCCACGCCCCCTCCGGCATGACCGCGCGCGAAGCGCTCGACCACATGCGCCGCATCTACCGGCAGATCGTTCCCGTGGCGGAAGCCTACGGCATCATCATCAACATCGAGCCGCACGGCTGGTTCACCACAAAGCCGGAATTCATGGAGGAAATGCTCGGCTTCTGCGACTCGCCTTTCCTGCGCATGAACATGGACACGGGCAACACCTACATCGCGGGGCAGGATCCCGTTGCATTCCTGTCCCGCTTCCTGCCGCGGGTCAGCCACGTCCACATCAAGGACGTCAGCCCGTCGCTTGCCGCCGCCGCGCGCGGCGAGCTCACAGGCATCGCCGTCAGCCACTGCGCCATCGGCGGCGGCGTCAATGCGGACAACATCCGCCGGTGCGTCAAGATGCTGCTCGGCTCCGGCTATGAAGGCGTGCTCAGCCTGGAGTGCGAAGGCGCCGGCGGCCCCATGATCGAACAGAGCCTCGCCTGGGTGAGGGAACTTCTATGCTCCTTGCAACCGTCCTGATCCGCGTCCTCATCGTCACCGGCCAGACCGACCTGCCTTATCACGACTGGCGCGAGTCCGTCCCGTTCCTCCGGCAGGAGCTCGGCAAGACCGGCCGGTTCGACATCCGCGTCCTGGAAGAACCCCGCGGGCTCAACCGCAGCGCCCTCGCCGGCTACGACGTGCTCCTCTGGCATTACAACGGGCCCCGCCTGCCGCGCGAGGCCGAGCAGGCGGTGGAGGAATTCGTCTCCTCCGGCAAGGGCTTCGTCTCCTTCCACGGCGTCACCTACGGCGCCGCGCACGGCCAGACCCGCCGCCCCGACATGAAGTGGGAGCAGAACGCCGAGCCCTGGCCCGCTTTCCGCAAGCTCGTGGGCGCGTCGTGGAAGGTGGAAAACATCGGCCACTCGCTTCGCCACCCGTTTCCCGTGAAATACGCCGAGCGCGGCCATCCGGCGGCCCGCGGCCTGGCCGAAACATTTCTTGCCAATGACGAGCTGTATCACAAGCTCGATCTCGAGCCCGGCGTCACCGTCATCGCCCGCGCCTGGAGCGACCCCGCCCTGCAAGGCACCGGCAAGGAAGAGCCCATGGCCTGGACCGCCCCGTTCGGCAAGGGCCGCACGGCGCACACTCCCCTCGGCCACGACCTCTCCGCCATGGCGCAACCGGGGTTTCTCACATTGCTGGCGCGCCTGCTCGAATGGGCCGCTACGGGGGACGTTTCTCCGGACGCGCCGCCAAAGCCCGAGCCGGTGCGCGCGCTGGTCGTCACCGGCGGCCATTCCTATCCCTCCGCTTTCTTCTCCCTGTTCGGCGACCCGCGCATCGCCTGGACGCACGCCGGCTCGCCCGCCGAAGCCTTCGGCCAGAGGCTCGCCGGCCGCTTCGACGTCATCGTCTTCCACGATATGTGGGAATTCATCGGCGAAAAAGAACAGAAAAATCTGCAGGAATTCGTCGAAAATGGAGGGGGAATTGTCTCCACGCACCATGCGATTGTCAACTACACTTCCTGGCCGTGGTGGTACCAGGAGGTGATCGGCGGAAAATATTTCACGCAGGACGCGCCCGGAAGGCCGAAGTCGGTTTACAAGGACGACGTGGAAATGGTCGCCACGGCTGCGAAAGGAGCGGGAGGCCACCCCGTGTTGCGCGGCGTGCCTCCGCTGGCGGTCCGGGACGAGGCGTACCGCAACATGTGGCATTCGCCCCGCATCCGCGTGCTGATGGAAGCCAGCCACCCGGACAATGACCGCCCCGTGGTCTACATCGGTCCGCACCCCAAGGCGCGCAGCGTCTACATCCAGTTCGGGCACAACGCATCCACGCTGCTGTATCCCGGATACCAGACGCTGGTGCGCAATGCGATCCTGTGGACAGCCCGCCGCATGCCGGAATAGAGAGGAGACTCAAGATGCCGAAGATCATCCGCTACGAGTTCATGGGAAGCTGGTTCCGCTTCTGGCTGATGTGCCTCACCGTCGTCGGCATTCCGTTCGCCCTGCTCTATCTGATCAACGGTACGCTGCGGATCGAGCATGAAATCGACGACCCCGAGCGGTTCGTCGAGGAGTTCCGCTCGGGCAAGCTCACAAAGAAGCGCTGAAAGCCCGCTCAGGCGAGCCGTCTCTTGAGCAGCTCGCGCATCCTCCGGATGTACTCCGAGCGCGCGCGCTGTGGCGCGTTGGGGTCTTCGTCCGGCATCGCGAGGATCGCGCTCAGCCACGGTTTGGCTTTTTCGCCGATCGCCTCCACCGCGTTCAGCGCCTCCACCGCCGCATAGGCGCCATGCTGCACCGGGTGGCAGAGGGCAACCAGCGCCTCCATGGCGGACTTCAGTTCCTGCTCACCGGCAAACCGCCCCAGCGCCTCCCCGGCGGCGATTCGCACCGCCACCGACGAGTCTTCGAGCGCCTTCTTCAGGACTTCCGCGTGCGCGGCCACGGCCTTCGCGCCGCGCATCAGCAGCCCCATCGCGCCCCAGTAACGCACGCCGCTGTCGGCGTCTCCGAGCATCTGCGCCAGCCGCGGCGCGGCTTGGGGATCCATCCCCGAAGCCAGTTGCGCCGCGTCCAGCAGGCGCTCGCCGTTGAAACGTTCCGGGTCCCTTGCCATATCGTAGGGCGATTCGCCGCGCGACCGCGCGTGCATTTCGCTCTCAGCCAGCATTCCGGCGTCGCGGATGGAGAGTTCATACCGCCGGTGCTCGGCGCGCATGCGCTCCAGAATCCGGCGGTGCGCCGGCGAAGCCGCCAGATTGTTCACTTCATCCGGGTCCTGCTGCAGGTCGTAGAGCTCTTCCGGCGGCTTCGGCTCCCAGAACTTCCGCTGCGCCGCATTCAGCTTGCCTTCGTTGTAGAGCCGCTCCCAGACCTGCGTCGTCGGCGTCTCCCACATGTAGGCCAGGTACTGCCCGTAAATCTTGTGCGGCATGTAGTTCCGCACGTAGACGTAACGGTCGTCGCGCACCGAGCGCACGCTGTCCAGCCGCTCGTCCATGCGTCCGCGGTGGCCGTGCAGATAGCGTTTGGGCCGGGCGGCGAACGGGCCCAAAAACGCTTCTCCATGGAAATGTTTCAGCGGTTCGATGCCCGCCAGGCTCAGCACCGTCGGCGCCAGGTCCATGAATTCGACCAGCCGCCCGCTCTTGCCGCCCTGCCGGTAGCCGGCGGCGGCCAGATGCCGGTATTTTTCGGGGATCGAGGCCACCACGCAGACGTTCAGCCCCGAATTGTACGGCCAGCGCTTGCTGCGCGGCATGCCGGAGCCGTGGTCGCCATAAAAGAACACGATTGTGTCTTCCAGCAGCCCTTCCTTCTCGAGCTCGGCCAGCAAGCGCCCCGCCTGCCCATCCATCGTGGTGATGTTGTCGTAGTATTGCGCCCAGTCGTGCCTCACCTCGGGCGTGTCGGGATGGTAGGCGGGAATGCGCGCTTTGGCTGGGTCGTGCGCCAGCGTGTGCGGGCGCCGCCGGATCTGGCTTTCGTGCGTGATCGTGTGGTTGAACGCGGCGAAGAAAGGCTGCCCCCTGGCGCGGTTCCGGTAATGCGCCTTGTCGGAGGACTCGTCCCAGGTGCCCTCCGGCTTGACGAGGTTGTAGTCTTCCTTGACGTTGTTCGTGCAGTAGTAGCCGGC
>Ga0308414_1000732_pt1 | contig 21367 bp, 16 predicted proteins | sample HotsprSampleOS50_FD_205667 | JGI IMG/M metagenome (GOLD analysis project Ga0308414, IMG submission 205667) | Hot spring phototrophic mat microbial communities from Octopus Spring, Yellowstone National Park, Wyoming, United States - 20090730_OS50 ...
ACCGGTCAACCGCATACATACCACACTGTTGGCCCGGTGGCTCTGTTTGTTGTTGGCGACGGCTATTTCGGCCTGCATGCGCGCGGCATCCTGGCCGATGTTGCGCCGACGGTACTCGATCTCATGGAGTTAGATAAGCCGCCGGAGATGACTGGCCGCAGTTTGATCCAGACGAAACCAGCAGATGTTAAAGTCCGTTGAAGGGACAGATATGAACAGAGCACTGATTGTTTACGGGGGGTGGGAAGGGCATGACCCCAAGGGAATGGCTGAGCTGTTTCGGAAACAGCTTGTGTCAAACGGCTTTGAGGTTGTTACGTCTGACACGCTGGACGCTTTTAAAGACAACGATCTCACGACATTCAGCGTGATCATCCCTGTTTGGACGATGGGCACAATCACGCCGGAGCAGCTAACCCCACTGCTGGAGGCAGTGCGCGGCGGTGTAGGGCTGGCGGGCGTGCACGGCGGAATGTGCGACGCGTTTCGCACTGAGACGGAATACCAGTACATGTGTGGCGGTCAGTGGGTTGCGCACCCCGGTGGAGATGGCGTCGAGTACGATGTCTACATGGACGGTGAGCCGCACCTGATCACGGACGGGCTGCCCACTATTCATGTGAAATCGGAACAGTACTACATGCACGTTGACCCAGCCAACAAAGTGCTGGCAACCACGCGCTTCGGCAGTACCGTCATGCCGGTGACGTGGGTCAAATACTATGGTCAAGGGCGAGTGTTCTACTGCTCGCTGGGACACCAAGTGCAGGTGATTGCTGAACCGAACACGCTAACAATGGTGACGCGGGGCGTGTTGTGGGCAGCGGGCTTTTGGGAAAGCGAGAAACCTTAACTGTTTTGATAGCGATACCCGAATTAGCATAGTGATAGTAGCGCAGTTAGGTTCCAACGACGCAATCCTACCCAACCATCTTTCCTCCTGCACATCAGCGCCGCCCCAACGGCGCTGATGTGTTCTCGGCACAAGTGGTCTCATGTGGCCCATTGGCAATCGGATAGAATTCTGCACCTGATGTAGGCTAGGAGGGGCTATATGGACATCACAGTAAGTGAAGGCCGGCTGCGCGACGCGAGCGTTGAAGTTTTAGTTGTGTTTGTGTTTGAGAACGAGCCGCTTCAGGGCATGGTCCGCGAGCTGGACGATGCTCTGGGAGGCGCAATCCAAGACGTGATCGCCACAGGGGATATGACAGGCAAGGCTGAGCAAGTCGCTGTGCTTTACCCGCGCGGGGCAGTGCCAGCAAAGCGTGTGGTGATGGTAGGTCTTGGAGAGAAGGGAAAGTTCACAGCGGACCGCGCCCGGCGCGCCGCGGCACAGGGTTTGCGGAAAGCACGGGAATTGAAGGTCAAAACTGCCGCAACAGCCCTGCCTGACAGCACCCTGCCAGTCCCTGAGGCGGCTGGAGCGCTGGCAGAGGGAGCGCTGCTGGGCCTCTATTCATATCACGGCCAGAAATCCAAAGAGCCGTATGTGCCCTTGCCCGAGTCGCTTTCGCTGGTTGCTGCCTCTGAGGAAGATGTGGCCGCTGCCGAGGGCGGCGTCCGCACTGGTATCGCTCTTGCTGAGGCGACATGCCTCACGCGAGACCTAGTGAACTTGCCGCCAAATGTATGCACGCCTGCATACCTTGGGGAGGTGGCCAAGAAGATAGGGGAAGAGATAGGGTTGAAAGTGGAGGTTCTCGAGCGCCGTCAGATTGAAGCGCTAAACATGGGGGCGCTGCTGGGCGTGGCACAAGGGAGTGAAACGCCTCCACGGTTCATTATCTTGGAACACAACGCGCTGCGCGCAGACGACCTGCCTACGATTGTGCTGGTGGGCAAAGGCATTACATTTGACACAGGCGGTTACAGCATCAAATCAGCAGAGAACATGGTGGGCATGAAAAGCGACATGGCTGGCGCGGCTGCGGTGCTTGGCGCGATGTCTGCGATAGGCAAGCTGGACGTGCCGCTGCATGTTGTTGGACTGGTGCCTGCAGTAGAAAACATGATCAGCGGGCGGGCCTACCGGCCTCAGGATGTACTCACAGCTAGCAACGGCGTGACAATCGAGGTTATCAGCACAGATGCAGAGGGCCGGCTTATCTTGGCGGACGCTCTGGTGTTTGCGTCCCGCTACAAGCCTGCCGCTGTGGTGGATATCGCAACGCTCACCGGTGCCTGCGTCGTCGCGTTGGGGTCGGTAGCGGCGGGCTTGTTCTGCACTGACGATCAACTGCGTGACAGGGTCCTCGCTGCGGCAGAGTATACAGGCGAGCGAGTATGGCCGCTGCCGCTGTTCCCAGAATACGACAAGCTGATTGAATCACAGACGGCAGACATCAAGAACAGCGGCGGGCGCTATGGTGGTGCGGCCACAGCGGCGGCGTTTCTGCGCCACTTTGTTGATTGCCCTGCCTGGGCGCACCTGGATATCGCTGGCATGGCCGGTATAGACGGTATGCCTGCAGCAGGCGATGATAACCCGTACATTCCAACGAAGGGCGCAACCGGCTATGGCACACGCCTGCTCGTTGATCTGCTGCGCCGCTGGGAGGGTTAAACGCAGCGCATGCGGACAGACACAATCGAGTTTGGCCAGCTGAGACTGCTGCTTTGCGGGATTTAACACCGACATAATAAAAGCGCAGTATACTGCCGCCCCAGTCGTCCGGATTGATGTGCTGTTTCCAGATAAGGGGGCGCGAAATGGCGTCAGCGAGCTATGCAACTGCCTTTCCGTCGGACGAGCGCGAGTACCGGCGGCGTATTCGCGCATGGACGATGTATGACTGGGCCAATTCGGCGTTTGCGACGACCATTCTCGCGGCGGTGCTGCCGATTTACTACAGTCAGGTGGCCGGGGCTACTCTGCCCAGCGCGGCGGTAGCTACTTCATATTGGAGTCTGGGCCTAAGCATTTCGCTGATCATTGCGGCCATTCTCTCGCCAATTCTGGGCACCGTCTCGGACATCATGCGCGGCAAAAAGCGCTTTCTGGCTGTCTTTGCGGCTGTGGGTATTCTGGGCACTGCAGCGCTGGTTTTTGTCGGCACGGGCGACTGGATGCTCGCTTCGATACTGGCTATTGTCGGGCGCATTGGGTTTACCGGTTCTATCACGTTTTATGACTCTCTGCTGCCCCATGTAGCGCGCCCGCCTGACCAGGATGCGGTGTCTACACGGGGCTATGCAATGGGCTATTTGGGCGGCGGCTTGCTGCTGGCGATAAACGCTGTCATGATCTTCCAGCTCGGTTTCGAAGCTGGTGCACGGCTGTCGTTCCTCAGCGTGGCGATTTGGTGGGCAGTGTTTTCAATCCCGCTTTTCCGGCAGGTGCCAGAGCCGCCTGCCGCAACTGCCACGCTGGCACCGGGGCAGACCGTGCTGTCCGCCAGCTTCGGCCGAATCTGGGAAACGTTGAAGGACATCCGCCGCTACCGCGAGCTGTTTAAATTCCTAATTGCCTTTCTTATCTACAACGACGCCATAGGCACGATTATTGGCGTGGCGGCGATCTATGGGGCTGAGCTGGGCTTTGGCGATATTGAACTGATTTTGGCGCTCCTCCTAGTTCAGTTTGTGGGGATTCCGTTTAGCCTGATATTCGGGTATCTGCCCAGTTCTGACGGCAGCCGCCGTGCCTTCTTCCTATCGTTTATTGTGTTCAACTTGGTATTCCTGCCGCTCGTAGGCATCGCCGGCGCGAATATGCTGCCACAAACGATTACGGGTGTGCTGCTGCCCCCCTATGAAACAGTGAATGGCTTCGCAGGCACGGGGACCTATCGTGCCGGTGATGATGAGCTGGTCTTAGCTGGCGGTTGGGAGACACGGCTGGTGCCAGCGGCTGAGATCGGTGTCGAGCAGGATGTCATTTACATAGCGACGGACGAGCCTGATGCCACGCTGTCCTTCAGTTTTAACGGACAGGAAGTGACAGTGTGGTACAGCACAGGGCCGGATCATGGCATCTGGGCCGTGCTGTTGAATGGAGAACCTTTGACAGACACTGACAGGGCCGGCTTTGAGACGCCGGTTGTCGTAGATGCCTTCAGCCCAACCACGCGGCACGGCCTGACGGCGACCTTCGCCGCGCCTGAACCTGGCCGCCACACGCTGTCACTGCAGAACACGGGCAGATCGCACCCTGACAGCGCTGGTACGGTGATGGCTGTGGCGCAGATTGATGTGCTTGTTCCTATCAGCCAGAGCAGCCTGCCTGTTATTTTGGGGGCCATTATCGCTGTGCAGTTGATAGGTTTGGCTTTTGCGTACCTAATCGGACGGCGTCTGTTCGCCGGGCTGGCAAGCCAGATGAATACCAAACGCAGCATCCTGCTGGCGCTGGTGATCTACAGCGTGATTGCGATGTGGGGCTTTGTGCTCAACTCTGTGATCGAGTTTTGGTTCCTGGCGTGGATGGTGGCCATTGTGCAAGGAGGAAGCCAGGCCCTCAGCCGCAGCCTGTACAGCGTAATGTCGCCGGCATCGAAGAGCGGCGAGTTTTTCGGCTTGTTCGGCGTGATGGAGAAGTTCGCTTCGTTTATTGGCCCGCTGCTGTTTGCGCTGGCGGTGGTGGTTTTCGGAAGCAGCCGGCCAGCCATCCTTGTCTTAATTGCCTTTTTTATAATCGGCGGTTATCTGCTCACGCGAGTCAATGTGGAAGCAGGCCGTCGTGTAGCTGAAGAAGAAGACGCCGCATTGATGGGAGGTGTGGCGGATGCTTAGCGTCAAGCGTTTCTGCCAAACCGCGGACTGTCCTTAGCATCTTGAGCCTGTGCTGCAACAACAGCTGTTTGATAGGTCATTTAATTAGCCGAGAAGGGGCCGCCATTTTCGTTTTTCTGGTGCCAAGCGAGCATCAGCTCCAGAAAGTTCACTTCTCGCCGGTACAGCTTGGTTACTCGCGCGAGCAGCGCGCCGGCTGTTTCTGACGCGAGGATGTCCTGTTTCTCGCGCTGGGAAACATGCTGAAGGGCCGCGGCTGACAAGTAGGCAAGGGGGATTGGTTCGTCTGGTATCTGGTCGGTCTTGATCTGGACGCTACGGGCCTGCGCCAAGATTTCTAGATACCGCTTGAACAGGAGCCCTAGCTGCTGGCTTTGAACGCGCAGCGTGTCTGAATTTGCTCCAGCAAGCGGGTACGGTTCAACTAAACCAACCAAGTAAGGCTGGTCAAACGATAGTTTGTTGATGCGGAAACGTTCCTGCCCGACAGCGGCGATGAACATTCGCCCCTGTCCGAGCGGCTGTACGCCGACAATCTGTGCAGTGCAGCCGACGAGAAAAGGTTTCGCCAGCGGCCCCAACGCCTCGCGACCTTCTTCGATGAGAACAACACCGAATGGCGCACGCTGCTGGAGACACAGGTTGATCATTTCTTTGTAGCGTTCCTCAAAGATGTGCAAATTAATCATGCTGCCAGGAAACAGCACACTGCCAAGCGGGAACAGCGGGAGTTCAAACATATCGAGGTCGTACAACTCAGTCTAAAGGTCAGGGTAACGATAAATCAGGCCCACATCAACAGCGAACTGCGGCCTATTATATTCCGCCTTTGTGTATTCGCCAGGGAGGGCGCAAGATGGCTGCGAGACCTCTATCGCCACGGTACAGCACTAGTTTGCAGGGGCTTGCACACAGTGGCGCTTGCTGCCAGGCGGTTATGAACGAATGCGGTAAAGAATTTCACCTGCTTTAGGGACCAGCAGCACGCCTTCGTCTTCGCGATCGCGCCACTCGTCGAGTTTGACTGCTGCGGGGTCAAGATAACCCAGGTTGAGGCGTGCGCACTCTTCAGGGCCGATTTGACTAGAGAGTGTAACGCGAATTCGTGGATACTCGGTTCCGTCCACGAAGGAACCCGCTCCTTTGACATGTGTGCTGTGCGCCAGCACGCCGGCTGGAATGTGCTTGAAGCGATCCCACTGCTGGAGAAAGTAATCGCGCACGTGATAGCCCACCTGAAAAATGTGCGCGCCGTGCACGTGGCTCACTGTTCGCAGGTGCGGCGCGTACACCACGATTTCTCCGCCATCAGCGACCGCTGGCTCCAGCTTGTAGACAGCCTTTGCGCCAGTCCACAGCTCATCGTACATTGGCGGCGCACAGGACAGCACACGTTGGACGCTGCGGTTGAGCCAGCGAATGTGTACCTGGCTGGATAGATCTGCGGCTGCTTGGAAAGCTTTCAGGTGGTCACCCACAAACACGCCCGCCAAGCCATCGTCTCGGACGACAAGACTAATCAGTGTCACCGGAACGGGAACCATTTCTGCTGCCGTGTGGATAACTGCGCGCACCGGTGTGTCACGCACTCCGATGATCTCCATAATGGTGATTAGCGCGCCAAGCCAATGCGTGACGTTTATCATCTCTGGCCCAGAGATGCCTGGGAAAAGGTACTTTGCCCCGCCAGAGAAGCCAACCACTTCGTGCGGAAATGTTGGGCCAAGAATGAGTATCTGGTCGTACTTGACGACGCGCCGGTTGATACGCACAGCAACATCGCCGCCAAGAGACGGGTGCCAGCTGTTGCCGGCCAGCTCGCGCAGATGATCCGCGGTGATCGTCCCAACCTCGAGCAGCGCGTCTGGATTGGCCCAGTCGTGGTTGAACAACCCTACGTGGGCGAAGGTGCTTTCTCGTTCAGATGGAGTGATCCCGATCAAACGACACAGGGCATTTGGATCAAGCGGCGGGTGGGTGCCAAGCGCCACCATGAAATCGAGACAAGCTGTATCTTGCAGGATATCCACAACCAGGCGAAACAGCAGAGGCAAGGGCAGGGTGCGCGTGTGATCAGGGATGAGTACCAGCACACGCTGCCTGCTGAAACGGTTGGAAAGACCTGCTTCGAGGGTAGACCGAATGGCTTCCAGTGGTAACAGAGCGCCAGCCTCTGCAACCGAGTGAGCGTACAGCGTCACCGGTGCTCTGGCCTCCAAAAGCCGTTCTCAGGCGCGGCTGCGCGCTGCGGCGCTGACAAACGACACGCGAGTGGCGACGCTGCCGAAAGACAGTTCGTCGCCATCGAAAACTGGCACTGCCTGGCCGGGCGCCACCATCTGTCCGTTGACGTAGGTTCCCGCTGTGCTGTTCAGGCCGATCAGCACCATGTAGCCATCCTGACTGCTAATGAGCGCGTGGCGGCGCGAAACACCCTTCACATAGCCTCCACACTCGCTTAAGTCCACATCCGGGTGGCTGTTGTGCGCGCCGTCACTTCTGCCGATAATAATTGTTCTCGTGGTTGGAACACGAACGGGATCGCGTTGGCCGCCGAGGTGAAAGTCTATGGCTGCGGGCATTGGGCCGGGCGGTTTGGGAAATCGGGTGTGGTAGACGGGCATTTGGCGGTGTGACTGACGGCTCAAACGCAAATCAGTGGCCATTGTCAGCAGCATCCTCTTCAAACTAATACAATGATTGTTGTGTCGAAACCCAGGTCAAATGGGAACAAAAAGACGTGCACTGCAATAACCGCCTGTCCTCTTTACGATTATCGTCACTAAGCGTTTCGCGTCAATAGCGCTTCAGTACAGATATTGTAATAATGGTTAGCCGTGATATTACTTTGTAGGAAGGCGATAATATGTGGGATAACCTAGCCGTATGGCAGCAGTTCTGGCTGACAGGCCTGCTGATTGTTTGGGCGCTGCTGCTTTTCGGTGGATTTGTTTTAGGCCGAGAAAGGGGCCAACCCTCACAGCGGATGCCTATCTGGACTCGAATGATGTCCTCTGCAGCCTTAGTTATAGCTGGGTGGAGCTGGTATCTGTTCAGCAGGGATTCTGTTTTTGCGCTGCTGAGCCTCTTTACGGCTGCTGGAATGACGTTGGGGTTTGTTGGCGATGTGTTTATGGCGGGTCTTATGCCGCTGGGTAATCGTGTGCTCGGCGGAATCACTGCCTTTGGAGCGGGTCACCTGCTCTACATCTCAGGCCTAGTGTGGTACGCCAATACCGCCGGTCTAGAAATGAATGCAGCGCGTACAGCCGCGCTGATCGTCTGGCTGGCAGTAGGGACGGGCGGGTGGTACCTGGTTGTGCGGCGCGGCCAGCAAGCTGGTATCCTGCATTACGCTGCCTTACCCTATGCGCTGCTTCTCGCTGGCACTGCCGGGACAGCCACAGGGTTGGCCACACAGCAGGCAGCCTTCACCTGGACAGCTTTAGGCGCCGCTCTGTTCCTGCTCAGCGATCTTATTCTCGCCGGCGAGCTTTTCAGCGGGCTGCGTTTCCGCTATGTAGGCGATATTGTCTGGCTGACCTATGGCCCAGGGCAGATGCTGATTGTTTTTGGAACAGGCAGCGCTTTGCTCTGGGTTTCACTCTGAACGACCAGGCCCCGGCTGTCCTCGCTCCATTAAAAAATACGCGATGTGTCCCTCAGCCGGCAGATGTGAGCGTTGTATTGTGTGAACACATAGAGTGACCGCAGTCACGGCGCGGCCCGTGTCACGCCTGACAGTCATTAACGACCCCTTCGCAGGTCTCGGGAGCTGTCAGTATATGTGCACGGGCCGCGCCTTACTGCACATTTACCTAGAGCGCTTAGAAACGGCCAAAACGACGAGCTTGTTCAGCGGCGGGCCGGTATGTTGTAAGAGCGCGCATGTACTGTGCTCGCTCAAAGGCGCTCGGATCGTCAACCTTAATCTGACTCATGCTGCCTTGCATCTGGCGCACCGACTCGTATTCGTTCTCCTCCATCCACTCCAGCATCTCGCGCTCGATTACGCGCAGGTGATCAATCCCATTCTTAAGCAGGGCGGAGGCCAACATGGTCACATTGGCGCCAGCCATCATCATCTTGATGACGTCTGTGCCCTGATGAATGCCGCTGGTGGCAGCCAAACTGGCCTTCACACGGCCATAGAGGATCGCAATCCAGCGCAGAGGAAGCCGCAGCGCCTGCGGTGTGCTAAGAATAACGTTCGGCTTGACGATCAGCTCTTCGAGGTCAATGTCAGGCTGGTAGAAGCGGTTGAACAGCACCAGCGCGTCGGCGCCGGCCTCGTCAAGCTGCCGCGCCACATGGGCGAAACTGCTGAAATAGGGGCCAAGCTTGATCGCAACTGGAATGCTGACTGCCGCTTTCACTGCCTTCAGAATATCGAGATAGGTTTGCTCGACATCGTGTGACGACAGGTTGGGATCGGTAGGGATGTAGTAGATGTTGAGTTCGAGGGCGTCAGCCCCGGCTTCCTGCATCCTGTGAGCGAATTTCGTCCAGCCGCCAAGAGAGCTTCCGTTCAGGCTGGCGATCACGGGGATACTGACTGCCTCTTTCGCCTTGCGAATGTGCTCTAGGTAGCCATCTGGCCCCAGCTTAAACTGCACCGGCTCCGGGAAGTAGGTGAGCGCTTCAGCAAAGCTCTCTGTGCCGTGCTGAAGATGATGGGCCAGCTCGAACTCCTCGCGCACAAGCTGTTCCTCGAAGAGCGAGTAGAGAACAACGGCACTGGCCCCAGCGTCTTCCATACGCTTCAAGTTGCCTATCTCCTCAGAGAGAGGCGAAGCAGAAGCCACAAGCGGCGATTTGAGAGTCATTCCCATGTAAGTAGTTGTTAGGTCCATTCTTGTTCTCTCCTAGTGGCCATTGCTGCCGTTGCCGTCAGCGCTTTGTCCCCATTTGCGCTCGGCCAGATACTGGTAGTACTCCCACCGGTTGTTGACATCCTCCTGCGCTGCCTCGAGCAGACGGCGGGCGCGCTCTGGCTCGCTGAGTGTGAGCATCTTGAAGCGGTTTTCCATGTACATGTAGCGCTCGACCGGTATTTTGGGCGCACGGGAGTCGAGAATGAGGGGATTCTCGCCCGCCCGCGCGCGGTCTGGGTTGTAGCGGTACAGAATCCACTGGCCGGACTCGACTGCGGCTTTCTGGTTCTGCATGCCCGTGCTCATGTCAATGCCGTGAGCAATGCAGTGGCTGTAAGCGATGATGAGGGATGGGCCTTCGAAGGCTTCCGCCTCTAGGAAAGCGCGCAGGGTTTGCTCGTCGCGCGCACCCATCGCAACGCGGGCCACATACGTATTGCCGTACGTCATGGCCATCAAACCAAGGTCTTTCTTGCCCTGAGGCTTGCCGGCGGCGGCGAACTTGGCGACCGCGCCGCGCGGCGTCGCCTTGGACATTTGGCCGCCTGTATTGGAGTAAACCTCCGTATCCAGGACCAGAATGTTGACATTGCGGCCGCTGGCGAGCACGTGATCGAGGCCGCCGTAGCCAATGTCATAGGCCCAGCCATCGCCGCCGACAATCCAGACGTTCTTCTTCACCAACACGTCTGCTAGGCTCAGCAGCTGACGCGCCTCGGCTGAGTCAATGGCTGCCAGCCTTGATTTCAGCAGGCTGACACGCTCACGCTGTTCGTAGATGCCCGCCTCATCCGATTGGTCAGCAGCGAGGAGAGCTTGGGCCAGCTCGTCGCCGATCTCAGAAGACAGGCGGCTGACGAGACTCCGTGCCTGCTCAATTTTCTGGTCGAGCGCAATTCGCATGCCCAAGCCGAACTCTGCGTTGTCCTCGAACAAGGAATTGGACCAGGCCGGGCCGCGGCCCTCGGCGTTTTTTGACCAGGGCGTTGTGGGCATGTTGCCGCCATAAATGGACGAGCAGCCAGTGGCATTGGCAATCAATGCGCGATCACCAAACAACTGGCTTAAGAGCTTGAGATAGGGCGTTTCCCCACAGCCGGAGCAGGCGCCAGAGAACTCGAACAGCGGCTGCTGTACCTGCTGCTGGCGGATTGAAGACACCTTGATCTTACGGCGGTCCATCTCTGGAATGCTGAGGAAGAAGTCCCAATTGTGCGCTTCCTGGGCACGCAGGGGCGGCTGCGGTTCCATATTGATGGCTTTGCGACCCAGCGCTGACTTGTTGCGAGCAGGGCAGACATCCACACAGAGGGCACAGCCCGTGCAGTCTTCAGGTGCAACCTGGATGGTGTACTTAAGACCTTCCCACTCGCGATCGCGGACATCGGTAGCCTTGAAGGTTTTTGGCGCCCCTTCGAGCAGAGCGGGTTCGTATACCTTGATGCGGATCACGGCGTGCGGGCAAACCATGGCGCATTTTCCGCACTGAATACACACATCTGGGTCCCAAACGGGTATCTCCAGCGCGATGTTGCGCTTTTCGTACTGCGTCGTCCCGCTGGGGAACGTGCCGTCAACTGGCATTGCGCTTACCGGCAGCAGATCGCCCCGACCAGCGATGATTTCTCCAAGAACGTTGCGTACAAACTCTGGGGCGTTAGGCGGCACAGGCGGGCGCATCGTGATGGCGCTGGTGACGGTTGCAGGCACGGGAACTTCGAAGAGGTGGGCCAGCGTGTGGTCAACAGCACGCAGGTTCATCTCCACGACATTCTCGCCTTTGCGCCCGTATGTCTTGCGAATCGAGGATTTGATTTCTTCGATGGCCTCCTCGCGGGGCAGAACACCAGAGATAGCGAAGAAGCACACCTGCATGATGGTGTTAATCAGACGGCCCATGCCGGTCTCGTGGGCCACTTTGTAGGCATCAATAACATAGAAGCGCACACGTTTCTCGATGATCTGCTCCTGGAAGTTGCGCGGAAGCTGATCCCACACTTCATCTGGGCCGAAAGCGGTGTTAAGCAAAAAGACACCGCCAGGAATGATGTCTTTGAGCATGTCGTAGCGCTCGAGAAACACCGGCTGATGGCAGGCGATGAAGTTGGCTTTGGTGATAAGGTACGACGACCGGATAGGGTTGGGGCCAAAGCGCAGGTGTGACACAGTTATCGCGCCAGATTTCTTCGAGTCGTAGTAGAAGTAACCCTGAGCGTAGTTCGGTGTGTTCTCACCGATGATCTTGATCGAGTTCTTATTGGCGCCTACGGTGCCGTCTGCACCCAGACCATAGAACATAGCCCGGATGACGTTGTCTGGCTCGATTGAGAAATCGGCGTCGAAGGCTAGGCTGGTGTGTGTCACGTCGTCATTGATGCCAACCGTAAAGTGATTTTTCGGCTTGTCCAGGGCCAGATTGTCGAAAACAGCCTTGACCATCGCAGGCGTGAATTCTTTAGATGACAGGCCATACCGGCCACCAACCACGCGCGGCATTGACTGCGGCGCGCTCCAGCCATTGGCGTACGCCTCTTGCAGCGCAGCAACGGTGTCCAGATAGAGCGGCTCGCCGCTGCTGCCAGGCTCTTTGGTGCGGTCCAAAACTGCGATGGCTTTTGTTGTTACAGGCAGCGCCGCTGCAAAACGCTGGGCGTCAAACGGGCGATACAGACGCACTTTGAGAACGCCGATCTTCTCGCCCCGCGCCAGCATGTACTCCACATACTCGTGTGCAATCTCAGCGCCCGATCCCATCAACACCACAACGCGCTCGGCGTCTGGCGCGCCATAGTACTCATAGAGCTTATACTGGCGCCCGGTCAAACTGGCGAACTTATCCATAACGGCCTGCGTAATGGCAGGGCAGGCCTCGTAGAAGCGGTTGACTGTTTCGCGCCCCTGGAAATACACATCCGGGTTTTGAGCTGTGCCGCGAATGAACGGATTATCAGGTGTAAGAGCGCGAGCGCGGTGCGCCGCCACCAGGTTATCGTCAATCATGGCGCGAATTTGATCGTTGGACAGCAGCTGGATTTTGGCCACTTCGTGCGATGTACGGAAGCCATCGAAGAAATGGATGAAGGGAACGCGGGCCTCGAGCGAAGCGGCGTGCGCGATGAGCGCGAAATCGTGGGCTTCCTGAACCGAATTCGAAGCAAACAGCGCCCACCCGGTCGCGCGTGTAGCCATCACATCGCTGTGATCACCATAAATTGACAGAGCCTGGGCAGCCAGAGAACGGGCCGCTACATGAAACACAGCTGGCGTAAGTTCGCCAGCAATCTTGTACATGTTGGGGATCATCAACAGCAAACCCTGCGAAGCCGTGAAGGTGGTTGTCAGCGCGCCAGACTGCAGCGCCCCGTGAACAGCACCAGCGGCACCGCCCTCAGACTGCATCTCAACGACTGAAGGCACCATGCCCCAGATATTCGGTTCATTCGCCGCAGCCCAAGCGTCAGCCCACTCGCCCATAGGTGACGAGGGCGTAATGGGGTAAATGGCAATGACTTCATGTGTGCGGTAGGCTGTGTAGGCTACTGCCTCATTGCCATCTATCATCGTATAAACTTGCTCCGTCATTTTGCTGCTCCCATGATGTATGGACAAACCTGGCAGGTTGTTTTCCTCGGTGGCTGGAATCAAGATAGGAAAGCCGATTGCCAATACTTACTTTGTACCTGATAGGGGGTAGATAGATAGTGAACGTTCTTCCAGAAATTGCGTGAAGAACATCATAAAAGCACAGCACGTGCCCGAAAGCACGCTGAACCAGGATTTGGAGGGCCTGCCAGCGATGCTTTCAGATACCGGTCAGCCGTGCATGGTGCAGCGGCCAGCCCTGGTCTATGCGCTGCTGTGTCTCGTCCCAGGAGCGCACGCCGCTGGTTGCATCGGCTGCTTCGCAGTTGCACGCCCCAACAGCACAAGCCCACGTCAAACAAGCCTGAGGAGATAGGCCGCGCACCAGGGCTGCCAAAAAGCCTGCATACGCTGAGTCGCCGGCTCCCAAGGTGTTGACCACGTCGACTGCGAACGCCGGCGTGTACACGGTCTGCTCGCTCCAGGCATAGGGGTCAATTGGCAGGCGTGACATCTGCGCAATGCGGCTGGTCCGCGCCGTCTTGAGAAACATTCCCAGCTCGCCCAGCTTAAAACCTGCTACAGCTACACCAAGCGCCAGCAGCTCATCCGCGAGGTCAGTAACGTAGGCACGGTTAACTCTGTCGCGCACAACGCCGTTCCAGGCTTCGTAGTCACTGCGGCGCAGCATGAACACAATCTCTTCGATGCTTGGCAGAAAAATGTCCACATACGGCAGCGTGCGCTGCAAAATTGTCTTCCAATCGGCCTGACCGCTCGGGCCTTTTGGATCAGGCAGGGTCATGTCGAGAGATGTAACAGCGCCTGCGTCTCGAGCTTGTTGGTAGAGCCTGCTCAGCGAGGCGCCATCATCAGCGATTAGGCGAGGCAGGATAGGGGGATAACCCAAGTGGAACAGCTTGGCCCGGCGCAGCAGCGCAAAATCAACGTTAGCGGCGCTGAAGGCACTGTTTGCGCCGGCGCAGTGCAAGAAAGTGCGGTCAGCGCGGGAAGGGGCTAGCACGATTGTGTAGGAGCTGTCCAAGCCTGGCTGCACTGTGATGAACTCGCCCAAGTGTGGATCGCGATCCTTGAGCGAGGCGATGATCACACGCCCCAGCAGATCGCTACCTACCGTTGCCATCAGACGCACATCTGCGCCCAAGCGGTGCAGCGCTAAACCGGTGTTCGAAACCACACCACCGGTTGAGATGGTCAGCGGTCCAACTTCGTGCAAGCGGCCAGGCGTCGCCAGGTCCCCTGGCGGCACGTGCGCCATGTCGGGAATTAAATCAAGGCACAGATGGCCGCTAACTATTATGTCAATGTTGCTGGCATCGTTCACAGAATCGCTCCGGCACTCTCAGCCAACCTTCACCGCTTGACTCAGACGATGCGACGCGAGCGCTGCTGTCAGCAAGCAGTGGTGTTGCTTGGTCTCTTCTGGCGTTGCGCAGTAGAACGGCTGGCGCATATTGGCGATCCCGTTCACAAGTTGATCGCAGAACGCCGCCCACATCTGCAGGATGGCGTCGGAAAAGCCGAATTCGAATATGCTGCCTGTGATGGCAGGGTAAGCTGAGGTGTAACCTAGATCGAACGCCAACCAAGCCTGTTCACCGCCGGGATGATAAGCCATTGTTCGGAGCGTCTTGGGAAACTTGGTGGAGAATTCAGCGCTGAAATGTGTGCCGAGAATGCGGATGTACCAGGTGTTGGTTTCGCCAGGCGCTATGCGGTAGGTCTTGATGTACATTGGGAACTCTTGGTCGCGCGTCTTGACCTCGCAGCAGAGTGTAGCGTTGTCCCACGTGAGGCACGGTACAAGCTGGCCATCAGCGTTTGGCCGCTCGCGGACGAGCTTGCTGAGCATGGCGTGCACACGCTGCGGCATCCAGCCAGCGCGCAGCGGTATATGCAGAGCGTGCAGGCCGAGATCGCCCATGCAGCCGTATTCGCCGTTGATGTCGACCATTCGCTTCCAGTTGATCCGCTTGTTGGGATCAAGATCGCTGCTGTGCAGGAAGCCGGCTTCCACTTCGATAATTTGGCCAAACCGTTCTTCGTTGATGAACTGGATAACGCGCTGCGCGCCGGGGAAAAACGGGAACTCTGACGAACAGGCCGCTACAACCTCAGGGTGTTGAGCAAGCGCCGCCAGAACCGCTTCGTTGGCGCTCTGGTCAATGCCAAACGGTTTTTCACCGAGCAGGTGTTTGCCGGCCGCGATGGTGTCTATGTAAATTTGCTGGTGCAGGTTGTGGGGCACAGCACAGTAGATCGCGTCAATCTCTGGGCTGTTGAGCAGATCGCGGTAGTTCTCAGATTTGACTCGAATAGTGTCAAACGCGGACTCGAACCAAGCAAATAAGGCGGGGTTGGTGTCGCAAATGCCGACGATGACGGGGCGGAAAGGAAGGTCTAACAAGTGACACCAGCGCGCAGCCGCGCTGCCAAATTCCCGGCCCATCAAGCCCAGGCCGATGACCCCAAACCGAATATCCTGTGCAGACATGCCTTACGCCCCCTGAATGAGTTCAAGAGCGGTTTCTGGCGCTGCGCCATCGTGGACGACGGCCATCAGCGCACGCGTCATGCCCATGGGATTAGCGTGCTGAATGACATTGCGTCCGTAAACAATGCCGCGAGCACCTTGCTGCATTAACTCAAAGGTTCGTGTGAGAATGTCCCAATCCGGCACCTTGCCGCCGCCGCGCACAAGCACAGGCACAGCGCCAGCGATCTCGATCACGCGATGGTATTCGCTAACATTGTCGCACGGATCGGCCTTGATGATATCGGCGCCCAGCTCAACGGCCTGGCGAACGAGGGGTAGAATCTTGTTGATGTCGCCGTCTACCATGTAGCCGCCAGCGCTGGCGTTGTCCTTCATCACCAACGGCTCGACCATCAGCGGCATGCCATAACGCTCGCAGGCCGGTTTCAACGCCATGATGTTTTGGACACACTGATCCCACACTTCGGGCTGGTTGGGCAGCATGAAGAGGTTAGCGACAACACAGGCGGCATCAAGGCGCAGAGCCTGTTCCAGCGGCTCGTAGATCATGCGGCTGTACAAACTGCGGGGCAGGTGAGTGCCATACAGATTCGCAATATCGGTGCGCAGTACCAGCGCTGGTTTCGCCTTGCCGGGCACGTTTTGCAGCAGCTGCGCCTGGCCGACGCTGAGCTGAACAGCGTCTGGCCCGGCCTGCACAAGCACCTGAATCACGCGCTGCATGTTTTCGATGCCGTTGAGAAAGCCGCGTTCTCCGAAAAAGCCGTGGTCTACTGCTACATCAAAGCACTTGCCGTCTGGCGCAAAGAGGCGGTTCATACGTGCGCTAATGCTCATAAGTAAGTTCTCCAATCTTTGTGAAAGAAGCTCTGTACACGCTGACTGCGCAAACTGCCTTTGAGTTTAGGTCGTGTGGGCGGAGTGTCAAGAAACTGCGCGATATCTCGCAATTCTGCCGATAAACATCGGAAGATTTGTGGCTGCCCTTGCTGATGCACGCTCACGGCGCGCGCAGGGCGCTCTAAAGCTGTGTTAATGGCTGTCTGCTACTCTTAACGGGTAAAGTACCACTTTGCCTAAGGCTCTGATGAATACGGATACAGCAGTGAAAACCAGCATCTTTGAGCATCGGTCAAATATGCCTACAACAGCTGAGGCGCTGTTCGCATTTCACAGCGAGCCAGGGGCGCTTCAGAAGCTCACGCCTCCGCCGATCTTGCCGCAGTTGTTGAACGATGCGCGCACATCGCTTACTTCGGGTGAGCTGGAGTTTCGGCTCTGGTTTGGCCCGTTTCCTGTGAAGTGGGTGGCGCGCCATGAGCCAGGGCCTATACCAACATCGTTCGTTGATCGCATGGTTGAAGGGCCAATGGCTTACTGGGAACACAAGCATCTTTTTGAACCGCTGCCTGAAGGCGCTGCGCTGGTTGATCACATTACGCTGGCACACAAGCCCGGTTTGCCCGGCTTGCTCACACGGCTGATATTCGACGGGCTGCCGTTGCGCATCCTATTCATGTATCGTCATTGGCGCACGCGACGCGCTGTCAAACGCTATGAAGGCGATAAGCGCAACCATGCCTAACAAACGACAAGTCATCGTGATTGGTGCTGGAATTGGCGGCCTGACAGCAGCAGCGCTGCTGTCACAAGCAGGATATCGTGTGATTGTTCTGGAAGCGCAGACCTACGCTGGCGGCTGTGCAGGGACATTCGCGCACAAGGGGTATCGCTTTGACGCAGGGGCGACTGTGGCCGGCGGCTTTCAGCCTGGTGGGCCGCACACAGTGGTGGGCGATATGCTTGGCGTGAAGTGGCCGGTCCGACGCCACGATCCAGCTTGGGTTGTGCATCTGCCTGGCATCAAAGTGGCTCTTACGCAGGACAACAGCGACGTGACGGCCAGCTTTCCTCAATCACAGGCTTTCTGGAATGAGCAGGCAGCGATTGCTGCTCTCGGCTGGAAACTGGCGTCTACCGCCATGCCGTGGCCGCCTGGCAGCGTTGGCGATGCGCTGCGCCTAGCGCGTGTGGGGTTGGCGCATTTTCCCGAGGACATGCGTTTGATCCTTTATGTGTTCAGCACAGTACGTCAGTGGGCAGCGCGGTTCGGTTTAGAGAGAGATACGGTTTTCAACCGCTTCCTGGACGCACAGCTTCTGATTTCCGCGCAGACAACTGCTGAACGAGTTAACGCAGTCTGGGGGGCAACGGCGCTTGATCTGGCACGGCAGGGTGTATATCACGTCGCAGGCGGCATGGGAGGGCTGGCCGACACGCTGGTGGAATGCGTGCGCGCATCTGGCGGAGAGGTGCTTTACCGCCGCCCAGTAAGCCGATTAGCGGTTGATGGCGGCCGGGTAACCGGCGTATACGCGAGGGAAGGCCAGCGCGGCAGGGCTGAAGCGTTCTTCCCGGCTGATTTCGTCGTGGCCAACCTCACACCGTGGTCGTTAGACGCTTTGCTCGGCACATCGAGTCCGGTTCGCCTGCGTCGTGAAGCCGCTGCCCGTCCGCTTGGCTGGGGCGCATTCGTGCTTCATCTTGGTGTAAAAGCGGATATGCTCCCTGATGATCTGCCGGATCACCACCAAATCATTGACTCATTGGACGGGCCGCTTGGTGAGACACACAGCGTATTTGTTTCCATCTCCCCTACGTGGGATATCAGCCGCGCACCGCGAGGCTATCGTGCTGTGACGGTCACGACGCACACGGCCGTTCAACCGTGGTGGGATGCCCTGCAGCGCGACCCCGAAACCTATGAGACCCGCAAGGCAGAGTACGCTGCGAAGATGCTCGACAGCATCGAACGTGCGCTGCCGGGCTTCCGCCGCGCTGTCTGTTTGATGCTTCCTGGTACACCGCTGACATACAACCATTATACAGGGCGTCACTTAGGCATGGTGGGCGGTTTCCCCGTCACGTCGTTGTTTGGTGTGCGCGGCCCGCGCACCGGAATTGTAAACCTGCGCCTGGTAGGCGATTCGATCTTCCCTGGCCAGTCAACCGCCGGCGTAACGTTAGGGGCGCTGCGGGTGGCGCGTGAAGTGCAGCGCATCCTGCCGCTAAAGCGCGCGCGTCTTTTAGCGACGGCTCCGATAACAGGCAGCACAAGGCCATGAACGAACCGGTCGTTATTCATTGGTTTCGCCGTGACTTGCGACTGGACGACAATCTGGCGCTGCAAGCTGCGCTGGAAACCGGTTTGCCAGTCCTGCCGGTGTTTATCTTTGATCCTGCAATTCTGCGCAGCCCGCGCACCAGCGCGCTGCGCCTGAGATTTATGCTGGATGCGCTGCGATCTCTCGACGCATCTCTGCAAAAGCGGGGTGGCAAGCTAGTCATCCGCACGGGCAGTCCTGCTGCGATTTTGGCAGAGATTGTGTCTTACATCGGCGCGCGTGCGCTGTACTACAACCGTGATTACTCGCCTTATGCGCGCCGCCGCGATGCGCTGGTGCAACAGCAGCTCGGCATTCCGACGTTGGGCTTCGATGACGCGCTTCTGGCAGCGCCGGGCGACGTTATGAAGCCGGACGGCCAGCCGTACACCGTTTACACACCGTTTATGAAGGCCTGGAAGCTGCTGCCCAAGAGCCAGCCCATTTTGACCAAAACCGGTCGTTTCGCTGGCGCTGATATGTGCCCAGGTGATGCGCTGCCGACGCTGCGCGACCTTGCGGGCGTTGATGATTTACTGCTGGGACTGGAAGCCAGGGAAGAAGCCGCGCAGCGCCGCTTGCGCCAGTTTATGGGCGGTCCGGTTTTTACTTACGGTGAGACGCGTAACGGCCTCGCGCCAGAGCCGTTCAATGAGACATCTACAATGCTCACGTCTGTGCTTTCGCCTTACCTGCGCTTTGGTCTGTTGTCGCCGCGGCAGGCCTATCAGGCTGCGCGCGCAGCTTACACAAACGCTCCAGACGCGCAGGCCCGCCAGTCAGTTGAGAGCTGGGTGAATGAGATTGTGTGGCGTGAATTCTACATGCACATTCTGTACCACTTCCCATATGTAGATAGAGGCAATTTCCGCCGCGAGTACAATGCGCTGACGTGGCGCGATGTCCCGAACGAGCTGGAAGCATGGAAATGTGGGCAGACAGGCTATCCGCTGGTGGATGCCGCAATGCGTCAACTGAAGGAACTGGGTTGGCTGCCGAACCGCGCTCGCATGGTGGTTGCCAGCTTTCTGGCCAAAGACCTGCTTGTAGACTGGCGCGCGGGTGAGCTGCACTTCATGCAGCACCTGATAGACGGAGACCCAGCCGCAAACAACGGCGGGTGGCAGTGGACTGCCGGGACTGGCACAGACGCCCAACCATATTTTCGCGTGTTCAACCCAATCAGCCAATCGCGTAAGTTTGACCCCGAAGGCGCGTACATCCGACGTTGGGTTCCTGAACTGCGCGATGTGCCCGACAGCTGCATACACACGCCTTGGGAAATGCCTATTCCACCGCGCGGCTATCCGCCGCGTCTTGTGGATCACGACGCTAGCCGCGAACGCGCGCTGGCTGCGTTTGGCGCGATCAAGAGGGAGTGATAACATGCGTTGGCTGCTGCGGATCGTTGTGTTGATCTTGGTTTTAGTTGTGGCAGTGCCATTTCTAATTCCATTTCCCCCAGTCGGTGTCGAAGCTGAAACGCTGGCTGATGCAGACGGCTTCTTTCTTGAGATTGATGGTCTGCAAACTTATGTTCAAGCCCGCGGGCCAGAAGACGGTGTGCCAGTGATTCTGCTGCACGGTTGGGGGGCTTCGACGTTTTCTTGGCGCGAGAACCTAGACGCTATCGCAGAAGCCGGCTACCGTGCGATTGCTTACGATCGCCCTCCGTACGGTTTGGCGCAAAAAACGGGCGATATTCCGTACAGCCTGAGCGGCCAGGCTGACTTCCTAGCTTCGTTTATGACCAAACTCGGTTTGGAAAGCGCTGTGCTGGTGGGCAACAGCGCAGGCGGGGCGCTGGCAGGCTACTTCGCTGTACGCTATCCAGATCGTGTCAGGGCGCTGGTGTTTGTGGATGGGGTGCCGCGCGCACCAGAGCAGCCAGCGCAACCAGCAAGAGGCGGCGCGTCCTCGCGGGTGAGCGGGGCGATGGGGCTGCCCCCTATTGTGACCTCTTTGCTCGATTTTCCCCCGTTCGAGCGTTGGGCGCGCCTGGCGATTCGGCTTTTTATTACTCCAGAATTCGCTACGCGGATTCTAGTTACAGCCTACCACAATCCAGCGTTCCTGACTCCGGCTGTAGCTGAAGGCTATCAACGCCAGCTGCGCGTCGTAGGGTGGGATGAAGCGCTGCTGGCACAGCTCAAGGGCGGTGCTGGCGGCTTTGAGGTGCTCACGACAGAGGAAATCGAGTCTATCAGCGTGCCGATTATGATCGTCTGGGGCGAGCAGGATACATGGGTGCCTATCGAAGCCGCTGATCAAATGCGCGCGCTGCACCCTGATGCCGTGTGGCGAGCTTATCCAAGCGTCGGTCATCTGCCGATGGAAGAGAATGCGTCTGGATTCAACGCGGACTTGATCGCCTTCTTAGCACAGGTCTTTGGTAAGGAGGTAGCACCACAAGATAGCGTGGTCATACGAGTGCCTCCTGAGATACCGATTTAGGCTTGCGACCTCGGCGTTTTGGTGCGACATAGGGAGCGGGC
>Ga0308414_1000733_pt1 | contig 21356 bp, 25 predicted proteins | sample HotsprSampleOS50_FD_205667 | JGI IMG/M metagenome (GOLD analysis project Ga0308414, IMG submission 205667) | Hot spring phototrophic mat microbial communities from Octopus Spring, Yellowstone National Park, Wyoming, United States - 20090730_OS50 ...
AGACGCTGGGCGTGCGTTCATCGACCAGCGCGATCGGGCCGTGCTTCATTTCCGCGGCCGGGTAGCCCTCGGCGTGGATGTAGCTGATTTCCTTGAGCTTCAGCGCCCCTTCCAACGCCGTGGGAAAGTTGAACTGCCGTCCAAGATAGAGAAAGTTCTGACAATCGGCGTAGCGCAGCGCGATCCGCTTGGCCTCGTCGTTGCATTGCAGCGCGTCGCGCACCTTGTCGGGCAGCGTTTGCAGCTCTTCGATGATCCGCAGACCGGCATCGAAGCTCAAATGGCGCAAGCGACCGAAATAGAGCGCCAGCATCGCCAGCACGGTGCATTGCGAGGTGAACGCCTTGGTCGAGGCGACGCCGATTTCCGGTCCGGCCCGCAAATAGATGCCGCCGTCGGACTCTTGGGCAATCGTGCTGCCGACGACATTGCAAATGCCCAGCACGGGGAACCCTTTGCGCTGCAACTCGCGCATGGCGGCCAACGTGTCGAGTGTTTCGCCGCTTTGCGTGATGGCGAAGGCCAGGGTGTTGCTATCGAGCGGCGGATTACGGTAACGGAGCTCGCTGGCGTATTCCACCTCGACGGGCAGCCGGGCAAGGGCCTCGATCTGATACTCGCCCACCAACGCGGCATGCCAACTGGTGCCGCAACCAGTCAGCAAAATGCGGCCGACCGACCGCAAGTCTTTCGGACTGATGTTCAGCCCGCCGAACTTCGCCGTGGCGGCGTCGAAATCGAGCCGGCCGCGCATCGCGTTGCGAATCGACTCGGGCTGCTCGAAAATCTCTTTGAGCATGTAGTGCTGGTACTGGCCCAGCTCGATGGCGCCGGCCTCGATATCAAGCACCTGCACGCTGTGCGACACATGCCCGCGGTCGCGGTGAATCACGCGCAAATCGTTCGACTGAACAACGGCGAGTTCGTGATCGGCCAGATAGACGATTTTTTCGGTATAACCGGCCAACGGCGAACCGTCGCTGGCGATAAAATGCTCGCCGTCGCCCACGCCGAGAATCAACGGGCTGCCTTGCCGGGCGGCAATGAGCAGATCCGGACGGTCGCGGAACAGCACGGCCAACCCGTAGGTGCCCTGAAGCTGCGCCAACGCCGCCTGCACGGCGGCCAGCAATACGCCGGTGTCGCGGGTATCTCCGTTGCCGTCGCGCGCCGTATGCCGCAGGCAGTGATCGATCAGATGCGCAATCACCTCGGTATCGGTCGCCGAACGGAACTGGTATCCCTCGCCTTCCAGCCGTTGCTTGAGCACGCGGAAGTTCTCGATCACGCCGTTATGCACCACCGCCAGCGACCCGTCGCCGCCGAGGTGCGGGTGCGCGTTGACGTCGGTGGCCGGGCCGTGCGTGGCCCAACGGGTGTGTCCGATGCCGATCCGGCCCCGCAACGGATGCTGCGACAACCGTTCTTCCAGCCGATCGATGCGCCCGGCCGTTTTGCAAACGCCGAGCCGCCCGGCCGAGTCGATCACCGCCACGCCGGCGCTGTCGTACCCGCGGTATTCCAATCGGCGAAGGCCCGAGACGATGAACTCGACCGATTCGCGCGAACCGATATATCCGACGATTCCGCACATACGCCCAAGTATAGCACACCCAATCGCCGCGGCAGAATACCATTCTGCACAACCGCGCCGCTCGTTACAATCCCACTCTCGTGCCCTCGCAGCTTGCACTCTTTGCCTGCCCGAATGATTCTAACCGCTCAATAACCGGCGGCCGGCGTAGCCGAACACCGGCCTCGACCGCTACAATACGCGAAAGGAATGATCGCCGGACACTCGCTGATGGTTCGTCAAAAGAACAACAAGCGCAAGGGCGGGCGAGGCTGAGCCGTCATGCCGCCGAGCGGAACTTCTTCCCTTCGGCCTCATGCCGGCATCGCTCCTTTGCCGGACATGTGCGGCCGGTCGGGCGAAGGATGGCACTCCGCTGCCCAGCGGCGGCAATTGCCGGCGGCCGGCAATGCGTGGCACTTGCAAACGGTTGACAACGCACGGCCATTGTGCCCCGTCGTCAAGGCTGCCGCGCCGGTCTGGCCCGCGAGTTCCACCGACCAACAGTGCGATTGGAAAATGCCCATCCTCGAAGAAGAACCGCAACGCTTTCCAGAACAACTGCTCGACGAATTGGCTGCCGCGCCAGGCAACCGAAGCTGGTGGGTTCTCTACACAAAGGCGCGGCAGGAAAAATCGCTCGCGCGCGAGTTGTTGCAGTGGCAGGTGCCGTTCTATTTGCCGCAAATTCGGAAGGCCCGTCGCGTTCGCGGGCGGCGCATCGAGTCGTTCCTTCCGTTGTTTTCCGGCTACCTCTTCCTCTTGGGCGACGAAAGCGAACGGCTCCAATCGCTCAAGACGAATCGGGTGTCGCGGGTGCTGCCCGTCCGCGATGCCGATCGGCTCGTGTTCGACCTTCGGCAGTTGTCGCACCTGATCGCCTCGAACGCCCCATTGACGGTCGAAAGCCGGCTCCAGCCCGGCGATCGCGTCCGCGTTCGAGCGGGAGTGTTGGCCGGGCTTGAGGGGGTTGTGCTTCACCGTCGAGGCGGAACACGGCTGTTGATCGTCGTCGATTTCCTTCAACAGGGTGCGTCGGTCGAGATCGACGATGATCTGCTGGAACCGATCGGCTGAATGCTCGCTGAAACCGTTGCCCCATGACCGAACGAGCCGATCGGCCGAGGGCCGCCCTTTGCGCGATGAAGCAAGCCGGTCGGACAGCCAACGCAACCCTTTGCGATTCGATCGAAACTTGACGGCAGGGCGGCCCAACTCATCAACAGTCGGCCAGACTGTCGAGCCAGGCCTCGATCAAGGTCGTTTGGTTTGCATTCCGTTCGAGGGCCTCGCGCGCGGCGAGGCAGAGGTCGAGCCGCCGCGCGGTTTTATCGATCCACGCGTCGCCGAACGCTGCGCGGGCCTCGGCAACGCCCTTTGCCACGGCGGCCTGCCAGTGCCGATCGGGGTCGCCCGCCGCCGGCAGCGAGGTCGTTTCGTGGGCCGCCCGCAGCACTCCGCGATAGTAGTCGGAGGCAAAGCCGATCACCTGGCGCAGACAACCGCGTCGGGCGGCCGCTTCTTTGCCGGCGGCGTCCACGAACTGGCCGATCCGTCCCGCCCATTCCACACTGTCGATTCGGGCTTCGGACAAGCCGTCCGCCCATGAACGACGGAACTCCCAGATTCGCGGGTCATTCAGCTCCAGCGCCCGCTCTACGCTGCCTTCGCAGAAGGCCGCGATTCGTTCGGCCGTCGACTTGTCGTCGACGAGTCCTCGATCAAGCAAGATCGATTGCACCTCTTCCGGCGACAACGGAAAGAAATGCACCATCTGGCACCGCGAGCGAATCGTCGGCAACTGCCGTGCCGGGCTGGCGCTAATGAGAATGAGAACGGCGCCCGGCGGCGGCTCCTCCAAGGTTTTCAGCAGGCTATTGGCGCCTTCGGCGTTGAGAGCGTCGGCATCGTCGATCACCGCCACCTTCCGCCGCCCGAAAAAAGGACGCAGCGACAACTCGTAGCACAAACCTTGCCGGCCGCGATGCTCCTTGTCGCCAATGAGCAGCTCGAGCGGGATGAACGAACGATCGGCCGGTTTGGCCACTTCGATAATGTCCGGATGACTGCCGGCGGCCGCCTGAATGCAGCTTTCGCACACACCGCACGGAGCCAGGGCGGCCGCGCCCGCCGTGCGGCAAAGCAGCGCCTGGGCGAGCCGCCGCGCGAAGAGCCGTTTGCCGATCCCCGACGGGCCGACAAAAAGAAAGCCCGAGGCCAGCCGCCCGCGCTGCAACGCCCGGCGGAATTGATCGACAACTCGGTCGTGTCCGAGAACCCCTTGCCACATCGATCATCAAAGCCGGTTAGTCGGAGGAACCTCTTGCAAAGAAACCGACGCCTTTCGCCTTCACCATCGCTCAATCCGAACAACCGTCGCTACGAGCGGGCTTGGCCGCAAAGGGTCAGCATGATGCGGCGACGTCCCGCCCGCCTTCGATGTTCGCACAAGCAGATCCCTTGCCAAGTGCCCAAGTGCAATCGGCCTTGGTACACCGGCACCGTCAACGAACAACCGAGAAGCGAGCTTTTGATGTGGCCCGGCATGTCGTCCGGCCCCTCGTCTTCGTGCCGGTAGCGGGCCGACTCGGGCGCCAAGGCGTCGAGCGATTGATCGAGATCGCGTAACACGTCGGGATCGGCGTTCTCGTTGATCGTCAGCGACGCCGAGGTGTGCAGCAGGAAGATATGCAGCGTCCCGCTGGCAACTTGCGACAGCTCTGGCAGTGCGGCAACGATTTGACTGGTAATCGGATGAATGCCCCGCGGCAGCGCCGGCAATTGAACTTCGCGACTAAGCCACATAACTCCTCACCGTGTCGTCACCGTGGCAACCGGAACATGTCCCTGCCGATCGGGCGAACAATGCCCAGAACCGCCTCGTATCACTCCACAAACGGCACGGTTGTCTCGGCCTTGCCCCGGCCTTGTTCCGGCCTCGTTTGAGGAGAAGGCCTCAATGTTACCCCACGGGTCCGAGACCGAAAAGCTGCTCAGCCGTCGCGACCGCATTCCCGAACCAGCGAGCCATCGTCGCGACGGCGACAATCGAAATTGTCGCTTGAACAACGCAACAATATTTCCCGCAACGCTTTGCGCCACGGAAACCGCCTAGAGAACCCACCACAACTCCGTGGCAACTACTGTATTTCGGGGGACTTCTTCGGCAGGGCTTGTCCGCCACATTTCCTTGCGACATCGGGCGACAGATTATGGAAATATGACGATTTGATGAATTGCCTGTTGACAGAACGGGAATTTTTGCAAAAATAGAGGGCTTTGAATGCTCTGCGGCCAATTTCATCGGCGTTCTCGCCGATGAAGTCCCTTGTTATTTGTCATAGCCGCACCGCGATTGGGCTGCCGCACGTCTGGCGTAGCGGAGTCGTCCATTCGGCCCAACGCCCTGCGACTTATTTTGTTCCTTCAGCGAGGAGTGTGTTGTCATGCGGAACGTGTTTGATGCGATTCAAGAATGCGGGCACGACGAAGAGTTCGTGCCCTCCGAGGGTGAAGACTTCGTCCCAACCGATGCGCCAGCCGGCTCGCGCGAAAAGATCGACGTGCTAGCTGAGCGCATTATGCGCGGTCTGCCGCTTTGGCATCCATTGGACCGCAACGACTATAGCGGACTGACCGGCGCGGTCCGGCCGCGAACCTAACATCTCTGGATTGCCCGAGGCGGCTGCACAGCGCCATTTGCCGCAGCCGCTCGACATTATCATAGAGTTCCGAAAAAACACAAGGGGGCGGCTGCCGGTAATCGGTAGCCGCCCCCTTGAGCATTCTTGAAAGACCCGAATCGCTTTTGCATTCTTGCCTGCAAGAGGCGAATGGGCGTGCCAGTTGGCGTGCAAGCCGCCAATGGCCTCGGGGCATCGCTTCAGCCGGCATGCCCCGGCCGATGCAACTCTGTTACGTCGCGCGCTACGTCGCGGGACGATCGGCCGCGCGCGGCTCCACATGGTTCGGAGCCAATTCATCGCGGACGACGGGGACGTTCTCGGGCGCCTCAATGCCGATCCGTACCCGATCTCCGGAAATCCGAACGACCGTCACCACAATCCCCTCTCCCAACCGAATTCTCTCGCTTTCGCGCCGTGAAAGCACCAGCATATCAATAACCTCCCTGTTCGTTACCAATCCATTTCCTCAGTCACATTTTGCCACGCACACGAACGGCCTTGCGGGGCGATGCGGCATTGCGGGGCGACGCCGCGGAAAAGGCTCTCCGTCCTTGGCCCGTTCTCCATCCGCCTTCCGTCCATCTTCGCACGAACAGCCGACGCGACGCCCGGTCGCCCCAACACACCCCTTTAGGCCGCAGCCAACTCGAGACGCCGTGCGGTGCGAAGCTCGACCTGCCCAAATCGCATTCCGTCCGAATCGTAGAAGAAAACCCGATTCTGCTCCATCTCCCAAATCGCGGTGAATCGGGTCGCACGCGGACCGTGAATGCAAAAATACACCGCACACGGCCGACCGCCGCGACGCAGCACGCGACGGGTCATGGGAAATGCTCCCTCTTGCAACTGGCAATGATCGCACAACTTCTTGTAAACGTAGTCCTGAACTTGGTTTTCATCCTCGAATTGTTGATGCTCGGTCAACATCCGCCTTGATGCTCCTAAACCAATGAAACAGCATGCACAGAATGCACACTGTACGCGGGTGAGAGAATATAGGGTGAGTGCCGACAGACTATGCTATCGGCAAAATAGCGAAGCGGCAGTAATTGGATAAAAATCTAATCTTCCGCCGGGCTTGTGCAGAAATCCTCCGTCGTGGCCGTGCCAACGGGCGATTGATATTCGCCCAGCAGGCCGTTGACAAGAATTGCCGGAGCGCCGCCGACACATGCGACAACGGCTCCAGACGGAGGCTATTTGACGGCAGTGCAATAGTCCTTGAATGCCTCGGCCACTTTGCCCTCTTGCTCGTCTCCCTGGTGCAAATACACCCGATAGCGCAACGTAATCGATTGGCCCTGTGGGATCGTATGCGAGCCGTCCGCCTGTTTATTGCCGGTAAAATCGCGCACGCCGAACGGATTGGCCGCAAACAGCCCGTAGGTCCGGACGTGCCAATAAGTCGGATAACGGAAACTGGACGGGTGGTTGAAGATCGCGATGCCGATAGTGCGGCCGTCGGCAGGACCGTGATAATCGACCCAAGGGGCGCGTTTCCCCCATGCTTCGCCATCGGTTTTCCCCTCGCTGTTGACAATTCGGCCGCCCTGCTTGGCATCAACCTTCATCGTTTCGGCCACGCGAATGCCGAAGGTGCCCTCTTTGGTATCGCCGAACGTTACCGGGCCGTACGCGGCTGTAATCGTGATGTCGAAATCGATCCAACGCGCGTCTTTGGTGCCGCCGAACCGCAACGTGCGGCGGTCGTTGCATACCTTGGCGCCGTCAGGCCCCTGCCAGAGGTTCTCGGTGATGATTTGGTCCGCGCCGGCCTCGACAAACCGTTGATGCACCGTCTTGCCGCACGTTGCTTTTCCCTCGGCCCAAAAGTCGATTCCATTGACCGCGCCGTGGGTGAACCACAACGAGCGATGATGAATGTGGTCTTGTTTTTCATTCGGCTTCTGGCCCATCGGGTAGCTTCGAGTGGCAAGGACTCCGCCGGGGGCGAGAATCGGCCAACAGATCGGCTTGCTGCCCGAGGCGATCAAATACTCGGTAAACAGTTCGCCGTTGAATCGCACCGTCGCCTTCTCATCAGAACGCTCGATAGCGACCTCGGCCGCCGCAACAGGTGAAACAACAATGCAGATCAACGCGATGACCAAAGGCTTCAATCGGCGGAACATGGGCCGGCAACTCCTCAGCAGCTCGATGACTCTATTCCTCGCACGGCGCGAAACGAGTTCTTCTTTCTTGAGAGAAAGTGCGAGCACTTCAACGCGCGAGAACTATCGATATCGTACCTCGCACGACGCACAGACGCGATCGGCGGACGGACGGCGTAAGCGAGATTCGTCGCAGTCATTTCGGCGGGGCCAGTCGGGAGGTCAATAATCGGAGTGCTAATTCGTCGAGACGGAATCGCCTGGCGCAAATCGCATTTTGCGCAAGCCCGGGCTCGAACGCCGTCGACTCTGGCGCCATAATAGTCAGAGAATGGGGAGGCGGCAAGTCGCGTGCGCGCAGGGCGGAAATCATCGAAGCTGATCAACCGGCCTCGTTCATCGATCGGATCAGGCGGCATGGGGAGCTCTTTCTCCACAGGCTTCCGCCCACACCAATCCGACAGTTGCCAATGAAGACGCTAGTTTTGGGCCTGGGAAATCCGATCGTCCGCGACGACAGCATCGGTTTGCGGGTGGCAGCGCAGTTGCGAGAGCGCCTCGCCGACCGCCCGGGCGTCGAGGTGGACGAAGACTACTGGGGAGGCCTCCGGTTGATGGAGCGACTCGTCGGGTTCGATCGGGCCGTGGTGATCGACGCCATTCAAACCGGCGCCGAGCCGGGCACAATCCACGTGCTCGCGCCCTCGGCCATTCCGACCCAGCGAAGCGCATCAGCCCACGACGTCAACTTGCCCACCGCGTTGGCGTTTGGACGACAAGCCGGCCTAAAACTGCCCGAAGACGATCGGATTCGCCTTGTCGGGATCGAAGTGGTCGATATACTCACATTCGGCGACGATTGCACTCCGGCCGTGGCCGCCGCCCTGCCGCGGGCCGTGAAAACGGTGATCGATTTGCTCGACGGGTTCGACGTGTGATGCCGAACAGCATGCCGACCGGCGCGATCGGGGGAACGGTCGGCGCGAACAACGTTTTTGGGGAGCTTCATCATGATTTCGCCCGAGGTCTTGCGACGGTATCCCTACTTCGCCCAAATCAGCGACGAAAGCATCAAGCAGCTTGCGATGCTGGCCGAGGAAAAACGCGTGCCCGCCGGAACGATCATGTTCCGTGGCGGCGATCCCGCCGCCCACCTGTCGGTGATCCTCAAGGGCGAAGTGAGCATTCAGTACGAACTGGGAAACGGCGAACTCCGCAGCGTTGACAGCCTGGTTGCCGGCGACCTGCTGGGCTGGTCGGCCCTGGTCGAGCCGTATCGCTATACGGCCATCGCCACCGCCGTGCAGAACCTGGAGCTGGCCTCCATCGATGCCGCCAAGCTTCGAGAGTTGTGCGAACGCGATCCATTGCTGGGTTTTCGGCTGATGACGCAAGTGGCCAAATTGCTCGCCCATCGGCTCGAAGGCGCCCGTGTCCAATTAGCCGCAGTCGATTGATGTACTGGATTTGATTCGTCTTGGTGCGGGCGAATTGGTAAAAGCGAATCAGTGCGGGCGAATCAGCCGCGTTCCATCGTGCCGTTCAAGAGCACTCTGTCGAGCAACGGCAGGCGGCTGTGGGGGCAAGAGGCGAGCGCCGTGCTTAGTACGCTCGATACCGGCGGTCTTCGGAACGGAAACAACTCGTTTCGGCCCGCAAAAGATGTGAGTCTCTATTATCTCCCGCCGGCCGCAGTCTGCCGATGCACGAGCTTTCGATTGCCGAAGCCCTGATCGAGCAAGTCGAACGCGAGGTCCGTCGCGCCGGGCGCAAGGGCCGCGTGTTGAAGCTCGAGCTAAGCATCGGACAGCTTAGCGGAGTGCATCACGAGTCGCTCAAGTTCGCCCTCGACCTCTTGGCTCCCGGCACATTGGTGGAAAAGGCGGAGGTCGAGATTCGCCGACCGCGGGCGGTCTGCGCGTGCGGCCAGTGCGGAGGACGAAGCGAAATCGATCAATGGCCCCTCGGCTGCCCGAAGTGCGGCTCCGATCAAATCACGATCGAAGGCGGGCGCGAGCTGCTGCTGGAGAGCATCGAACTGGAAGACGATTGAAAGACGCAGGCCAATCGTCGCGGCCCGCGGCCTCATCGCGCCGGCTGGGCCGTGATCGTGCCTTCCCAAGGGCTGCTGGCCGTGGCGTAGAGCTTTTTCGGGATGCGGCCGGCGAGGAAGGCTTGGCGGCCCGCCTCGGCGCCCAAACGCATGGCGCGGGCCATCCGCAAGGGGTCTTTCGCGTGGGCGATGCCCGTATTCAACAGCACGCCGTCCACGCCCAGCTCCATCGCCACCGTCACATCACTGGCGGTTCCCACTCCGGCATCAACAATCACCGGATAGTCCGGATCGCCGTCCTTGAGGTATTCGAGGCAAATACGGATGCTATTGGGGTTCAGCACCCCTTGGCCCGAACCGATGGGGCTGCCGGCGGGCATCACGCTGGCGGCGCCGGCCTGTTTGAGCTTCAGGGCGACAATCGGGTCGTCGCTGGTATAGACAAGCACTTCGAAGCCGTCGGCCACCAGTTCCTCGGTCGCGCGAAGGGTATCGATCGGGTTGGGCAAAAGCGTCTTCGCGTCGCCCAAACACTCCAGTTTGACCCAGTTGGCACCGGGGTTGCCCATCTGAGAAAGCAATTCGCGGCCCAAACGGGCGACGCGCACCGCATCAGCCGCCGAAAAGCATCCGGCCGTATTCGGCAGAATGGTGTATCGTTTCGTATCGATATAGTCGAGAAGGCTGCGCCCCTGCGAATCGAAGAGCCGCTCGCGGCGCACTGCCACGGTGATGCACTCGGCCCCCGCTTCAGCCAGGCAATCGCGCATCAACTCGTAGGTGGCATATTTGCCCGTGCCGACAATCAACCGGCTTTGAAACTGATGGCTGCCGATTCTCAGTGGTTGGTCGTTCATCGAAATGAATCTCTCGCCGGAAAAAAAGACGCTCCGATCGTATTCCCGATCGTCGTTTGGTCAAAGCGGATCGAAGCCCGCCGCCAAACCGCAAAACACGATTTCAAACCGCGCGGCGCGCCGTTGCGATACGGCAGCGTCCGGCGACACGAGAGTGAACGGCAGCGCACCGGCCGCGAAACGAGCCTGCACGTTACCCGCCGCCCACAAAGGTAACAATCTCAACTCGGTCGCCCGGCTCAAGCCGCCGCCGCCCGTGCTCGGCCTTGGGAACGACTTGCCCGTTAAGTTCAACGGCCACCGGACGTTCGGCGATGCCGACCTCGGCCAGCAATTCGGCGACCGTAATCCTGCGGGGCAGCAGGTACGGTTGGCCGTTCAATTCGATGGAAAACGATTCGCCTGCCACGGCCGTCACCCGCTCGGCGGCGCCACCACGGCGCGGAATCGCACCATATCCAGCGGAACCAGCGTGTTCTTCACCGGGGCGCCGGTGGCCCGTACTCCGGGGAGCCACGGCAAACCATAAGCCGCGCACTGACCGGTGGTGATCTCGGCCACGTAGAGAATCGAGCTGCTGATCTGTGCCGCGCCCGCCCCGCGGCGGGTTTGGTTGATTCCGGTAACCATCATGAACTTGGGGTTCTTCGCCGGGTCGATCTTGAAATCGGGCAGCACGTTGTACTGGAAGGCCCCTTGGAACTTGTTGTTCCGGCCCATCACCACGGCGCGAAGGTCGCCGGTGAGGAAATCGAGGAAGTACACCGCCTCGACCTCTTCATCCACATGTCCGGTGGCGATGGCGAAGGTATCGCTCCGATCGGTTGCCACCGCATGCAACGCGCTGTGGGGCCAGAACCCGCCCACCAAGGCGCCGACGGCCACGCCCGCCAACAGCCACCACCATCGATTGCGCGAAACTGCGTGATACATCGTGCTTTCTCCTGCGATCGGCTCCGCCGAACTAAATAGGTCTACACAATTGCGAAAGCGGCCGCAGTCGCAACGACGCGGCTTTCTTGCGTGCAATCCTGGCTTGAACTGCCTTCCGTCTTTCGCGGTTTGGTTTAGACCCGACCGAAACCCGGCAACACCGTACGCCAACGGCCTCTGCGCGATTGGCCCGTCGGCCGATTCCTTGCGACAAACCCAACGAACTTCATTCAGCGGGCGGAGCCCTGCCCCGAAGACAACTCCGGGGGCACCCACCAAGCCCTCGCGAAGCGCCCAACCGGAATGATACCGCCTTTCCCGTCCCGGCGGAAGCCCGCGCCGCGATTCGGAACCAATACGCCAACACCCTTGCCGACGCCGTCGTCGCCTTCTGCCGAACGCCTCGGCCCTTGTCGGAAAGCCGATGCCGCGGCCTCCCTTCGCAAAAAGAGCGACAACCGCGCGCGGCCCCACCGCTCGCTATCGTTTCATACGGCTTTGCCCGCCCCTTGGTTCGGCAAATCCCGCTTTGCGGTCTTCCAGTTTTCCTCCGCTCGTGCGGCGCGGCCCTTCCCCTTTGATCCCTTGCAAATGTATAATCAGCCCGGGCAAGCACCGCGCTTAGAGCCGCAAGCCACGGCTTCGAGCCACGAGCATCGAGCTTAGAGCGACAAGCCAAGCTTAGAATGCCCCAAGCCCCGGTCGCGGATACCGCAACGCCGGGGCGACCGCGCCGATAGCCCGCGTTTGTACCCCGCGTCCAGAGCTCGTCGAGCCGTCGGCACATGACACCCGCCGGGCGCCGCGCGGCGATTGGGCCTTCGCTTTCCCCCCACGTTCGAAGCGAGGCCGCCACCGTTTTTCCCTGGGAGCAGCAGCGATGATTTCGATGGTGTTTCGCCGGCTCGGCCGGTTTTCGTGCTCACATTGGCGCTGGGTGATCGCAGCGACTTTTGCGGTCGGATTACAGCATGGGGTTTCTGCCGCCGAAGCGCCGACGCAAACCGCTAGCGGGCGCACACCGCCTGCGGCCGTGCCGAAGCTGGGCATGAACCTCAACGGACCGGCCGACTGGAATACCGAAATCCCCTTCGTTGATGCCTTTCGGCTCTCGCGCCCCTGGGTCTCGCAGCGACGCGGGGAAGGATGGGGTAAAGGCCCCAAGCTCGAATTGGATGAGCACGGCTGGGTCAAACGGCTCGAAGACGGCTGCTTCGCCGAAACCATAATGATGACGATCGACGACGGCCGCTATCCCTCCGGCCGCTACACCGTGCTCTACGACGGCCGCGGCGAACTGACCGTCTCGAATGCCGGCAAGCTTGTCGAGAGCGAGCCGGGCCGAATGCTCATCGATGTCGATTCATCGAAGGGCGCCCTCTTCCTCCAGCTCCGCGCAACCGATCCGAACGACTACATCCGCAACATCCGCGTGATTCTGCCGGGCTTCGAAAAGACGTATCGCGACCAGCCGTTTCATCCGACGTTCCTCAACCGCTGGAAGGGCGTCGCGTGCTTCCGCTTCATGGATTGGATGGAAACCAACGGGTCGAAGATCGAACGTTGGGCGGATCGCCCCACGCCGCAAAGCGCCACGTTCTGCGAGAAGGGCGTCGCCTTGGAGTGGATGATCGATCTGTGCAATCGCCAACAGGCCGACGCCTGGTTCTGCATGCCCCATCTGGCCGACGACGACTATGTCCGCCGCTTCGCCCAACTGACGAAAGAACGACTCGATCCGAAGCTCCGCGTTTATATCGAATACTCGAACGAGGTGTGGAACAGCCAGTTCCCGCAAACCCGCTTCAGTTGGGAAAAGGCGAAGCAGTTGCAGCTCGGCCCGGCCGAACGCCCATGGGAGGGCGGCGCAATGTTCTACGCGCGGCGGAGCGTGCAGATCTTCAAAATCTGGGAAGACGTGTTCGGCGGCACGGATCGGCTGGTGCGGGTGCTGGCGTGGCAGTCGGGCAACACGCATTGGATGGATAGGATCTTGTTGCCCTTCGAAGACGCCCATCGCTCGACCGACGCGCTGGCCATCGCCCCGTACATCGCCATGAACATCCCCAACGAGGGAAAGGAGCTTCGGGCCGACGAGGTCGCCCGCTGGTCGCTCGATCAGGTGTTCGACTACATGCGGAACCAGTCGCTGCCCAAGTCGATCCGCGCCATCGAGGCCACCAAGGGCATCGCCGACAAGTACGGCCTGAAGATGATCGCCTACGAGGGCGGGCAGCACATGGTCGGCCTGGCCGCGGCCGTCAACAACGATCAACTGACCGCCTTGCTCCACCGCGCCAATGCCGACCCGCGCATGGGCGACCTGTACGACGCATACTACGACGCCTGGACACGCAACGGCGGCGACCTGTTCTGCTACTTCGCCTCTGTCGGACGTTGGAGCAAATGGGGCAGTTGGGGCATCATGCAGCACTACGACGACGATCCGCGGCAGTCGCCCAAGTTCCTCAGCACCGTCCGCTGGGCGCGAAAATGGGGCCAACCAATTGCCTTGCCCGAGTGAATGCCGATTTCCTGCCGTGAATGCCTCGCAGGTCGGATAACGGGCCGGGCGGCGGGGTGCAGCGCGTTGCAATAGGCGCGTTTATTAGAAACTGGGCACCAACTCTCCACGCGGGCGGGCAGAAGAAGTCGGCTCGCGGGCCGTTGCGGTTCGGCCTTTCCCTGCCCAGTAACTGCGCGAATAGGATCACGAACTCGCGGCCGCGTTCCGAGATGCTCGACCGATTCGAGACGCAAGAATCACTTGCTGCTCGTTCGATCGAGCCATTGAACCTCGACCTCCCAGCCGTTCAGTCGATACATGCTCTTGAGGACGAGCGCGGCCGTTTCACGCGCGTAGTTTAGATTCTTCTCTTCTCGGGCCGTTTCTTCCACGAGCTTTTGGGCGTGCAGCATCGCCGAATCGCGCAGCAGGTCGGGATTGCCGGCGAACGGAATCCACGTATTCTTGCGAACGTCCCACGTCTTCGTCCGTTCATGGTCCACGCGCGCCTGAAGCACCCTTGGCGGCGGAACAGCGATGACGGCGGTCTGCCGCTGATCGTCGCGGTCGATGACTTTCGCGCCCTTCAAACTAACGCTGATCACGGCATCCCCCTTGATCAGCCAACTGCCGCGGTACCCCTCGCCCTCTGCCTCCAGAATGTCGGCCACATAGACGCGCAACGGCACCAACTCGGCAATGCTTTCCAACTGCGTAACGGTCGGCCCGGTGCTTCGAAACGTCGTCGGCGCCGATTGAAACAGCCCGAGCCACAGCAACAAAACGTAGGTTCCAACAACGGCCAGCGCGATCGCCAAAACCAGCTCCGCCGTGGTCAGGCCGGACGGAAACGAACGAATGCCAGATCGGTTGACTATGCTCATGGCTTCTCCCGCGCGCTTGTATTCTCGATGCTTCCATTCTCGGACTTCTTCGTCTCTCCCTCGTAGCCGCTCTCCATGCCGCGCCACCGGATGATGACCTTGTCGCGCTGCTCGTCCGCGGCGCGCGGCTTCGCCTCGCCGCAGCCCGCCAGCGACATCGTCAGCACGAAGCCGATCAAGCACGTCATCCCCCGCTGCGACATGGCCCTCCCCTTTCGATAAGCGGCATTGTACCGCGTGCGGTTGCCGATGGGCGGTGCTCCGATAACGGCGGGCGGTCCTCCAAAAAAGGGGAACCACGCCCTTCGGCCCGCAAAACGCACCGCGGCTCGGCTGAGACTTATCCCCGCACCGGCGGAAGAGCGGAAGGAACGCCACCCATGCTGTTCCGTCGCAATAGATGCGAGATCCCGGTCGCGACTTGGCCCACCGTCGGCCTACGGGGCGTCGTTGCCGAAGGCGTAGTGCTTGCGGACGGCCCGATGGATCTTCCAAGTGCAATCCAGCCCTTGGGGGAAGATCACCAGATCGCCGGACCCGAAGCGCACGGTCTGCCCGCCGCCTTCAACCGTAACATCGCCTTCGAGAATCAAGCACACTTCGCGTTCGTCGTAGTGCCAGGGGAATTCCGAAACCTCTTTCTCCCAGATCGGCTCCCGCTTCATCCGCGACTCTTCTTCAGCGGTCGGTTTGCGAACGACAATCGACATTGCGCACTCTCCTGAATCAACCGACAAAACAAGCGCCCGCGCCGCGGGCAAAGCAACTCGATAGGCAACCGCCGGCGGTGTGACTTGCGACGGCCCAGAATGGACGGACTTGCATAGAGCCTCTTACAGCGATGCATCCCGTCGTGTTCGGCGTCCCGCCCGTCCGCGAAAAGCTGTTCTGCTCGCCGGCAAAAACGCTTGCCCTAATATCTCGCGACGGCGTTGGGGATCGTAAGACACCTCAATACAGAGAAGCGCGATCAATCGCGCCCCGAATTATTATCGATGAAGCCGCCGAAAACGCAAACAAGCTCAGGCGAGGCGCGCACAAAACCGCCAAATCGGCTCTTCGCCGAGAGACTCTCCCCGTGCCGATTGAAGAGATCGCATTCGCGCGGGTAACCGCATGGGGGAGGGGAAAAGACACCCCGGGATTGATTCCACCCGTTCGGAGGATAAGGGGCCGAACTTCCGTCACGCTCAAACGCCGGTTTCCCTGCCCGAAAACCGTCCTCAAACCGTTGCGAAAACCGGGGTTGAATTGGCCCCGCCAAGCGGCGCAAAAAGCGGCGCACTTGGCCGCGATTTAGCGGCGCAGAAAGCGGCGCAGGCACCGGAAGCCGAGGGTTGCCAAGGGTTGAAATTAGCCCCTAAAAGCATGTTAGTTCGAGCTTTACGTCTCGAACTGCCATGTGCTTCCCTATCTCGCCTAAATAGCTGAACACAGGGGAACAAACGGCCCGAAATTGAACGAGAGAGGCGATCCGAAAACTCCCCCTCACACACATGGGAGAGGGGCCGGGAGTGAGGGCGCGTGAAACACGGAAGTATGGAACGAATGGGAGGGCCAGGTGGCGTCGACTCGCCCATACCAAGAAACCCCTCCAAAGATGGATGTGGTGGTTGCCCCCTTTTCGGATAGGCTCTGAGTCCTTTCGTGCCAACGCGCCGACCTTCGCAATAGCGCAACTTGGGCTACCCAAAGCAGGCCGGATTAACTCGTTTGGGTGGTCCACGAAATGAATGGGGCGCTTTTTCCTTGCTTTCTTTTTGTCGCTTGCATATATTGGGTTGTTGGGTTGACTCTCGTGACCTTGCCGGTCTCGTCCATTCTTCCTTTCTGAGAGTAGGCAGCGTTCGGGCTCATCCGCTCGTCTTCCGGTTCGCCGATACTCCGCTCGCGCTGGGCGCGTCGTGTTTTGTGTCCCATCGCGGTTTCTGAGGCTGCGAGGCCCGGTTGGCTGGTTGCGTCGGCGCGCAGCGATTCCTGGCGCGAGATCCACGGCCGCCCGTCGCACCACAATCATCAACAGGTTGCAATCGGGAGCAATCGGGCGCCGCGCGAGGGGTTGCGCGGTTTGAGGGGTGCCGCATCGGCCGGTTCGTCCAGGGGGACGGATTCGGCTGAGCCACGCGGGCGTGGCGACGTGCGAGCGTGTCGTGTGGAGTGTACAACGGTTGGGGTTTTCACCTGGTGCGTTCGATGCTTCGAGGAGCTTCAGTCATGTTTGCGTCAGTTCATCGCATGGCTTGTGTGCTGGCTGGTCTTGCCGTCGTTGTCATGCTCGTTGGGGCGGCCTCCGCGGAGCCCTTGATCACGGGCTTGGTCGAGAACAATCGAAACATGGCTGTTCCCGCGGGTATTCGTACGAGCGCGACGCACCCGTCGCCGTCGGGCACCTCGGCCGAATTGAAGGACGAAGCCTTCGTCTTCGTCAACCGGACGCACGAGTACACGGCGGTTCGCACCGATGCGAACGGTCTATTAACGACCAACCCGAACGGTACCCTGCAACCGTTCCCCAGCTACCTGATCGGGGCCGAGTACATCCAATTGGCCAACGAGAATCGCACGCAAAACCCCTACTCGCTCGATGTGACGTTGTCGCAGCCGGTGATCGCCTACTTGTTCCTCGATAACCGACTGAACGGCCCAGGTCTCAACAATACGAGCTCCAACACGACGGACCCGGTCCTCGGCGGCGTTCTGCAATGGGTCATCGACGATGGATGGGTTCGGGTCAACACCGGTTTCATGCCCAACGGTCAGGCCGACTATCTCGGCGTCGATGAAGGCGGGACGGTCGCCGACGAATCGCTCCGAGTCCACACCGGGACGGGGCTTGTGGCCGGGTCGGGCAACGGATTGAACCAGTTCTTCGCCATCTACACGAAGCAGTTTCCCGCCGGCACGCACATTGGATTCACCAAGACGCAAGGGATCACCGGCAACATGTACGGGGTGGCCGTGGTCCCCGTGCCGGAACCCAGCACGATGGCTCTGCTCGTCGCCGGCCTGCTGGGCCTTTTCTGGGTGGGACGCCAGCGCTAACTCTCAACGAAATCCAAGGGCGGCGTGGGCGCTGCGCACCGTTGCCGTCGGATCGAAGCCTTCCCGCGCGCGCCTTCGTACCGGTGATACGGAGGCGCTTTTTGCGTTTCTGGCCCCGCTCTCAACCTGAATCTCCGGCTGGCGGAACGAGCTTCGGCCGTTTTTTCGCCCAGGGCGGCCGTTTCGGTTAAAGGCGCTTTGCGGGCGGGGTATAAGGCGAGGCTCGCATACAACCGCCGTCGCTTCTTCGCAAAGCGACTCTCCCCGTTGCCATTGAAGAGATTGCGTCGGCACGGTGACAGCACGGTGGAAAAGGCACCCCGGGCGTGACTCGAACACGCAACCCGCAGCTTAGAAGGCTGCTGCTCTATCCGATTGAGCTACCGGGGCAGAGAAACCCACTTCGAACCGCCGCGACCCTTTGCGGGCAAACCGTTCCGGCGACGAGCCTTCTCGTGCCAAGCCCAGCCGATCGAATCACAGGGGTGTCGCGGAGGCCGATTCTCCACAGAACAGGCCGAAATCAAGCGTCCATCTTACCACCGGTGCAAGGACCCGGCCAAGGGCCGCGATCGGCCGCCCGGCTCACGCCGCAGCAAAGGATCGGGGCTTTTCCTGTTGCCGGCGGCGCCGAACCAACCGACTCCACGTCAGCACCAAGAAGACGGATGCGGTAATGATGCCGATGCCGCCACCCCAGTAGCTGAAGTCGTGCATGGTTCCCGCACGGACGAACGCGGCGTGGTCGGCAACGCCCGCGCGACGCCAATAGTCGGCCATCGCCGCTTCGGGAATCGCCAGGAATACATCGACCAGCCGGCCGAATCCGGGCACGATTGCCGCGGGGCGCATCACGGCCCATGCCGCGCCCGAATGCGAGCGTTCTTTGAGATGGTCAATGGGAACCGAGGGCGGCCGCGCCGGCGGAAGCCACGGCATGGTCGTTTTCAACGGTGCTGCCCGAAACGCCGATCGCCCCGATCACGTTGCCTTGGGCATCTTTGATGGGCACGCCGCCGGGAAAGGTAATCAGCCCACCGTTGCTGTGCTCGATGCCGTAGAGCGATCCGCCCGGCTGCGAGAGGCTGCCGATTGCTCCGGTGGGCATATCGAAGAATCGCGCGGTTCGGGCCTTGCGGATCGAAATGTCGATCGATCCGAGCCACGCGCCGTCCATTCGCGCAAATGCCTTGAGGTTTGCCCCGGCATCGACCACCGCGATGTTCATCAACACGCCCAACTCGTTCGACTTGGCCAACGCGGCCGCAACGGCCGCTTGGGCCTGCTGCAACGTCAATTCGCTCATGCCGTGCTCCTTTTTGCGAAATACGCCTTCATCAAAAACCGGAAAACATGAAGCAACCCGAGCAGCGACAACATGCAACAAGTCGGATCGCTCTTATTAGCGGCCGCCCTGCCGACAGGCAAAAGCGATTCGATGCGACGGTGCGCAAAGGCCGATTCGCTTCGATTGGCTAAAATGCGAATGCCGCAATCCACCCGAGGTCTATCGGCCCTCTCGGCTCGTTTCGCTCGACAATAGGCGCCGTTGATCGCCTCGGTGAAAAAGTCGCTCCCATTATATCGCTCGATCAAGGGGCCGAAAACTCGGCCGAGCCGGTCGGGCGAGCGTCCACTGTTCGCTAGCGACACGACATCGCCAAATCTTTGTGAAAACGGCTTGATGCCGGCGCCGGTTCATGGATTTCGCAATCGTGTGCTCCGGTCTCATCGAGTGCCGCCGACCGAGCCGGCAGAGCGACAACGCTCGACAACTGCGCCGGTGCGGCTTGCCGCTCTGCCGTCGGCTGCTATGCTGTACGCTCGGCCTAGCGTGTGAAGCGATTTGTGCCGAGGTGAAGCAGCCGACTGCGTGCGGTCTGCCCTTGAACTGCTTTTCGTTTTTCGCGGTTTTGCTTAGGATACCTGTATGACCGAGCGACGCGGGTTGTTCCTCTCGGTGGACGGCGGCGACGGGGCGGGCAAGTCCACGCAGTTGGATTTGCTGCTGCCTTGGCTGCGCGAGCGCGGGCACGACATCGTGGCCTGTCGCGATCCGGGAAGCACCCCTTTGGGCGAGGCGATCCGGCAAATCGTCTTGCATCGCCAAGATCTTGCCATCCATCGCCGCGCCGAAATGCTGCTCTATATGGCGGCCAGGGCCCAGTTGGTCGAAGAAGTGATTCGCCCCGCGCTCGACCAAGGCCGCACCGTGGTTTCCGATCGATACCTCCTGGCCAATGTGGTTTATCAGGGCTACGGCGGCGGACTCGATGTGGAGGAGCTATGGCGCGTGGGGAACACGGCAGTTGCGGGCCTGATGCCTGATCTCGTGCTGCTGCTCGATGTGCCGCTCGAGGTCGCGCAACAGCGGATCGGCCGGCCGCTCGATCGGATGGAAAGCCAGGGCGAGGAGTTCCGCCGGCGAGTTCGCGACGGCTTTCTCGCCGAAGCGGCGCGGCGGCCCGACCAAATCCTCGTGGTCGATGCGTCGGGCACGGTCGCAGAGGTGCAAGCGGCCCTGCGCGCCCGCCTGTGTGCATGGCTCGATCGCAGCGGCCGAAGCCGGTGAACTCGTTGCGGGCCGAAACAACCGTTCTTCTCGTGTCCAACGGCCCATTGAATCGGCCTTGCAAGCTCTGTGATGCGGCTTTCCAAGGGTTTTCGATGCTCGGATTGCGCGTTGGGCTTTTTCAACCGGCTGCTAAAAGGCGGCTTTCCGCGCGGCGCAAGGTATCAGCGGGCTATCGCGGGCTGCGCGCAATCTTTCCGTGTTCCGTTTTCCGCGATTTCCGTTTGGTTGAAATCCGGCGCGGCCCGTTCTACGAACAATTTGACAGATCAAACCGCTGAACATCTGCGTAATAAAGAGGGAGCAAGGGCCGGACTAGGGACTATTGCCGAGGAAAGGATGGGTTCAATGAAATCGCCGAAACTCACGTACCGTCAACGAATTGGCGAGATGTATTCGTCGGCGGAGCCCATCGCCATCCGAGTGCCCGCCAAGGTATTACAGCGGTTCGGCCGGTCGATCGACCGTCAGTTGAAGAGACTCGAGTCGGCGTGGACCCTCCCCGATCGGTTCGAACGGCCCCTCCCGCAGTGGGCAGTGGACTCACCTTGGGATCGCCGCCGATAGCCCACGGTGGGAACAGGAAGATTCATTCAACGCCAAGCTCCGCGCTGTTGATCGATAAGCACCAGGCGTCATTGGGCGTTGCCGCTCTGAGCAGGCCGACCGCTTAGTAACTTCAAGAAGTACCTGAGCGCGACGCCCCATCTCCGGTTTGGCTCCCCGGGCGAGCGGCGTTTGCAATGTTGGCTGCTGTCCAGCCGAGGCCGAATCCGCGATCTACCGGCGCGACCGAGGGAAGCGGTCTTGGACGGCCTCGACGGTCAGCTCTTCCTCTCGCAGAGCCTCCATGGCCAATACCGCAGCGTCGGCCGCTTGCAGGGTGGTGAGGCACGGCACGCCATGCGCCACGGCCGCCGAGCGGATGCGGCCCTCATCGGTGAAAGCTCCCTTGCCGCGGGGGGTATTGATGATCAGTCTCAGATCGCCGTTGGCGATGTAGTCGAGCACGTTGGGGTGCCCTTCTTGAATCTTGTTCAAGCGGGTAACGGCCACGCCGTTCTGTTCCAGGGCCGCCGCGGTGCCGCGGGTGGCCAATAGCGTGAACCCCATGCGTTCCAATCGCTTGGCCAATTCAA
>Ga0308414_1000734_pt1 | contig 21355 bp, 15 predicted proteins | sample HotsprSampleOS50_FD_205667 | JGI IMG/M metagenome (GOLD analysis project Ga0308414, IMG submission 205667) | Hot spring phototrophic mat microbial communities from Octopus Spring, Yellowstone National Park, Wyoming, United States - 20090730_OS50 ...
CCACGAGGTGCAGAAGATTGTTTCCCCCACTGGATTTCGCGGCCAGGCCGGCGATGGCTCCTCAGCGCCATAAAGGGCGTCCTGAATGCAGGTCTCCCCTGCCCCAGCCCTGGAGAATCCGCTTCCCGGCCACACGCGCCATGAGAAAAAACTGTGATCGTGGAATTCAGGAGATCCATTTAGAGAAAGCCGAGAGAATCAATGTCTCTTGAGCCGATATTGCGATAACGCCCGAAATAACGGCATCAGACATCGAGTTCCTCGGCAACCGTCAATCCAGCCTTTTCCATGATGAATTTGTAACGGGGCTCGGCGTCTTTGCCGAGCAATTCGCGAAACGCATTTTGCGCATCGAGCACCGAGTCGATTTCCACTTTAAGCAAGGTGCGATACCGTGGATCGAGGGTGGTCTGAGCCAGTACCCGGGCGTCCATTTCTCCGAGACCTTTGAAGCGGGTGATTTCCGGCTTGGCATTCGCTTTCAACCCGGCCAGGATCCGCTCTTTGTCTTCATCGTCTTTGGCCCAGTGGGTTTCTTTGCCGACATCGATGCGGTACAGCGGCGGTTGTGCGATATAAACGTGCCCTTTGCGGATCAGTTCTTCCATGTGCCGGAAGAAAAAGTCCAGGAGCAGCGTGGCGATGTGGCAACCGTCGGCATCGGCGTCCATCAGCAGGATGATTTTACCGTAGCGAAGCCCCTCGTAGTGGAACTGTTCTTTCCCGGCCCCGGTGCCGATGGCGGTGACCAGATCTTTGAGTTCTTGATTTTGCAGGACCTTCAGCGTTGGCAAATCTTCGCCGTTAAGGATTTTTCCGCGGAGCGGCAGGACGGCCTGGGTGACGTTATTCCGCCCTTGTTTGGCCGAGCCCCCCGCGGAGTCGCCTTCGACGATGAATAGTTCAGTCTCATCACGGTCGGTACTTTTGCAATCGGCGAGCTTTCCAGGAAGACTTAATCGTCGGCTACCGGGGGATTTACGCTTGACTTCCTGAGCGGCGATGCGGCTGGCTTCCCGGGCTTTGGCGGCGAGGACAATCCGGCCGACGATGGCGTCGGCGGCAGACATGTTGTTGTTCAGCCAAGCTTCGAGGGCCGTGCGAACGAAGCTATCAACTTTGCCTTCGACCTCGGAATTATTCAGCCGCTGCTTTGTCTGACCTTCAAATTCGGGGTTCGTAACGAAGATCGAAAGAATGGCAACGATGCCCTCACGGATATCCTCGGCTGTGATTTTGTAGCCTTTCGCTGCGCGTTTGGCGTCATCGTGGGTCTCGATGTAGTTGCTGACGGCTTTGCGGATGGCAGCCTTCAGGCCGTTTTCGTGGGTACCACCGCTCGGTGTTCGGATCCCATTGACATAAGAGCGGATGGTTTCTTCCGTGGATTCGGTCCATTGCAAGGCGACTTCAATTTTATCCCCGCTGTCGCGTTTGGCTGTAAAGGCCACTTGTGTGATCGGCTGTTTGCCGCTGGTGGTGATGATCTTCGAGAGAAATTCAGGGATTCCGCCAGGATGGGCGAATTCGATGGTTTCGCCGTTCATCTCGTTGCGGAAGGTGATTTTTAAACCACTGTGGATATAGGAGATGTCCTCGAGCCGACTTTTCAGGGTATCGGCGTCGAAGTGGGTGGTTTTGAAGATCGTGGGATCGGGGTGAAATTCGATGATGGTACCGTGACCGCGGAACGGCCCGAGCTTTTGCAGTGGCCCGAGGGGAACACCTTTGGCGTACTCTTGCCGCCACTCGTAGCCATCGCGGCGGACCGTAGCAATCAGTTTTTTCGAGAGGGCATTGACGACCGAGGCACCGACCCCGTGCAGGCCGCCCGAGTGAAAGTAGCCGCTGCTCTCTCCCCCGAATTTACCGCCGGCATGGAGGACGGTCAGCACCAGTTCCAGCCCGCTTTTTTTGTATTTCGGGTGGATATCCACGGGAATGCCCCGGCCGTTGTCCTGGACCGTAAGTGCATCGCCGGATTTGTGCACCGTCACCGTGATGGCATCGGCATAGCCATTCAAATACTCATCGATGGAGTTATCAATGATTTCCCAGGCAAGGTGGTGCAGCCCCTTGCTATCGACACCACCGATGTACATCGCGGGCCGCTTACGAACTGGTTCCAGCCCTTCCAGGACTTGAATGGATTGTTCGGTGGTATAACGGCTGGCGGTCGCAGTAGTCATAGCTTCGTGTTAGCTTCCCTGTTCATGCTCGAGTCAACGGATTTTAAATGGTTTAGACCCGGGATGTCATGATGATGTCTTGAGCCAAAGACATTCCTGTGCGTCGGCTCGACGTTCCACATCGAGTCGGAATTCTACTTCCAGTAGGCCTTCGCAAAGTTCTTTTCCATAATGCAGATTCACGCCTGGAGACTCCTTGGTTATCCGATCCGAATTAATCAAATAACGTTCCCGGCTCTCCCGGGGAAGTCGAGCCATTCTCTTTCGACTTTCGTTCGGGTTTTTCGGTTTTGCTTTCGACCGTGTCCCAGTCGACGAGTTCGATCGGTGGCGGAAGGACACTGGCAAATTTGGTACGAGCAAAAGGCCGTTCGCCTTTGCCGCCGCGATGTTGCGGCTTAAACGCCACCGGTCCGAATTCTTGGATTTTCCCCGATTCTGTTTCCACCGTGAGTTTATCAAAGCGACCACCAACAAGGGCACCACCCAGACAGACATCATCGTCTTCCAATTTGATGCCGATCACGCCTTTACCTACGCCTGAGAGGATATTCACTTGTTCGATGGGAAAATGGATGATGTGGCCGTTGCGGGAGGCGAGCATCAGCCCGGTTTCGTTTTGAACCAGCTTGACGAAGACGACTCGATCATTGTCTTCAAGCTTGACATAACGTCGGCCGGCTTTTGTGGATTCGGTTCGATAATTGGCGAGGGGAATCCGGAGCACATTGCCAGCGGACGTGGCCACGAGCAAATATGGCCCGCCGGGGCTGTCGCCGTGAGCGGGCTGATCGGGCGGAGTAAACCGGGGGTCAGTCGTGACCGCGGCGATCACCTTCACCTGATCGGCGAGTTTGAAAAATTTGCTGATCGGTTCGCCATAGCCAGAGCTTGCCGGAATCTCGTGGGCTCGGATGGTGAACGCCGTGCCATCGTCAGCGAAAAAAATGACCGTATCCAGGGTGCTCGCAGGCACCACGGCAATGACCGCATCGCCATCGCGGACCCGGGTGCTTTCGACCGAGGCCAATCGGCCGACCCGTTTCACCCAGCCGTCGCGGGTCAGAACCACATTGGTATTTTCCCGGGCGATGTAGGCATCTTCGTGGAATTCAAGGACGTCTTCATCCGATGCCATCCGGGTTTTTCGACGGGTTACAAACGGCTGTGTCGCCAATTCTTCCAACTCGGTCCTGATCACGCCCCAGAGCTTATTTTCTGAAGCCAGAATGCTCTCGATTTTCGTGGCTTCTTTCTTTTTATCGCGGAGTTCATCGAGGATTTTTTTGATTTCTAACTGGGCAATTTTGTAAAGTTGTGCTTCCAGAATTGCCGAGGTTTGTTCGTCGTCGAGGGCAAAAGCGGCTTGAAGTTTTTCGCTGGCGTCTGCCTTGCCGGAAGAGCCACGGATGATGGCAATGGCCTGATCGAGCGCGTTGAAGATGATCGCAAACCCTTCCAGGATATGAATGCGTTTACGGAGTTGCCGGAGGTGATATTCAAATCGCCGGCGAACTGTGCTGAGACGGAAGTTCAGAAAATATCGAAGTAAATCTCGCAAACTCAGGCCGTCCTTTGGCACCATCGTCCGGCCATCGTCATCGGGAACCAGGGCAGTCATATTGTAAGCAAAGTTTTTTTGTAATTCGGTGTGTTTGTACAGGTAGGCCATCACCAGGTTTGGGTCGGTGCCAGCCTTGAGTTCGAGGGTGATTCGCATGCCCTCTTTTTCGTTGGACTCGTTGGTGATGCTGAGGAGTTGCGGGAGCCTTCGAGCTTCGATGATGCCGCCGATAGTGTTTTCAAGTTCGCTTTTGTTGACACCGAAGGGAATCGAGGTGATGACGATTTGCTGTTTGCCACGCCCGAGTTCTTCGAGTTTCCATTCACCTTGAATTTTGATACTGCCTGTGCCTTCTTCGTAAATTTTTCGGAGTGTGGCGCGGTCGGCAATGATTTTGCCACCGAGGGGAAAATCGGGGCCTTTGATGCGGTCGAGCAACTGGGCCACGGTGGCGTCGGGATGATCGATGAGGTGGATACAGGCGCGGAGGACTTCGCCGAGATTGTGTGGAGGAATATTCGTCGCCATGCCGACGGCAATTCCCTGGCTGCCGTTGACGAGCAGATTTGGGAACTGGGCTGGTAAAACCACCGGTTCGTGTTTGTTGCCAGAATAATTGTCCCGTTGATCGACGGTTTCTTGATCGAGTTCGCTGAGGAGAAACTCGGCGGCCCGAGTCAGCTTGGCTTCGGTGTAGCGGTAGGCGGCCGGGGGATCGCCATCGACCGAGCCAAAATTGCCTTCCCCGTGGACAAGCGGCAACCGCATGACCCAGTCTTGCGCCATCCGCACCAGGGCTTCGTACAGGGCCGTGTCACCGTGAGGGTGGTAATCCCCCATCACTTTGCCGACGATTTGCGCCGACTTGGCCGCCTTCCGGTCGAAGGTAAGATTCAAATCCTGGTACATCGTATACAGGATTCGGCGTTGCACCGGTTTCAGGCCATCGCGGACATCCGGCAACGCCCGGCCGGTGACGACCGACATGGCATAACGCAAAAACCGTTGGCGTGCTTCCTGAGCAATCGAAACCGTTTCAATCATCAACAGGCCATCCGGATGGCACGAGTTTACGGAACCGAACAACCGATGGATTCGCTATCACTGTAACGTTCGCCCGCCGCTCTTCCAGGTCGGTTTTTGCTGGTCGAGGCAGCACAGGGCAAGAAAAATACCCCCAGTGGCTGGGGGTTGGCTGGGGGTTGCGCGGGTTACCAGGATCGTTTGTCCGCGACGGTCGAGAAGACTGCTGTCAGTCCGTCGCTTGTTCACGGAGGGGAAGTTCGGGGGCTGGATAGCTTTTACTGATGGCGTCAAGTTGCGATGGGTAATCGGCAGGGACTTCTTCAAAGCCTTTTAAATTCCAGAGCATCATCAACGGCCGGCCAGCCGGGGAACGATGGGCTTGCAAGAGCCCGGCTTTTAATTTGGCGACCGCCGTGTCACTAAGGTCGCCTTTGCGATAAGCAATCACCGATTGCGGAAACGATTCCGATTCGCTCAGAACTCGCAGCTGTTTGTAAGCTCCGGGATGGAGTGCCTGATAGCCAGCCAGAGCAGCGGCGTCGACGAGGCAGCAGCACGATTCACAGCTGACCACCGAATTCAAGACATCTTCTGCCGTTTTATTGATCAGGGTTTTCGGCATTGCCCGCTGTGGAGAAAGGTTGCTACGAAGTTTCTCGAGGAAGAGTAAGCAATGCGATTTCGTGCCTCGCGGAAGGATCACGCATTCGTCGCCGATGTCGCTGAGCGTTTTGGCCTGGTGATCTTTGTGCACCACCAGGCAGGCTTGCACTTTGCGACCCGGGGGAACTGTCACCACCAGGGGTTCGAGGTCCGGGTGGCGTTGTTTCACCCAGGCAAATTCAAAACCGTGGAAAACACCGAGATGGCACTGGCGGTTTTTCAGGGAGTCGGCGAGTTGAAACGCATCGGGAAGGATCGTGATCTCCCCGGTGTAACCCGATTGCTGAAGCATCAGTTCACGAAATGGCCGGGAAAAGACCTGGAGCAGCGCGGGCTGCACATCGCGGAACATCCCTTTGACCATGCCGACATTTAAGGAATGTCCGTCGGGTTCAGTGGCGGTGCTACGGGCGGCAAACACCGGAAGCAACACGGTCATGGCCACACTGATCGCCACCAGTCGGGTTTTTACCACGGTTGAACTCCCTCCCGCAACTGCGGGTTTCTAAGGTGATCCAGGACCCGGCTTCGAGGCGCGGAATCATCGATCCGCCTCAGAGCAAGCCTGCGGTCAGTCAACAATCGCGAGAACGGACCGGCGTCTGGGCCGGGTCACTGGCCTGATTGCCGGCCCGGGAATTCCGGCCGAATCGCTCCGGCTGTCACGCGTTCCAGTGCTGTCAACACTTTGATGTGCTCGAAGACCGCTTCCAAGTACTCTGCCTGGGCTTTCCCGGCAAGGGCTTCGGATCGGAAAATCAGTTCGGGATCTTGACTTGCCACCGCCGCCAAGCGGGCTTGTTCGACCATTTTTCGGGCTTCGTCATAGCGGTGTTTTGTCAACTTCATCCGTTCTTTGGCCGCTTCGAACTGCAAGTAGGTGTTAGTCGCTTCCAGTTGGACGAGTTGCAGCGATTTTTGATACAGGGCTTCTTGCCGTGCCGCATATTCGGAGGCTCGGGCAACACGGTCGTTGCGGTGGCCGACCAGCGTCGTAGGCATTTCCGGAGTGATCGCACCGGGGCGATACTCGCCGTTACGCACTGGTTGTGGCAGGGGCCGGCTGTGGATATCGCTGCCTGAAGCGAGAGTCGCAACCTGCGGACCGAAGCGGCGTTTGCTTTGTGCCAGCGGCTCCAGGCGAAAGGCTTCCAGTCCGGCGGTGGCTTGAACAATCTCCGGTCGACGGGCGAGGGCGAAGGCAATCACGTCTTCTTTGCGGATCGCCCCCCCCATCACGGGCAATTCCGTATCGCGGGGACGAAACTCTTGGCACTGATCGAGCCCCATCACTTCCTTTAATGCCGCGAGGGCCAGCAGCTGGCCGGTGACGGCCTGAATTCGCTTTTTCCGAATCTCGTCGATCGTATCTTCCAGTCCGTAGATGGTAAACTGATTCAATTTTCCTTTCGGATCAGGCACGCCGGCTTCCAGGATTTGCTTGGCATTTTTCACCACTTCCTCGAGCAATGTAATCACATCGTTTGCCGTCGTTTCCTGCTGGCGAGCATAGACGTAAGTCCAGTACAGGCGGATCACATCGTAGGTCACTTCGTGGTGGACTTTTTCCAGTTCGGCCGCTGCGACTCGCATCCCGAGTTCGGCTTGCGTTCTGCGGATCGGGATGTCTGGTGCCAGAAGTGTCGTGAACCGGTGAATATTGCACAGCGACTGATACGCCCGTTCGGCGGCCGCGTAGCTCTTCTGGGCCGCCAACACGGTCGGCTGGTGCGTCAAAGCATACGCCAAACACTCGCCGAGATTCCTGGTCGGAATCGGCTCGACAGATACCGATGGCTGCTGCGGAGCCTTGCTTGCCTCGGCGGGTTTTGACGCCACGGGTGAAGAAGCCGGTTCGGTCGGATTCCCTGCCCCTTCGGTCGCGCAAACAGGCTCGCTGCTGCTGTTTGCCGATGATTTCGGAAGTTGTGGAAGCACTTGGGGAAGTGCGGGATCTTCCGTAGCTCGGCCGAGGCTAAGCGGTGTCCACAAGCAGGCAAAACCGAGGAGACCGGGCACAATCACTGTATTGCGAATCCAGCCGAGTCGATGCGGATTCGCCGGGCCAAGCTTCCTCATGACTGATCCTCAATCCCGTGCGTCCGTGTCCGGGAGATTCACTGTAACGGTTACGGCTGCTTCTGTGCCGCCCGTTATGATGTTGCTTTCCTGTAGTTCGGCGGATTCTGCCCCGACGTTGCACCTGAGTCCGTCTGGAACAATCAAATTTAATCGCTTGGTGAAGCGATTGATCGGGATGTAACGGTTGAACCCCCGGGGAAAACCTTGGCAGATGATTCAGCGGGCTTTGCCCGGGGATACGATAACTTTAAGAGAAGATGCAAACGCCCGAGAGCCCGGAGGCGGTCAAGCTGCCGCATCCCGTAGGCGAAACAGAATGCGCTTTTCGATATTCCGTTGATGATGCAAGGGGGAACGATGACTGTCGATGTCAGCCCGGCAGTGGAGCGGGCGGCCGAAGCTGCTCGAGAATGGGCGAAACGGCTTGGTGCTGCCGAGGTTCGGTTTGCAGACTGGGTGCTTGGTTTGCTGAGTGAAGAGGAAGGAAAACCGGCCATCTTGCTGGAATCACTCGGGGCCGGTCTTGAGTTGCTCCGAGCCGGATTACAACAAGTCGCGGCATCGTCGCAAGTCGCTTGGAGTGATGCCGCTTTATTCGCGGTCGCTCAGGAACGATCCGTTCAACTTCGGGGTGAGGCCACGCTGACGACCGAATTTGTGTTATTAGCGACTGTCGAAGCAGATCCGGAATTGCAGCGATTCTTCATGGACCACGGCTTGCCGACTCAGCTTTTGAAAGACCGACTGCATGCCCGAGAGATCGTCGACTCCGAGACGTTGGCGACACAGCTTCCGGAACTGGTCACGGAAGGAGCCGACTGTCTCGCAACCGGAACCGGGGCGGTGACAGTGCCGCCGGGAGACCGTCATCTCCCAGGGACCGGGGCGGACATTGGCTTAAGTAACGGCATACCTGGTCGGAAAGAGCAGGCTCCTCGGTCTCGGGAAGACCCGAGCTCATTCTCTCGGCCAGAGCCATGGCGAACCCGGGACACAGCGGCTGACGACCGATCAGAAGCCAGGCCGCAAATCGCACGGGTGCTGGATGCGAATCTCAACCGAGCCCGGGAAGCCTTACGAGTTCTCGAGGATTATGCACGATTTTGCCAGAATCGCGCCGATGCGTCCGCTCAATTCAAAACGTTACGTCATCAATTGGCGGAAGCGGCCCGACAGTTGCCAGCATCGATGTTACTGGAACATCGCGATACCGTGGGTGATGTCGGCACAAGGATCGGCTTACCCTCGGAATATCGGCGAGAGTCCTTGTCGGACCTGGTAACGGCAAACTGGAAGCGGCTTCAAGAAGCTTTGCGGAGTCTGGAAGAGTTTGGCAAACTTTTGCCTGGTGATTTTGCCCGAGCCATCGAGCCGTTACGTTACCAGGCGTACACGCTCGAGCGACAATGGCAGGTGGTTTCCCTGCGGCGAGCTCGATTGGAACGCGCCCAATTGTACCTGCTCGTCGGGGAATCCGACTGTGTTCATGGCTTGGAACGGACAATTTTTGAGGCAGCCGCTGGCGGAGTCGACATGGTTCAACTCCGAGAAAAAAATCGCTCTGATCGAGAGTTATTGGTTCTGGCCGAGAAGGTGCGCCGCTGGACGGAAGCTGCCGGAGTTCTGATGATTGTCAACGACCGAGCCGATTTGGCCCGCTTGGTGGGTGCGGATGGGGTTCATCTTGGTCAAGAGGATCTGCCCGTGGCCGTGGCTCGGAATCTGATCGGTCCCGAGCTGGTTATCGGTGTCAGCACGCATACGCCATCGCAAATTGATCAAGCCCTGCGAGATGGTGCGGATTATCTCGGTGTCGGACCGGCATTTCCCTCGCGGACAAAATCGTTCTCGGAATTTCCGGGTCTGGAGTTAATTCCGATCGTTGCTCGAGAATCTTCGCTGCCAGCGTTCATCCTGGGCGGAATCGATGCCGACAATTTGTCGAAGGTGGTGGCTGCCGGGGCTCGGCGAATTGCGGTTTCCGCGGCCATCGCCAGGTCTGACGATCCCCGGCGTTCAACTCGGGAGCTTCGAGCTCAACTTCCGCCCCTCGATGGGATTCGAAACACCAGATTTTCAATCCGTGAGTGAAGCTGAATCCTTTGCGCTGGTTGAAGTCGATACAACTTGCTCGGGTGAAAGTTTTTCCTGGGCGAGGGCGGCCTCCCAAGCCGAAAATCTGGGTAGTTCGGGTTTTTTCGGTCGGTTTGTGAATTTGATAATCTGGGAGTTTTGTCTAGGATATGCAGGTCGCAGGGTCTGGACGAGTCTGATGACCAGGAATGCGTGTCGATTGGAGTATCCACGTTCGTCTGTACTCGGGGCAAGGTCAGGAATGGACGGTATCTCCGAGTTTCTCCAACTGATTCAACGTCACGGGCTGGCTGCTGGCCGCTTGCGTGGGGTGTTTCACTTGGCGATCGGACGGCGGATCGAGACGCAGGATGGTCGGGTGATTGTGAACGGCGTGACCTGGCGAGATCTGGCCGCCGCCTTAAAACACGCGCGATTCGATAAAGAACTGGTCCGGGAGCTCGGACTCGACCCGGATACCCTCGCCCCACGCGATCGCTTACGCATGTGGTATCTGGCGATTGCTCATGCTCAGGTGGATGGTCCTCGAGCCCGGGCAGAAGCAGACAGCTTGGCAAAAGACCTGGAGCGGTTGAATATCCGAGTGGGGCCAGCCCCGGGAAGCGGAGCCAGCCGGCGCTCCGGTTCTGCTGGTGAATCGGGTGGGCAGCACCCTCCTTCTTCGGCAACAGCGGGTCAGACTGAATCTGCGCCGGCCGAATCGCCACCCTCTGCCTCGGAGACCGACGATTCCTCTCAACGTCGGCCGGGCAAAAAAAAGTAATTGTTCGTTACCGGACTTTTTCCGCGAACAAAACCAGTCACCCCAGGAATCAATCATCTCCGGAAGGCGTGCAACGGCGTCTTTTCCGCTTTCTCACTTGCAGTGCTGGCGAAGAACGGGATAATTCAATCACATTAACGACTTGAAATCGATCATTGAATTCCAGGATCACGGGGCGGAGAGCTCGTGCCGGGGAGCGTTTCGATGCTGAGGAATTATGGGATTACCGTCGGTTTGTTACTCGCTCTCTCGACAGTATTGCTCGCGCAGCCGATTTCACGATCGGAAGTGAAGCCTGGCTTGGTACTGACAATTCGAGACGCGGGGCCGATGCCTTTTCAGGTAACTCGACTGGAACCGTCAGTCGCTCTGACTCTGGCTCCTGGAGAAGCAGCACATCCGCGGTCCAGCGGTGGTGACGAATTTCGCTGGCAAGGGACAATCAACCTGTTGCTACCCGGCAAATATCGATTTGACGCAGTGTTACTTGGAGAGTTGACGGTCAAAATCGGGACAACCGAGGTGTTTCAGGCCAGGGTGACCGAGGGAATGATCAGCACGGCAAAAACGGTTCGTGGGCGGGAAGTGGACCTGACGCCGGGAATTCAGCCGTTTGAAGCGATCTTTCGTCGGACGGGGCCGTCAGCACGCGTGGACTTGCACTGGACGGGCCCGGGCTTTCAACTGGAGCCGATTCCCTACTTTTTCTTCGGTCATCTTCGAGACCAACGGCCCGCGTCATTCGCCAGCATGGTGGCGGAGGAGCATGGGCGTTTTTTGGTGGAAGAGCTCAGTTGCCTTCGCTGTCACCCTGCCGCCGCGACGGATATGCAGGCAAAAACGCTCGTCGAGCGATCCGGCCCGAACTTGAGCCAGATTGGCCAGCGTGTGTACCCAGGATGGCTCGAAGCCTGGCTGGCCAACCCGCAAAAACTCCGGCCAAATTCGATGATGCCGAAGTTGTTTACCGATGATGCGAAAGGCGCGGCGGAACGCTATGCGGTGGTGCAGTTCCTGCAATCACTCGGTGGTCCGATTCAGCCAACGCCTCCGATCGCGGAGAAGCAACTCCAGCGGAGCATCACGCAAGGTCGAGTGTTATTTCTCACGTCTGGCTGTGCGGCATGCCACGGCGACAAACTGACCGGACCGCCCAGTCAGCCGGTCAAGACCGACCTCGATGCCGATGATGGTCCGGTGTTTGAGCCCAGCGATTACCTGTATTCCCTTGGCACGTCCAGTCCGACCGGCTACTACCGTCTGGGCCATCTTGGCAGCAAGTATCCAGCCGAAGCTCTGGCCAAGTTCCTGAAAAACCCGTTGACGACGCACCCGCTAGGACGAATGCCAAATCTCGGATTATCTGACATCGATGCGTCGAATCTGGCGTACTTTCTGGTACGTTATGTCGATGAATCGTTGCCCCGAGATTGTTCCCCGGAACCGAAGATCAATCCGATGGATTTGGCAGCCGTCGTTTTTGCCCAGCTGAAATTGCCCCAGGATGAGCAGGCAAAATTTGCCGAGCTTCCACGCGCGGAACAATGGAAACAACTCGGGCAGGGATTGTTTCAAAGCCGCGGCTGCGTTAACTGCCACGAAGTTGAGGTTGCGGGAAAACGCTTACCGCGGCATGCTGCGAAATCGTGGGAATTACTGCAGCAACAGCCGGTCGCTGGTTGCTTGGCCGAGAATCCAGCCACCGGGACAGTTCCTGTCTATCCATTGACATCCGAGCAGAAATCCGCCATCACGACGTTTCTGCGTCAGGGCACGACCGGACCCGGCAGTCCTGCCCCCGGTTATGAGGCGCGGCGAGCCTTGAAACGCTTTTATTGCCTGAATTGCCACAATCGGGATGGTGAAGGCGGTATCGATGCCGCCATAGCCGACATCATGAAGAGCCTGGAGAACGCGCAAAACGCCGATGATGTTCAACCGCCGCGGCTGACGGGAGTCGGTCATAAACTGCGGACCCCTTGGCTGAAAGAAGTACTGACCGCCGGGGGGCGGGCGCGGCCGTGGATGTCGCTTCGCATGCCTCAGTACGGTGCGGAAAAGGTCGGCTTTCTGGTCGAGGCGTTGCCGAAATCCGAAGGAACCGTCACCGACGACGCCATCGGTAAAGCCGAATTTACCGCCGCGAAAATCGAGGCCGGGCGGGATCTGGCTGGGAAAACCGGCTTTGGCTGCATCGCCTGCCATGATATTTCCGGAATGCGTGGGGGTGGAACTCGCGGTCCCGATCTCGCCACCACGAATCAACGCGTTCGTTACGACTGGTATGTCCGCTGGATGAATCAGCCACAACGGCTGGCTCCGAGAACGCGCATGCCTCAACACTTTATCAACGGTCGCTCACAGATCGATCGCCATTTTGGCGGCGATGCTGAGGCTCAAATCGAAGCACTCTGGGCGTATTTTTCGCTCGGTCCGGGTCTGCCGCTGCCCGCGGGGATGGAACCTCCGAAGGGAATCGTGCAAACCGTCAAAGATCGCCCGGAAGTACTACGGACATTTATGCCCGATGCTGCAGGGACAAAACCGATTGCGGTCGGCTATCCCGGCGGCATCCATCTCGTCTTTGACGCCGCACAAGCTCGGCTGGCATACGCCTGGATGGGCAACTTCTTAGACCTGACCCCGGTCTGGACGAACCGCGGCGGTCAACCCGCAACCTTGCTGGGAACGAAATTCTGGACACCCCCGCCTGGGCATCCCTGGGCCATCACATCGAATCGGACACCACCCGATTTTGCTCGCCAAGCCGATGACCCGGCATACGGAAAGCAACTCCCGAACGACGAACTTTATGCTGGTCCTCGCTATGTCCAGTTCGGCGGCTACCGTCTCGATTCTCAAGGATTTCCGACATTCCACTATGAACTCACCAGCGAAGATCGGAAACATCGACTGCTCGTCGCCGACAAGCCGAGCCCGCTGCCGGTCAGCGTGGCGAGCGGATTGCAGCGGACCTTCTCCATCCGCAGCCCCGGCGGGGGGAATACGGTCTGGTTCTTGGCTGGATCGACCAGCGGTGAGCCGCGTGTTTACGGACCTTCGGGAACCCGGCTGCCACTGCAGCTTAATAGCCCCGATCCCGAAGTTCCTGCGGTCGGCAGCCGAGTTATCCTTCCGAATGCAGCTGGGGCGATAATGATTCGGGTCGCTAGCGGTCCGAATGATCTTGCTTGGCAGTTTGTTAAGCCGGCAAAAGATGGCAATTGGCAGGCCTTGTTACGCTTCCCTCAAGCGGACAAACAAACCGATATCGAGGTGACTCTGCATCTGTGGTGGCTGCCCCGCGATGATGAGATGCTCATCCGCAGCTTCGCCGATAAATAATCTCCAGGTCTCCGCGTAGCTTGTGCGGTGTCAATTAATGCTGCATACCAATGACAGGATTCGGTCAAGCTCTGTCCCTGTCAAAACGCCGAGGCCGCTTCCTCGCCGCCCATGCTTGCCCTTATTCTTCGATCGGAACTTTATCCATCAACAGATAAAACGTTCCCTTTTTCTCTTCCAATTTTTCATTCAGGAACGCTTCCGCATCAGCTTTCTGAGCATAGGGAAATTCTTTGACCCGCTTGCCGCCATTGTCGTAAACAACCCAGATCGCTTTCATCCGAACTTCTTTGACTGCCTTCGACCGCTTCGGAGGTGACGATTTTGTCTCGGTCTTTTTCTTCTTGGATTTCGCAGCGGGTTTCTCGTCGTCGCCACTATCCTCAGAGTCGCTATCCTCCTCACTCGACTCATCCTCCTCGTCCTCCGGAAGTTCGTCCAAATCCTCATCTTCAGAACGTTCCCGGGCCTCGGCAGCTTCGGCTTGCTCTCGTAATTCGCGGCGATTGATTGTCCGGCGACGGGCCATGTCAGACTCCGAGAATCATAATTTGCGGTCGATTTATCCTTCAGCGACCTTGTCTCTACTAAAATTTAGGGAACGAGTTCCGCGCCTGCAAGATGCCCTGCCGGGAACTGCCCCGCTTGAATCGAGAGCACAGGGTCGGTGTCACAACGTTGCAGGATTGCGTATGAACAATTCCCGAGCTTGATTCGGATGAACCAGTCTCGCACCGCAAGCACCGAACAATACCTCGAACTGGCCGAACTGGCCGGGTGTTTTATTCATGAAATCAAGAATCACATCAACACCCTGTCATTGAATCTGCAACTTCTGGGGGAAGAATTCGAACATCCAGAGTCGCCGCGGGAACGGAAAGCGGCAGAACGGATTCAACGGCTGACAGAGGAATGCCGACGACTCGTTGATCTGTCCAACGATTTTCTCCGGTACGCTCGACTGACCGAGTTGAATCCGGAAATGACCTCGCTGGAACCACTCATCACCCGGCTGGTCGATTTTTTGGCTCCCACCGCCCGGGCTCAGGGAATCACCATCAACTGGTATATCGACCCCGACTTGCCTCGAATTCTTCTCGATATTGAGTTATTTGAGAAAGTGTTATTGAATTTGATGTTGAACGCTGAAGAAGCCATGCCACACGGCGGGACACTCACCCTTCAGGCACGAGTCGAAGCACAAGAAGTGCAACTGGAAATTATCGACACCGGCTGCGGGATTCCCCCTGAAATTCGTGACCAGATTTTTCGGCCGTTTGTCACGACAAAAGCGGATGGACACGGTCTCGGATTGGCAACAGCCCGGAAAATTGTCCTCGCCCACGGCGGCAGCATCGAGGTGCAAAGCGAACCTCAGAGGGGAACAAAATTCACCATCCGCCTGCCGATTCCCGAGGAACAATCCCCGTAACCATTTTCGCCGACCGCAAAGCGGATCGATCGCCGCAATTCCGACAACGCTTTGCCCGGGATCGAGCGGTCTGCGTCCCCGAAGTTGAATGACTCATTGCTGTCTTTTTTGCGACGATTGCTCAGTAACGACTCGTCAACTACCCGTCGGCTGATTGCCTTTTTGAGGTCGCTGACTCGCATCGGAAAGTTCTGACAGATATCATTATGATCGTCAGTTATTGTTAACTGCCTGCGTCATATTCGTGGGTAACTGGAGGGGATGAGCCTGTCACCAGCGGATAACGGCGGTGCCCCAGGCAAGCCCCGCTCCGAAGCCGCTGAAAACGGCCAGTTGACCGCGTTTGAGCCGACCTTCGCTTAAGGCTTCATCAAGGGCAATCGGAATTGAGCCCCCGGAAGTGTTTCCGTACTTTTCCAGATTGTTAAAAACTTTTCCACGGGGGATTTTCAAAACATCAATGGCCGCATTAATGATACGAATATTGGCTTGATGCGGGATGTAGAGATCAACATCATCCGGTTTTAATTGAGCCGCCGTGAGCACGTCTTGAATCGTGTCGCAAAGAATATCCACTGCCCAGCGAAACACGGCTCGGCCATCCATCGACATATAATGCTTTTTAGCGGCGAGGAGTTCCGGGGTCGGAGGCAGCCGAGTGCCGCAGGCCTCGCGTTGAAGCAACGGACCACCGGAACCGTCGGCGCCCATGCTGTATGCTAAAATTCCCTGTTCCGGAGAACCTCGCTCGAGAATAATTGCCCCTGCGCCATCGCCAAAAAGCGGGTAAGTTTTAATGTCATCCGGATCCAGCACCCGGCTGTTTGTATCACCGCCGATCACCAGGGCACGTTCGCTAGCACCACTGCAAATGTAAGCAGCGGCTGTGATCAAAGCGTACATGAATCCAGCACAAGCAGCCTCAATTTCGATTGCCGGACCAACCAAGCCGAGCCGATCTTGAATCAAGCATGCGGTTGAAGGAAACGACATGTCTGGGGTAAACGTGCCCACGACGAGAAGATCACAATCGTTTGCGGAGAACCCGGTTTTCGCAAAGCAATCATAAGCCGCTTCCACGCATAAATCCGAGGTCGCCTGATGTGGCAAGGCGTGTCGCCGCTCAAGGATCCCCGTGCGTTTGACAATCCAGTCAGAGTCGAACCCGAGGCGGGCATGAAGGTGGTCGTTACTGATCACCGCATCCGGGACATATTTTCCACTACCGACCACGCGGACCCCCATCAGCGATCGGCATGGGGGCCGGGGCGAAGTTCGTTCGCTACTCATCGTGCAGTATCCGCTGTCGGCAAATCAAACCCGTCTCGGCAAAAGTCGGGTTCTCAGCGGATTATAGAGAAAAGCCGAAAGAAGAAATGGCTCTTGCCCGACATTATCCGTGTTCATCGGTGAAATCCGAATCAGATCGCCCCGGAACGGCCGGGACTTTTACCCGCGCTCATCAAGCCAAACGGAGGAGCGTTCGCCCGGTCCGCCACTGGTTTGTCCCAGGTTCTCGAATCACTTCGCGGTACAAGGTATCGCGTTCAACCGGGATACGCCCAGCTTCCTCGATCAGTCGGCAAAGTTCGGCCACCGTCAACTCTTGTGGCGACTCTGACCCGGCATCGTGATAAATTTTCTCGTGAACAACCGTCCCATCCAGATCATCCGCCCCGTAACTTTGTGCCACCTGGGCTGTCGGAATCCCCAGCATCTGCCAGTACGCCTTGATGTGGTCGAAATTGTCCAGCATCAGCCGCGAAATCGCCATGATTCGAAGATCCATGAGCCCGCTGGGCTTGGCGATCCCTTTTCCCAGTGGATTGTTCTCCGGATGAAAAGCCAAGGGAATAAATGTTTGAAACCCTCCGGTTTCGTCCTGCAATTCTCGCAATCGCAGCAGGTGATCGATCCGATGCGCAGCCGATTCGATATGTCCGTACAACATGGTCGCATTGGAGCGCAGACCCGCCCGGTGAGCCGCCCGATGAATTTTCAGCCACTCGTTGCCATCGGCTTTGTGTTCACAGATCTTGTCCCGCACCTCCGGATGAAAGATTTCCGCTCCCCCGCCCGGCAGCGATCCCAGCCCCGCCGCTTTCATGTCCTCGATCAACCACTCGATCGGCTTCTGCGTTAGCCGCTGAAACCAGTCCCATTCGACCGCTGTCCACGCCTTCAGATGCAGTTGCGGTACCGCATCGTGGATGATCTGGATGATGTGACGATACCACTGATAATCTTTTTGATGATGCAACCCGCCGACAATGTGCATCTCAGTACAACCACGGTCGTGAGCTTCTTGTGCTCGGGCCAGGATCTCCTCATCGGACATGACATAAGCCTTCGAGGATTTTAAATCTGCCCGGAACGCACAAAATCGGCAGCGGTAAACACAAACATTTGTCGGATTTAAGTGAACGTTAACGTTGTAATAAGTCCGGTTGCCGTTCTTCCGCTCCCGGACCAGATTCGCTAGCTTACCGAGCGTGTGGAGGTCGGCATGCTCGTCGAGATACATCCCGTCGTCAAAACTGAGTCGGACGGAATGATGAACTTTTTCCGCAATTTCCGCAAGCCGTGGATCCTGAATGGATTTCATTGCGATTTACCTGACTGTGAATAGCTGAAGTCTCTCATTGATTAACCGGGTCTGATCGCTTCTGACAACCCGTCTCGGCAAAACCACGAGCGAATTCCAGTGAGGCGGAACCTCTGACGTTCATTCCTGAATTCACCGGGTGAAGGCACTTTTTCCACGGAAAATGCCGGGCAAAATTGTACGGATTCTCTCAAGTTGTAAGGGTTGCAATGATCGAAACCCCGCTTGCAACGGCTCGGCCAGGCATATTCTCGCTGCAAGAGGGTGATTTCTCGGATATTACGCAAGAGAAACCCGGAAAAGCAATTTCTCAGCCTGTTTGGCACGGGCCATGCACTCATGTTTCAGCGAGATCATCATTCCAGCAAGGAGGCCAAGCAATGACGACAACCGTGCCGAACGAAGCTCCAGCTCCCGCGACGACCGCCCGCGTGAAGGGACCTTCCGCCTGCCGACGTGAAGCCGAGGAACTGCTCCGAGATGTCGCCCTGGTGTTGTCACTGACACGGCGGGTCAAGGAAAGTATTCTACGCCAGACAAGCGAAATTACCCCCCGGAATCGGATTGCTGCATTGACGACCCCGTCAGTTCTTTGAGGGTGACTTGCTGCCTCCACTGAACCGTGGAAAGCGAATTTCAGGGAGGAATTCAGAAGGCTCAGCGGGTGTGAGAGACTTTGTTCGTCATGGATCGTTCGCGGGGGAACTCTCCGGAACAGCAGAGGAGTTTCAGAACAGCCATCCGCACCGCCAGGCCATTATGAACCTGTTCCAGAATCGCCGAGTTCGGGCCATCCGCGACTTCTGGTGTGATTTCCACTCCGCGATTGATCGGTCCCGGCGCGAGAATCAACACATCCGGCTTGCACCGGGCCAGCCTGGCCCCGGTCATCCCGAAGAGATGAGCATACTCGCCGACCGACGGAAAGAAGGCCCCCCGTTGGCGTTCAAACTGCACTCGCAGCAAATTGATGACATCACAGCGGGGGAGGATTTCGTCAAAATTATGGGTGAGTTCGACACCCCAGCTGCGAACTTCATTCGGAACCAGGGTTGTCGGCCCACAAACAATGACCTTTGCGCCGAGTTTCGTCAGCCCGTGGATGTTGCTCCGAGCGACGCGGCTATGCAGAATGTCGCCGACCAGAGCGACAGTTAAGCCGGTGATACGGCCTCGTCGCTGCCGGATGGTAAACATATCCAGCAGTGCCTGGGTCGGATGCTCGTGAGCGCCGTCGCCGGCATTAACGACATGCACTCGCGGTGCGAGATGCTGTGTCAACAGCTTCGGTGCCCCGGCGGATGAATGCCGGACCACCACGACATCAATCCCCATCGCTTCGATGTTGCGGGCCGTGTCGATAAAACTTTCCCCTTTGCTTGTGCTGGATCCGCTCGGAGAAAAGTCCAGGACATCGGCTCCAAGTCGTCGCGCCGCCAATCCGAAGCTGACCCGAGTGCGAGTGCTCGGCTCGAAAAAGAGATTGACGACCATCTTGCCCTTCAGATCATCCCGCTTCGATGATTCGCCCTCGCCGACGCCGACAAATTCTTCCGCGGCATCTAAAATGCCCAGGATTTCCGATGCCGTCAATGAGTCCAGATCCAGCAGATGATGCATGAGAGAAAGGATCTCCGTTATCGGCGACGCAGCCCGCGCCCCGGCAACGCCGCTGTACGCTGTCCGTGATGAAGGACAAGTTCCCCGTTGACAACGACATGCTCGACGCCGACGGCGAGTGCCCGACCATTGTCGTAGCTGGAACGATCGCTAATCGTTACCGGATCGAATACGACCAGATCTGCCGCCATTCCTTCTTGGATTAGACCGCGGTCGGTCAGGCCGTGCCGTCGCGCCCCGTGGTACGCCAGATGCTGGACTGCGGTTTCCAGTGTCCAGGTGCCGTTGCGGACATACTCACCGAGGTATCGCGCAAAACAACCTGTCCCTCGAGGATGAGGGAAACCGCCGACATAGATGCCGTCGCTGCCGGCCATCATGGCTGAATGCCTCATCAATGCCACAATATCCGCTTCCTGCCGTGCAGCAAAGTGGCGGATGACACACCCCGCGGCGAGTTGCGTCGCGATCAACAGATCGCAGACAAACTCCACCATTGTCGAAACGGTGACCCTACCATGACGTTCAGCCACCGCGACCGGCAACAATTTCCCCTCATACTGCTTCCAATCCGGATGCGGCAGACTCGCTAAGCGGATCGTTTCGATCGGGAACCGTGGCTGAGCAAATTCCTTCTCTAGCCGGGTGCGAACAGATTGCTCGTTCAGCCGCGTGACCGTCTCGTCGATACCCCCGGCATAAACATCGGGGGGCAATGTCAGCATGCCGACAATCGTGCTTCCGTAAAGGTAGCAATACAGATCGTATGTCACGTCGATGCCCGACGCCCGCGCCCGATCCACCAGGGGCAACACTTGTTCCGCAACACAATTAAAGTGGGAAACATGGACCGCACAGCCCGAACCACGGCCAATGGCAAAGACTTCTTCCAGGGCCGACGGTGCTTTTTCAAGGTTGTAACCCCGCATGTGGGTCACATAGACCCCGCCGAAGGGGGTCAGTTCTCGACAAAGTTCCGTCAACTCGGCCGTATCGGCAAATAAGCTCGGAACATAATCCAACCCGCTCGATATCCCGACGGCTCCTTGCTCCATCCCTTCCCGAATCATTCGCCGCATCGCCGCAAGTTCCGTCGCGGTCGGCCGCCGATCGTCGAGCCCCATCACTTCCATGCGGACGTTGCCGTTCGGAATCAAGGTGCAGACATTGATGGCACAGCGGCGATCAAACTGAGCCAGAAATTCGGCGACTGTCCGCCATTCTCGACCAGGGGTAGGAAAATTCCCGCTGAATCCCGCCGTGTATCGCCGCATGTACGCCATCGTCGCCGGCCCGGCAGGAGCAAAGGCCACCCCATCCTGCCCGATCACATACGTGGTCACTCCCTGCCGCACCGCAGGTTCATGATACGGATCCACGAGTAAGGCCAAATCGCCATGAACATGCGTATCGACAAACCCCGGACAAACCACTTTTCCCGTGGCATCAATTGTCTGACGGCTTTCAGCGGTGATCAGCCGGTCGACGGCGACAATCCGATCGCCTTGCACCGCCACATCCGCATAAACCCAAGGCAACCCGGTGCCATCGATCACTCGGCCATTACGAATCAGCAGATCAAACATGGAAACGCACGGAACTGTGGTAAGGGAACGTCGCAATCTGATTCGATCCTACGCCCCGCCTAGCGATTGGCCAGAGAGCCAAGGAAATTGACAAATTGACACCTTGACACCCGGCCGGTTTCCGAAGTCCGGGGAAATCCTCCATCCATAGCCACTTTATTGCTTGATTCACAATCACTGACCACCCAGGTCTGAATCCGTTAAATATCCGTGACATTCTTGCAGAAATCGCGCACAATAACGATGAAGTTTTAACTTCCCTCCTCGTGTTTCCTTTCGCTCGATGCCAAGAGGACGACATGGCCACCAAAAAACGTTCATCCCCTTCCACTTCGACTTCGTCAGCGCCGTCACGCCGAAGCTTTTTGCAGGTTTCCGCAGCAGCG
>Ga0308414_1000735_pt1 | contig 21316 bp, 17 predicted proteins | sample HotsprSampleOS50_FD_205667 | JGI IMG/M metagenome (GOLD analysis project Ga0308414, IMG submission 205667) | Hot spring phototrophic mat microbial communities from Octopus Spring, Yellowstone National Park, Wyoming, United States - 20090730_OS50 ...
GTTTACCACGTCTCGGCGGAGATGGCGGGCTTCAAGCGTGCCGTGCGCCAAGGCGTTGAGTTGCGGATTTCGGAGCGGCTGACGCTGGATTTTGCGCTCGAACTGGGGGCGATGCAGGAAACGGTCAGCGTCACGGCCGAGCCGCCGTTGCTGGAACTCTCTACCGCCACCAGCGGCCAAATCATCGACCGCCGCCGCATTGCCGAACTGCCTCTGGGAGAGGGCAATCCCCTCACGCTTGTCCAATTAGCCCCGGGCATTGTTGTCACGGGCGGTTATACATCCAATTCCGCGCTGAGCAACAGCGGGCCTTCGAATTTCGAAGTCAACGGCTCGCCTGGCGGGAACGAGTTCACTCTTGATGGCACCCCGAACACAGCCGACCGTCAAACGCAAGGCGCGGCGCGCGTAGGGTTGCAGCCGCCCACCGACGCGGTGGAGGAATTCAAGGTCGTCACGGCCGGATTCGACGCGCAGCAGGGCAGAACCGCGGGCGGCACTGTTGACGTCTCCGTGCGCTCCGGCACGAACAACTTGCGCGGCACATTGTACGAATTCGTGCGCAACGACGTCCTGTCCGCCAATTCGTTTTTCAACAACCGGCAGAACATCGCCCGGCCGGCGCGCCGGTACAACCGCTTCGGCGGCACGGTTGGGGGGCCGGTCTGGCTGCCGAAGATTTACAACGGCAGGGACAAGACGTTCTTCTTTACGAGCATCGAGCGCATTCGCACCATAACGCCCTGGCTGGAAACGCTGACGGTGCCCGACGATGCGTTTCGCAGGGGTGATTTCAGCGCCCTCCTGAACCGCCCGGCGCCGCTCTACGTCTACGACCCATTGACCGCGCGCGTCGACGGCGCCCGCGTCGTCCGCGACCCCATCCAGTGCAACGGCCGCCTCAATGTCGTCTGCCCCGAGCGCATGAGCCAAATCGCGAAGAACTATCTCTCCTTTCTGCCCATGCCCAACGTGCCGACGGCTTCGACCACGAACAATTTCATCGGCCGCACCGGCAACGACAATACCTACGATGTGCTTCTGCTGCGCGTCGACCACGCAATCAATGAAAAGCACCGCTTTTTCGGCCGCCTTTCCCAGAGTTGGCGCACCGAGATCGATGAGAATTCAGCCGGACGCGTGAACGGCGTGCGCATCAACGGAAGACTGGGCCATCGCGGCAACCGCGGCGGCGTTTTTGACTACATCTACGCTCCTTCCGCCTCAACCATTTGGAACCTCAGGGCCGGATTCACCCGATTCAAGCAGGACCGCTATGCGCTGGCGGCGTTCGATTACGACATCCGCAAGATGGGCTTTTCCGAAGCTGCATTGCGGTTGTTTACGGCCAACACGCTCCCCCAGATCAACATCAGCAACTACTCGTCTCCGGTGGAGCCGACAGGCTACCTGATCACGACCCCGCTGTGGTCGATGCAACCAACGCTGACGAAGCTGGCCCGGGCTCATTCCATCCGTGCCGGGTACGATTTTCGGGTGTATCAGGAAAACCGCAGAGACCAGACGTTTCAGACAGGGCAATACAACTTCACCAATGAGTTCACCCGCCTGAACGACCTGAATCCGTCGCTTCCCATCGAGCAGATCCAGGCCCAGGCGATGGCGTCGTTCCTCTTGGGTTTGCCGTCGGGGGGCAATTTCCCGTTGCTGGCTGACCGCGCCGCCACTGCCAAATACCACGCGGCTTTCTTCCAGGACGACTGGCGCGTAACGCGCCGTCTGACCCTGAATCTGGGCCTTCGCTACGAGATCGATCTTGGCACCACCGAGCGGTTCAACCGCCGCATCCACGATTTCGATCCGAATGTGGTCAACCCGACCGAGGCCGCTGTAAAGGCCCGTTACGCACAGAACCCGATACCTGAAATTCCTGTCGAGCAATTCCGTCTCCGCGGAGGGCTGGTTTTCGCGGACCCGAAAAAGCGCGGCTTCCGCGCAGACCGCAACAACCTCCAGCCGCGCCTGGGCGCCGCCTTTCAGCTGAACGAACGAACCGCCATCCGGGGTGGCTGGGGAGTGTTCATGGTTCCGTTCGTCATGGATGCACTCAACCAGAACGGCTTCAGCCGCAACACGCCGCTTATCGCTTCACCCGACAGGGGCCTCACGTTCCTCGCTTCCCTGGAGAATCCTTTCCCAAGCGGCTACGTGCCGGAAATCCAGCGCGACCTCACCAGTCTGCTCGGCCAGAATCCCGGGACGATCGTGCCCGAAAACCGCATCAACGGGATGGTCCAGCGCTGGCAAGTGAGCCTGCAACGCGAATTGCCCGGCCGGTGGCTCATCGAGGGGGCGTATATCGGCAACCGGGGCGACAATCTCACCGTGATCGTCGATGCCAATCCAATCCCGCGCCAGTATCAGTCCACCAGCCCGGTCCGCGACCAGGCGCTGATCAACTTCCTCGACACCCCTGTGACAAACCCGTTCCGCGGAGTGGCCGGATATGAGGGCACGAACCTGTACACCTTGACAGTAATCAGCCGCAGCCAACTGTTGCGGCCTTATCCGCAGTTCACCGGCTTGTCCGTCGAGAGGTATGACGGCGCCAGTTCCTATCACGCGCTGCAAACCCGCGCGGAAAAGCGCTTCTCCCGCGGCTACACCGTCATGGGCGCCTATACGTGGTCGAAATACCTGGAGCAGGTCACCCTGCTGAACCCAACGGACGAACGATACGAAAAGCGTCTCAACGACGCCGACAGCCCGCACCGCATCGCCGTCAGCGGGATTTACGAGGTGCCCTTCGGCCGGGGCCGGCTGTTTGGCTCTTCCTGGTCCGGATGGAAACAGGCGTTGCTGGGCGGCTTCCAGTTGCAGGGCATCCTCCAGTATCAGGCCGGCCGGCCGCTCACGCTGGGCAACGTCTATTTCAGCGGGAATCTTTCCGACCTCAACCCCGTGATCAAAAGCTCCACCATCGGCGTGTTGGGCTCGTCCAACATTGAAGACAACGTGTTCCGGACCAACATCCAGAACACCGGGTTTTATTTCACCGACGACGCAGTCCGCACCAACGGGCAGCTTGACTACACCAAGCAGCGGAACGACCCGCGCATCAATCTGTCGCAGAACATCCGCACGTTGCCCTCGCGGGTTTCCAATTTCCGTAACCAGGGCATCACCTTGTTGGATCTTTCGGTCATCAAGAACTTCCACTTCAGCGAGCAGGTCTATCTGCAATTCCGCGCCGAGGCCATCAACGCCCTGAACAAGGCCCATTTCAGCGGCCCTGTTCTGAGTCCCAGAGACTCGAACTTCGGCCGCGTCACCAGCACCGACTCGCCGACCTTGCCGCGCGAATTCCAACTGGGTCTCAGGCTGGTGTTCTGATCCGGGCCGAAAGGTATTTCTATGTCAGAGCACATCACCCATACCGCAGTCACAGATGATGGCGTCCGACTGGCGCTGCACTCACCGGACATTTGCAAGGTTTTCCATGGCGCGCTGCAGCGCAACGCTGACATCTGCCGCTACTCCGCCATGACCCGGTCCGGCGACCAGTTCACCGTCAAACTGCTTCGCGCCTTGCGCGACCAGTGGCGGAACGGGCGGCTGGACAGCCTGGCCGAAAAGAAGCTCGCCTTTCTGCTTGGTTGGCGATGCCATCTCGCTGCCGACCGCACCTTCAAGCCCGTGTACCGGATTCTCGACCCTAAGCATTACCTCAAAGGCGACGACGAGAAGGGCGAAGCGAGCGACGTTTCCATCTACCACGATGTCGTCGTATTCCGCGAGGTTTACGACGACGGCCGGGCTGAGCCGTTCACCCCGAGCGCACTCGACTTCCGTCTCGAGTCCCATCCCGCATCGCGCGCATTGCCGGCGCGGGCACTGCAAAGACTGCTGCTACCCTTCTGGCAGACGGAATTGCTCCGGATCCATTCCCGGCGCGTGCCGGCGCGTTTTCAGCCCCACCGCATCACCGTTTTGCGGTATTCGGCGGCCTACCACACGCCCGACCCTGACAAGATGCGCCGGTTCATCATTGAACCCAACTTTTACAATCCGCAGGATCCGCTGATCGCCTTGGCGCGCTCGCTCCAGCGGGCCAAGCCCCGAAGGGATATTACGCTGCCTGACGCCGTCGCTGCCGCACCGAAACAAAGTCAATATGCGCAGGCGCTGGAACGCGCCTACCGTTACTTGCTAGCGGCAAGCGATTACTTTACCGGAAAAATCGACGAGCGGGAACTCGAGCTGCGCTGCGATGTGGGCAAGCCCCATGTTCCTGCCGAACTCGACCCAAGGAGGAAGAAATCATGATCGGCCGGCGGGAATTTCTCCAGGCTTCCGCGCTTTGGGTGAGCGGGCCTCCCGTGGGTCCGTCTTCGGCGCCGGAGGATGTAAGCGGCCGCCTCGCGCGGCTCGTGTTCCTGGACGATGTCGCTTCGCTGTCGGCGTGCTCGCCTCTTGTGCCTTCAGGGATTGCCCGCGCGATCGCAATCCGGCGCGAGTTCTTCCTGGCAGGCTCCATCATGGAGTCCGCGCCCCCAAACGACGAGGCGGCAGCGATTGCCATCCGCGCGGGACGAGCAGCTCTGGAAGCGTATCGCCCGCTGGAACCGTCCACTGCCGATGCACGAATCCGCTGGGACGTCCGCCTGCTCCGGGAACTCGCGGCGCGGGATGGCGCTGCCGCAGAGACGACGCCGCCGCGCCAGCAATTGGCAGACCTTTTCGAGACTCTAGGCCGGCGTGTCTTGATCGCAATCCACACATACATCCCCGACAGCGACGACGTGGAGGGATGGATGGAACGCCTGATCCGGCTTCATGAAGCCGCGCACATGTACTGGCAAAAGCTGGCCGAGGCTTACGTTGCAGCTTTGCCGCGCAAAGACCAGTGGTTCGACGGCTCGGAACCCATCGTTCGTGCGGCTGCAGCGCTGCACCACGGTCCGCTCGATTCGGCCGCCGTCGCCCGCGCCCTGGCGGCCCCGCCGCGTTCCGCTTATGCCCGTTCGCTGGCAGACGCGCATGCGCGCCTGCTCGAGGTTTGACCCGGCCCGGGGACCGGTGCGCTACCTTCTGCGCGCGCCCGGCTGATACGCAGGCAGCGCCAGCGGGTCTTCGATTTCTTTCAGCCGCTGGAATTCGGCCATTTCGCGCGCGGCGTCCTCTTTGCGCCCGGCGCGCCGGTAGGCCTGCGAGAGATAGTAGTGGATCTGCGCGTTGCCCTGCACCAGCCGCGCTGCTTTCTCCAGCCGCGGAATGGCCTCGTCCAGCCGTCCCGCAGTCAGGTGCGCCTGTCCGATGCTGGCGTGGCAGATCCAGCGGTAGTTGACCGGCACCAGCTCCAGCGCGCGCGCCAGGTTCTTCAATGCCTCATCCGGCGTGCCTTGCCGGATCTGGAGATTCGCCAGCATCAGCAGCGCGGGCCAATGATCGGGCGTGTTTCGGACTTCCTCGAGGAAGCCTTCCAGCGCTGCTTTCGGATCGCTCTCCATCAGATACAAAGCGCGGGCGTTGTGCACGCCGGGGGCTTTCGGAAAGCGGCGGATCAACTCGTCGTAGCCCTTGAGGGCCTCCTCCGGGCGCCCCGTGCCTCCAGCCCACGCCGCCTTGCCGGCCATTTCGACGATCTCGCGGCGCTCCGGGGCCAGCGCCGCCGGATCGCGATCCACGCCCAGCGCCGCCAGCCCCATCACCTCCTCAATCGCCGGATGGTCGACGTTGCGCTTCGACAGCGGATACATCTTTCCCATCGCCTCATCGAAGCGTCCGTCGGCGATGAGCAGCCGCGCCGCGCGCACCCGCGCAGCCACTTCGAAGCCAAGGTTGGCGCCGAGACCGAGCTGCTCGCCTTTGGCGAAATCGGCCAGCGCCTGTTCGGCGTTGTCGAGCTCGGCCTCGCACATGGCCAGCAGCGCCCAGGCTGTGCCGAACCGCGGCGCCAGCTCCAGCCCCTTGCGCAGGGCGTGCGTGGCTTCCGCATAGCGCTCCAGCCGGTGCAGCGCCGCGCCCATGTAAAGCCAGCCTTCCACCCACGCGGGGCGGATCTTCAGCGCCTCGCGGTAGAGCTGCACGGCTTCGGACGGGTTGGCGTCGAGCACGGACGCCGCCTGGCGCGCAAGCTGCTCGAACCGCTCGAACTGCGACGCCTGCCCGGGGGCAGTCTGTCCCGCCACGGCCGCGAAAACCAGAACGGCCAGAATTTGTTTCATTGCTCTGCGTCCCCTGCCCGGCCCGCCGGCCTTCCATTTCCTTCATAGCACAGCAGGCGGCCGCTATCATGGAATCGATGCGGGCGTTCCTTCTGTTGGCGGCGCTTGCGGCGGCGCAGCCGCCCTCGCCCGAACAGCTCTTCCGCCAGGCGGTCGAGGCCCAGCAAAAAGGCGACGACCGCCTTGCAATCGACAAATATCTCGCCCTGCTCAAGCTCGCCCCCAACGTGCCGGAAGTGCACGCCAATCTCGGCGCAGCTTATGCGCGCCTCGGCCAGCTTGACAACGCCATCCGCCACTACCGCGCTGCTCTGGCGGTGGAGCCCGCGAACCAGGCCCTGCAGTTCAATCTCGCCCTGGCCTATTACAAGCTGCAGAACTTTCGCGAAGCGCTGCGCCTGCTCGAACCGCTTTCCGCCGCTTCGCCCGGCGACCTCCGCATCGCGCTGCTTGCCGCGGACTGTTACAACCGCACGGGCCAGGAGGCGAAAACCGTGGCCTTGCTGTCGCGCCTGGAGCCCGCTCACTCCGGCGATCTCGCTCTCAAGTGGCTGCTCGGCGCGGCGCTCGTCCGCACCGGCAAGAAGCAGGAGGGCATCGTGCGCCTTGACCTCCCGGCGCGCCAGGGACGCAGCGCGGAAGCCTGCCTGCTCGCCGGCCAGACCGCCATGGAGATTCACGAGTACGAGCTCGGCCGCGAATACGCCGAACTGGCGCTGAAAATCAATCCCGCTCTTCCTGGCGTCTGGACCCTGGCCGGCATGGCGCGCCACTACCTGGCTGACAACGGCGGCGCCGTGGAAGCCTTCCGCAAGGCGCTGGCGGCCAACCCCGATGACTTTGAGGCGCATCTCGGCATGGGCACGGTTCTGATCGTGAACCGCGAGCTTGACTCCGCCCGCTCACACCTGGAAAAGGCTCTGCGGCTCAGGCCAACCGACAAACTGGCGCATTACCAGATGGGAAGGCTGGAACGCGCCGCCGGCAACATCGAGGCGGCCGTGAAGCACCTGGAACTGGTCGTGAAAGCCGACCCCGATTGGGCCCAGCCGCACATTGAATTATCCGCGCTGTATTTCAAGTTGAACCGCCCTGAAGACGGCGAGCGCGAACGCGCCATTTTCGACAAACTCAACGCAAGGGGCCAGTAAAACTCCCCGGACACTCACGCCGGAAACGACCGGATCGCCGCCACTGTGCGCGCCACTGCCTCGGCATCATGCGCTGCGGAAAGAAACGCCGCTTCAAACTGCGACGGCGGAAAATACACGCCGTTTTCCAGCAAATGATGGAAAAATGCGGCGTATTTCCCGGTATCACACGCAGCTGCGTCTTCCCAGTTTTCAACGGTGTGATCCGTGAAGAAGAACGTGAACATGGAGCCCACGCGCTGCACAACGACGCCCCTAGGGGCTGCCGCGCAGATCTCGGCCGCAATCGCGTCCATCTGGGCGTACACCTCCGGGCGCCCGGCAAGATGCTTGAGCATGGCCACCCCTGCCGCCACCGCGCACGGATTGCCGGAAAGCGTCCCCGCCTGGTAGACCTTGCCGGAGGGAGCGACGTGCCGCATCACGTCCGCTCGCCCGCCGTAGGCCGCAATCGGCAACCCGCCGCCGATAATCTTGCCCAGCGTGGTCAGGTCCGGGCGGATGCCGTAAAGCTGCTGCGCTCCCCCGAGCGAGAGCCGGAAGCCGGTCATCACTTCATCGAAAATCAGCAAAGCGCCATGCCGCGTGCACAGCTCCCGCATAGCCTCCAGAAACCCCGGCGCCGGAGGCACGCACCCCATGTTGCCCACCACCGGCTCGACGATGACTGCGGCGATCTGGTCGCCGTGCCTGGCGAACGCCGATTCCAGCGCAGCCACGGAGTTGAACGGGAGCGCGATCGTTGTCCGCGCGAACTCCTCCGGCACGCCCGCCGTGCCCGAGATCCCCAGCGTCGCCATCCCGCTGCCCGCCTTCACGAGCAGCGAATCCACGTGCCCGTGATAGCAGCCCTCGAACTTCACCGTCAGCGTCCTGCCCGTGAAGCCGCGCGCCAGCCGCAGCGCGCTCATCGTCGCTTCCGTGCCGGAATTCACCAGCCGCACCATCTCAATGGACGGCACGGCGGCGATGATCCGTTCCGCCAGTTCGATCTCGCGCTCCGTGGGCGCGCCGAAACTCGAGCCGGTTTCCAGCGCCTCTTTCACCGCCTCCACCACGGGCGGGAAGCAGTGCCCCAGAATGAGTGGTCCCCAGGAACAGATGTAGTCGATGTATTCATTGCCATCGGCGTCCGTCAGCCGGCAGCCGATGCCCTTGCGGATGAACCGCGGCGTCCCTCCCACGCTGCGGAACGCCCGCACCGGGGAATTCACGCCTCCGGGAATCACCTGCTGCGCTCTGTCGAAAAGCGCTTCGCTGCGCTCCGTCCTCATGCCTGTCTTCCCTCCCCCGCCACGCGACGCCCCAACAGCGCCCCGTACACGGCTTCGCGCAGCGTTCCGTTCAGATTCGCCAGCAGCCGCTCTTTCAGATCCAGGTATTTTTGCGTGCCCGCGAACAGGTCCTGCACGATGTCGCGCATCCGCGGCGAGTGCCGCATCAACTCGATCATCCGCGCCGGCACGCTGGAAAACAGGACCTGCTGAATGAAGAACCGCTTTGCCAGCCCCGCCCCGTAAGCCAGATCTTCCAAAAACTCGCCGTGGAGAAGCGAATGATACACCTTGTGCCGCGAACAAGGCTCCACACGGTCGTGCAGAATCGCTTGCGCCGCCAGATCGCCCGAGCGAATGGCGTAATACAGCCCCTCGCCCGTCACCGGATCCACCAGTCCCGCCGCATCGCCCGCCGCCACCCAGCGCGGTCCGCTCACGCGGTTGGATCGCCATGAGGGCCTCTCCAGCGCCGGGATCACATGGGCGTAAAACGCCGCGCCGGCGCGGGGGATGCCGCGCTCATCCATGTAGCGGTGGAGTTGCTCCCGCGCCTGGTGCGAGGCGACGCCCTTGCCGCAGATGCCCACCGAGAGATGATCGCAGCGCGGAAATACCCAGATATATCCTTCGAAATTCGGGAAAAACTGAATGTCAATTTCCGCCTGCCGCTCCGGAACATAATACCCCAAAGCGCACATGGTGTCGCCAGGCGTCCACTCCGTGCCCACGTTTTTCAGCGTATTCCGCGCGCCTGTGGCTGCCACGATGAAATCCGCTTCCAGAGCCCCGTGCTTCGTGCGGATCCGCCACCCGTCCTCGCGGGGCTCCAGCCCGGCCACGCGCTCTTTTTCCAGTTGCGCGCCGGCGGCTTCGGCGCGGTCCAGCAACATCTGGTTCAAATCCCTGCGGGAATAAATCATCAGCGGATGGCGCAGCCGCAAGGTGACGCTGCCGCCGCGCGGCTCGGAAAGCCGCGCCTCGAATACCTGCTTTTTGGGAACGGCATTTTCCAGCAGGAAAGGATACTGGCGATATGCCTTGTATGTAATGCCCCCGCCGCAGGGCTTTTCCCAGGCGAGCTTCTCGTCCAGCAGGATGGTCTTCACGCCCGCCTGCGCCAGCCCCGCCGCCGCCATGGCGCCCGCGGGTCCCCCGCCGAGCACCACCACGCGCTTCACTGCTTGCGCTCCGCTCCCCCGCCGCCCACGGGCGGATGCCCGGGAGGCAGGTCTCCCCCGCCGGATGCCGGCGGCGCTTCCGCCGGCGCCATCCCGTGCCCCATCCCGGAGTCCGCCTTCTTCTTCACCACCCACTCATTGCCCTGCCTCTCGAGCGTGTACCGCATCGACATGCCGGCCGCGGCGCCGCCGCCCTTGGGCCTGAAGCCCACCACCGCGTCGGCTTCGTTGTCGCGGAACGTCACGCTGGTCACCTCGATGTCCATCTGCGCGAGGTTCAGGCCGGTGTTCTGCGACAGGTGCTTGATCACGCCTGCGCGCACCGCTTCATTCGTCTGAATATTCTTTGAGCAGCCGGCCAGCAGGGCCAGTGCAACCGGGAGAATCCATCTCGCTGGGGTCACATTGTGATTATAGCGGCCGCCCGCGCTCCGCCACGCGCGCGGGGACGCTTGCGATAGACTCGCTCCATGCGCATCACTCGCCGGATCGTGTTCGCATGCCTGGCGGTTTCCGCCTCGCTGCCGGCCCAGTCCAATCCTTTTCTTGGCCGCTGGAACTTCAATATCCAGACCCCCGCGGGCCAGCGCGCCAGTTGGCTGGGCATCTATGAGCGCGGCGGCGCCCTCGAGGTCTGGCATCAGCCCACAGGCGGCAATGTCTTCCAGGTGAAGGACGCGCGGATCGAAGGCGGCAAGCTCATCCTGAATATTCCCGCGTCCGGCCCCAATCGCCCCGCCACGGTCTGGGAGCTGGAAGCTGTCAACGGCAGGCTCAGCGGCGTGGCGCGCCGCGGCGACAATGCGACTCCGCTCGAGGGCAAGCGCGCTCCTGACCTGAAGCGTCCGGAGCCGAAAGCGTGGTCCGAACCCCGCCCGTTGTTCAACGGGCGCGACCTCGCTGGATGGGAACCCGCCGGCAACCCCGCCAACAGCCACTGGAAAGCCGTCAACGGCGAACTCGTCAATGAGAAACTCGGCGCCAATCTGAAAACCACGGAGAAATTCGAGGACTTCAAGCTCCATTTCGAGGTCATGCTGCCCGAGCACACCAACAGCGGCTTCTATTTGCGCGGGCGCTACGAGATCCAGCTTGAGAACGAACCGGAAGGCAAGAGTCCCCCGGAACGCCGCATGGGCTCCATCTATGGCCGCATCGCGCCGAAGCCCGCTCCCGCCAACAGGCCCGGGCAGTGGGATGTGTTCGACGTCACGTTTGTCGGCAGAACCCTTACCGTTGTGCAAAACGGCGTTGTCACCATCGACCGCCAGGAAATTGAAGGCATCACCGGCGGCGCGCTCGACGCCGACGAGGAATTGCCTGGCCCCTTCCTCATCCAGGGCGACCACGCAGGCGGCGTTCGCTTCCGCAACATCACGGTCGCCGTGCCCAGGCGGTAAGCCGGAAACGGTGCGCTATTCTGGGGGCATGAACCGCCGGGACGCCGTTGCCCTCTCTTTGTTCGGCATCGCCGCGCGCGGCTCAGCCGGGGATCTGCGCCCGCTGCCTGACCCGTCGCTGCGCGAGAAAGAGCCTGAGAAATACTGGCTGCAGGTGCGCCGCGAGCAGTTCCTGCTGCCCGGCTGGCGCGCGTTTCTCAACAACGGCAGCCTCGGCGTGGCGCCGCGCCCCGTGGTGCGCGCTGTCACCGATTTTGTCGAAACGGCGGCGGCGCTGATCCACGACGATTATCCGCGCTGGGGCTACGAGGACCTGGACGCCGAGCGCGCCGAGATGGCCGCGTTCGTGGGTTGCAAAAAAGAAGAACTGGCGTTCACCCACTGCGCCACGGAAGCCATGAGCGTCATCGCCAACGGCATCGAACTCAAGGCGGGCGACGAGGTTCTTCTTACCGACCACGAACACCCCAGCGGCATCGCCCCCTGGACGCTGCGCGCCAAAAGGCACGGCATCACGGTGCGCGAGGTGAAACTGCCCCACCCGCCGCAGAGCGCCGGACAGCTGGCAGACATCGTGGTGTCCGCCATCGGTCCGCGCACCCGCGTGCTCAGCTTCAGCGGCATCCTCAGCCCCACCGGTGTGCTGATGCCCGTGCGCGAGATCTGCCGTGCAGCGCGTGCCAAAGGAGTGACCACCGTGGTCGACGGCGCCCACATGAACGGGCAAGTGCCGCTCCGCCTCGCTGATCTCGAATGCGACTACTTCGCCGGCAGCCCGCACAAGTGGCTCTTCGCCCCGGCAGGCTGCGGACTGCTGTATGTCCGCGAGGAACACCTCGACCGGCACTGGCCCGTCATTGTTACAGGCGATTGGGACAAGCTGGACCTGAAGGCGGCGCGCTTCATGAAGATCGGCACCAACAACCGCGCCACCATCGCCGGCATGATGGCGGGCAAGCGTTTCATGGAAGCCCTCGGGCCGGAGCATGTCTACGCGCGCATCCACGAGCTCGCCAAACACGTCTACCAAAAGGCCGCGCAGCGGCCCTACCTGAAACTGCTCAGCTCCGCCGACGACCGGCTGTACGGGTCGCTGGTCACAGTAACATTTCCGGAGAGTTTTGATTTCGCACAGCTCTGGCGCAAGGCCAAAGAGCGGCGGATGTGGCTGTACGGCGGGCAGCGCCTGCGCATCTCCACGCCCATCCACCTGCGCCTGTCCGACATTGACGCGGCGTTCGAGCTGTTCGACGAGGTCGCGGGATACAAGGGCGCATGAAGAGTCCGATCGGAGAAGCCGCGCGGCTGCTGGACTCGATCGAGACCATGGTTCTTGCCGTGGACCTCGAACACGGCGGCGCTCACGCCGCTCCTCTCTATTTCGTCCGCGGCAAGGGCTTCGCGCTGTATTGGCTCTCCTCCCCCGCCAGCCTCCACAGCCGCGAGATTTCCCGCACGGGCGCCGCCGCGGCCGCCATATTCCGCCCTTCCCGCAAGTGGGCCGACCTGCGCGGGGTGCAGATCCGCGGGCGCGCCGCCGCGGTCCGCAAGAGCCGCGATATCATCGATGCGTACAAGGCGAAATTCCGCCTGGGAAACGAGCTCGACACGGTCATCGCCCGCAGCCGGTTGTACCGGCTCGAGCCGCGCTGGATGCGCCTGATTGACAACAGAAGGGGCTTTGGCTGGAACATGGAGTGGGAATTTCCGGCCTCCGAACAAAAATGAAACGATCTGTTCTTTCCATTCTGCCCGCTCTCCTGCTGGCGGCGGCCGCCCCCGCCGCGCTCGCCCCGGAAGAGTCGCGCCTTGCCTCTGCCATCACCGCGGATCTGCTCCGGGCTCATGTGTCCTTCCTCGCCTCCGATGCGCTGGAAGGGCGCGACACCCCGTCGCGCGGCCTCGACACCGCCGCCGAATACCTGGCCAGCCAGTTCCGCAGGCTGGGACTGAAGCCTGGCGCGGGCCAGAGCTACTTCCAGGTCGCCCGCATGGAATCGGTCCGGCAACCCTTGGAAGGCTTTGCGCTGGAACTCGACTGGAATGGCGGCAGATACCAGGCGGATGCGGCGCGCGCCGCAATCATGGGCGGCGACAAACTCGATCTCGCCGGCGCGCCGGCAGTGCGCATCGCGTGGCAAAGCCCGGAAGACCCGCTGCCGCCGCGCGAAACCGTAGCCGGCAAAGTGGTGCTGTTGCTTGCTCCCCGCGGTGCTGCCTTCACGGAAAAGCGCAGGCAGCTGCTGGCTCTCGAGCCGGCAGCCGTGATCAGCGCCGGACCCACGTTCCGCGCGCGAACGGCGCTCGAGGAGCGCCAGGACTCAGCCCGGCGCCGTGTCCCAACCGTCATGATCTCTGACGCCGATTTTGCCAAGGCGCTGGAATCGATAGACGGAACTGCCACCGTCACCCTTCGCGTCCCGCCGCCGGAACGCCACCCCGTTGACCTGAAGAATGTTGTCGCCGTGCTCGAGGGCAGCGACCCGAAGCTGAAGAACGAGGTAGTCCTGCTCACGGCGCATTACGATCACGTTGGTGTGCGCGACGGCGGCGATGGCGACCGCATCATGAATGGCGCCAACGACAACGCCAGCGGCACAGCCACCGTGCTTGCCCTGGCTGAAGCGCTTGCCCGCCATTCCGCACGCCCGCGCCGCACGGTGGTTTTTATGCTTTACTTCGGCGAGGAAAAGGGGCTGCTCGGCTCGCGGTACTATGCGCGCAATCCGCTCTTTCCTCTTCGCCACACGGTGGCCAATCTCAATTTCGAGCAAATGGGGCGCGCTGACGACAATTCCGGCTCCCGCGCCGGCAAACTCACCGCCTCCGGCTTCGACTACACAACCCTCGGTTCTCTGCTTTCAGCCGCCGGCGAGGACACGGGCGTCGAGGCTGCCAAAGACGGCTCCAACAGTGATTCCTTTTTCGGGCGCAGCGACAATCAGCCGCTTGCCGACGCCGGAATTCCTGCCATCACCGTCGCTGTCGCCTGGACCTTTCCCGACTACCACCGCCCGGGCGACGAGTGGGAAAAGCTCGATTACCTGAACATGGAGCGCGCTGTCCGCACCTGCGCCGTCGCCGCCTGGCGCCTCGCCAACGCCGATTCTGCTCCTTCCTGGATCACGGCCAACCCGCGCACATCCCGTTACGTGGAAGCGCACCGGAGACTCCTCGGCTCCCAATAATCCCAGCCGCCGCTGATTCCCGTAACGCGCCTGAAAGACCCGACCTCACTCCGCTCACAGCGCCGCCTTCGCGTGATGGGGAAGGATGTTCGATTGCCTCCACAGAGGCGTTCGGCTGGCTTCCCACCCCGTATCACTGTGTTTTCAATCGTGCTACCATGCGGACATGCACCGGCTTCATCGGATCTGTTTCTCCCTGTTCCTTGCCGCCGCTCTGTCCGCCTCCACCGGGATCGTCGTCCTCGACCCCTCGGGCGCTGTCATCCCGAACGCCGCCGTCGAAATCCGCGGCGGCACCGCCCGCGTCTCCGCTCCCGGCTTCGCTGCCAGAACGGTCGCCGTGCCGAAAGACCAGGCGGAACTCCGGGTGACTCTCGATCCCGCCCCGCTGCAAACCACCGTCGATGTCGTCGTCCGCGCTGCCGGCGCCGACACCGTGCAGTCGATCGCCACTTCGGCGCTCGAAATTGAGAGCACCGGGGCGCGCACCGTGCTCGATGCTGTCGACCGTCTCGCTCCGGGCGCTTTCGTCACGCGCCGCGGCGTCATGGGCTATGGCATCGCCACCAACGGGACCGGCGCCGTCAGCGTCCGCGGCATCGGAGGCTCGCCCAATACCGGCATCCTCATCGTCATCGATGGGCGGCCCGATTTTCAGGCTCTCATGGGACATCCGCTGCCCGATCTCTACACCCTGTCCGACGCCTCTTCGATCCGCGTCACTCTCGGCCCGGCCTCCGTGCTTTATGGCTCCAACGCCATGGGCGGCGCAGTGGAAATCATCCCCACGCGGCCGGAATCCGGCTTCCAGACCCGGCTCACCTCTTCTCTCGGCTCGTGGTGGACTACGCAGCACCGTCTGAATCATGCCGCGGCATTTACCCGTGGTTTTTACTCTTTAAATACAGGTTATTCCGGCACATCTGGAGAACGCCTATCCTCGGATTTCCGCAATCCGGATGGAACCTTTACTATCGGCGTGGATCTGAATGAGCACTGGAAATTCTCGCTCGAAAGCCGCTACGGCTTCTTCCATGTCGAGGACCCCGGAACCGTCTTCTCTCCGCTCCAGGGCAGCTTTGCGCGCGTCGGCCGCGGCGGTTACAGCCTCAATCTGAATAACGCCTACGGCCGCTCCCACGGCTATCTCCGCCAATATGGCGCGTGGGGACGCCATTTCATCACTGATGGCTTCCGCTCCACGGACTCCACCAAAGGCCTGCGCGCCATGCAGACTTTCCTCGTCCGCCCGGCGCTCACTCTGGACCTCGGGGGCGATTTCAACCGTTTCGGCGGCGCTGCCAGGAACATCAAAAGCCGCCTGGATTACGGGAGGCATGAGATCGATGAAGGCGCCGGCTTTTCCCGCGCCCAATGGGTGGTTTCCCCACGCATTTCTCTCTCCGGCGGCTACCGTTACCACCGCCATTCCGTCTATGGCGGCCTCTCCGTTCCGGAAACCGCCGCCACCGTCCGCCTCTCGCCCCGCGTCTCCTGGTCGGCCGGCGTGAGCCGCGGCTTCCGCAATCCCACCATTCGCGAGCTCTACCTCTTCCCCGCGCCCAACCCCAGCCTCCTTCCGGAGCGGCTCTGGAACTCCCAGTCCACTTTCTACGTGCAGCCCCATCGCACTCTCACCGCCTGGGCCACCGGTTACTATTCCTCGCTCTCGAACCAGATCCTCACCCTCGGCCGCTTCCCCAACCTGCGCCTCGAAAACTCCGGCCGCGCCATTCTCCGAGGCGTCGATCTCCAGTCCCAGTGGCGCCCCTCCCGCTCGTGGATGCTGAGCGCCGGCCTTGGGCTCTTGCGCTCCGGGCAGCTCGCCCCGCTTCTCCCCGCCAACAAGTTCAACGGCGCCGTGCAATACAGTCAACGCCGCTTCACGGCCAGCCTCTCGGCCATGATCGCCGGACGCCGCTACGCGAACGCCGCCCGCACTGCCACACTGGGAGGCTACCCGTTGCTCACTCTCCAGGCAGGTTGGAAAACCGGCCGCCGGCTTTCTTTCTTCGCGCTTGTCGACAATCTCCTTGATCGCCGTTACGAAGTGTTGCCCGGCTACATCATGCCCCGCATCAATGCCGCCGGCGGCTTCTCGTTCAGCTTCTGACGCATGCGCCCCATCGGCAAAGACACGCTTCGCTCCATGGTCGTCAGCGCCGCCATGGGCGCTCTCGCCCTCGTGCTGCCCGTCGCCTTCCACGCCGTCGGCCTCGGCTCGCGCTTCCTGCCGATGCTGCTGCCCCTGCTCGTCAACGGCTACCTCAGCCGCTGGCCCTGGGCCGTCGCCACGGGCTTTTGCATCCCGTGGGTCTCCGCCTTCGCCACCGGCATGCCTCCGCTCTATCCGCCTGTCGCCGCCATCATGAGCCTGGAAGGATCCGTGCTGGCAGCCGCCGCCGCTGTCACTGCGCGCCTTCCGCTGCCTCTGTCCGTTGCCATCGCTGTCGCCGCCGGACGCGCCGCCGCCCTCGCCGGCGCCTATGCCGCCGCATCGTGGCTCGATCTGCCTCCCGGCTTCGCTTCGCTCGCCCTTCTCGTGCAGGGCCTGCCCGGCGTTGTGCTCCAATTGGTAGTGACCCCGCTCGCCGTCGCGGCGCTGCGCCGGCGCGGCGGACTACTCTTCCATGAAACGAACCTGGTTTGACCAGCTCGCGCCGGCGTGGGATTCGCTTCCCGGCCAGAGCGAGACCGCCGCCCGCGCAGAAACATTTCTTCAAAAAGTTGTTCCGCCGGGATGCGCCCGCCTGCTCGACGCTGGCTCGGGCACCGGCGTCCTCGTCGAGCCGCTCCTTCGCCTCCCTCACCCGCCCGCCTGCATCATCGAGCTAGACTTCGCCCCGGCCATGCTCGCCGAAAGCCGCCGCAAACACGCGTTCCGCCCCGGCGTGCGATACGTCTGCGGCGACCTCGCAGCTCCTCCCTTCCCTGCCTCGTCATTCGACTGCATCCTCGTCTTCAGCGCCCTGCCCCACGTCGAAGACCAGCGAGCCGCGCTCGCCGCCCTGCTCGCCCTGCTGCGCCCCGGCGGGCGCCTCGCCGTCGGCCACCTCATGCCGAGCCAAGCCCTCAACGCCATGCACGCCTCCATCGGGGGCGCCGTTGCCGGCGACCGCCTCCCTCCCGCCGCCGAACTCGCCGCCCTCTGCTCCTCCCTCGGCGCCCGAGTCCTCACCGCCGAAGAAAACGAGCAGGAATACACCGTCCTCGTGGAGAAATCCGCGTGAGGTTGCCCGCCGCCTGGTTCGGAATTCTTCTTGTCGCCGCAGTTCTCGCCGCAGCCGAATTCCTCATCTCCCGCCGCCCGCCCCTCCTCGCCGCGCGCATGATCCTTGCCGCCGCCGCAGGTATCCTCTTGTTCCGGACCCTTCCGTGGCCGCGCATCGCGCGATGGTCCCTCGAGCGCCGGGCTCTGCGGAATCCCGCGCTGTATTTCCTCTTTGTTGCGCACTTTATTCGTATTTTCCTGGAGGAAATCCTTTCCCTTTTCCATGCTTGGCGCCTTGCTGCCCCCCGCCGCTGGCGCGCCGGCTGGCAGCGGTCCCTCCTCCACGCCTCCGCCTCTCTTTTCCCCCGCACCCTCCGCCGGGCCGAGCGCTTCTACGCGGCCCTGCTTCTCAAGGGCTTCGCGCAATGACGCACGCGGTCCTGGTCGAGAACCTCGAGTTCCGCTACGGCTCGCGCGCCATCCTGCAAGGCGTCTCCTTTCGCCTCGCCCCCGGTGAAAGCGCCGGCCTCGCCGGCCCCAACGGCGCCGGCAAGAGCACGCTGCTCTGGTGCCTGATGGGCCTGCTCCGCCCGCGCTCCGGCCGCATCCAGGTTTGCACTCCCTTCGGCGCCGTCTTTCAAAACCCCGAGGACCAGCTCTTCATGCCCTCCATCCTCGAAGACGCCGCCCTGCCCCTTCAAAACCGCGGCGCCGCCCGCCCGCAAGCTCTGGAAAAAGCCCGCGAAGCCCTCTCTGCTGTCGGCCTCGATCACGCAGCCGGCCGCCCCGCGCACTCCCTCAGCGCCGGCGAACGCAAGCGCGCCGCGCTCGCCTGCGCCCTGGCTCTCGAGCCGCGCGTTCTCCTCCTTGACGAGCCCACCAGTGAACTCGACCCCCGATCATCCCGCCTGCTCGCCGCTCACTTGAACCGCCTGTCTTGCGCCAAACTCATCGCCAGCCACGACCTCGCCTTCCTCCGATCGACCGCCTCGCGCCTGCTCATCCTCGACGAGGCCCGCATTGCCGCCGACGGCCCTGCCGCATTGCTCATCGAGGACGAAGACCTTCTCCTCCGCCACGGCCTGAAATGACCTTTGCCGCCTTGCAACAATAGAGCGAGCGCATGGGCATCGCCGCGGATTTCGTTCTCATTGTCATCGCCGGACTCCTCGGCGCCGTCGTAGCGCGCCTCCTGCGCCTCCCTCTTCTCGTCGGCTACATCGCCGCCGGCGTTATCGTCGGCCCCAACACCGCCGGCCCCACTGTCCAGTCCATCCACGACATTGAACTGCTCGCCGAAATCGGCGTCGCCCTGCTGCTGTTCAGCCTCGGCCTGGAAATCTCCATCCGCGACATGCTCGCCGTCCGCCGCATCTCGCTGCTCGGCGGCCCCGTCCAGATCCTCGGCTGCGCCGCCCTTGGCTGGCTCGCCGGCCGCCGCTTCTTCGGGATGAGTGACACGGAGGCGCTGTGGTTCGGCGCCATGGTGGCCATGTCCAGCACCATGGTCATCGTCAAAATGATCGACGAACGCGGCGTTTCCCGCACTCTCGCCAGCCGCGTGATGGTCGGCATGGCAGTCGTGCAGGACCTCGCGGTAATTCCTGTGCTTATCCTTCTCCCGCAGGCCGGTTCCTGGTCCGGAGCGGCGGAGAGAGTCCTCCGCTCTCTCGGCGTGGCCGCCCTTTTCCTCGGGCTCGTCGTTGTCCTCGGCACGCGGCTCCTGCCTTGGGTTCTGCGCCATATCCTCCGCTGGGGCTCGCGCGAGATGTTTCTCGTCGCCGTTGTCGCCGTCAGCGTCGGCGTCGGCTTCGCCGTCAGCCAGGCCGGGCTCAGCTTCGCCCTCGGCGCCTTCATCGCCGGCCTGATTCTCAGCGAGAGCGAATTCAGCCATCAGGCCCTCAGCGAGCTCGCCCCCTTGCGCGACATCTTCGGCCTCCTCTTTTTCGTTTCCGTCGGCATGCTGTTCGAGCCTCAATACGTCCTCGCCCATCCGTGGAAAATTCTCTCGGGCGTCGCCTTCATCTTCGTTATGAAGTCGCTCTTTATCGGCCTGCTCGCCCGCAGCTTCGGCTACATTTACATGGCCCCGTGGATCATCGGCCTGGGCCTGGCCAGCATCGGAGAATTTTCGTTCGTGCTCGCACGCACAGGAATTCGCGGCGGGTTTCTCTCCAAAGAGACTTACGATTTTGTGCTCACCTGCACGATTGTTTCCATCGCGGTCGCCCCGGCCGCCGCTTCGCTCGCCCTGCCTCTCGGCCGTTGGTGGCGCAAGCGATTCCCCCCGCCGCAGAACATCCGCCACTTTGAAACGCCGCGCGAGCTCCTCCGCGATCACATCCTCATCGCCGGCTACGGCCGCACCGGCCGCGCTGTCGCAGGCGTGCTCCGCGCCGCCGGGCTGCCCGCCGTCGTCGTCGAGCTGAACCACGCCATCTTCAACGACATCCGCGCCGATGGCGTGCCCGCCCTCTGGGGCGATGTCACCAGCGAAGAGATCCTCCGCGCCGCCGGCCTCAAGAACGCCCGCCTCCTCATCCTGACCGTGCCGGATGCCGATGTCGTCCGCCTCGCTACCCAGCGCGCCCGCCGGCTCGCCCCGCACGTTCCCGTCATCGCCCGCGCCGCCCGCGTCCACCTGCTCGAGGAACTCCGCCGCCTCGGCGCCGCCTCCGCCGTCCTTCCCGAGTTCGAGGGCGGCATGGAAATGGCCCGCCAGGCCATGCTCCGCAGCGGCGTGGATCCCGGCCGCGCCGAGGAAATCATCCTCCAGGTCAAGGAACGGTTTGTGGGGGAAGGCGTCTAGCAGCCTGCCGTATTGTCCCGAAAATCTGCGGACAATGCGCCCGGCAAGTCCAAAAACACGCCCTTGTAAATTGTCGAATTCCCGGCCTATTCCTGCTCTTCTTCCTCCGGAACCTCGCCGAATCCCGCCGTCCGCCGCAGGCTTTCCAGCTTGTCGCCCTTCACCGGCAGAAGGATGCGGCGGTAGTCGTTCCAGTTCGAGGCCACCAGGAAGATCGTGAACAGAATCGAACCCACCACCAGCAGCGTCACCCCGATCACCGCCGCATAGTGCAGGCCCCGCAACTGCTCACCGGCAAAGAACAGACGCTCGAACTCCCGCCCGAAATTCATTCCGAAATAGCCCGTGATCATCGCCCCGCCGCCCAGGATCATGCTCAGCATCGCCAGGCGGTTGATCGATTCCGTGTTCCGCTGCTGGTAAATGCGCTCCAGCGTGTGGTTGAGCTTCTCGATCTCCTGCTCGATCTCCGCCTTCATCTGCGGCACGCGGAACTCCGCGCACTGCATCTGGAAATGCTCCATCTCCTCGTCCTTGTTCGCCAGCTCGCTGAAGTACCAGTAGTTCGAGAAAAGCTGCACCTCCGCCATCAGCCGGGTCACCATGCGCGTGTCTTCGTCGGTGATCTCGTAGGAGCCGAATTTCCGGCTCAGCAGCCGCGACACGAGCGCCGTCCGCTCGCTGAAGTCGAGCAGCGTCGCCCGGTAAAACAACGCCACTACCGCCTGCAGGTAGTAGCGCGACATGAACATCCGGTGCACCAGGAACCCTTCGCGCAGCTGGTGCCCGTCGCAGTCGAACCGCCCCATCACCAGCGTCACATTCGAATAGCTCGAGAACCCGTACAGCGTCCCCTGGTGCGCCCACCGCCGGTACACCTGCCGCCGCATCGACTCGCGCGTGAATTCGCTGTC
>Ga0308414_1000737_pt1 | contig 21291 bp, 33 predicted proteins | sample HotsprSampleOS50_FD_205667 | JGI IMG/M metagenome (GOLD analysis project Ga0308414, IMG submission 205667) | Hot spring phototrophic mat microbial communities from Octopus Spring, Yellowstone National Park, Wyoming, United States - 20090730_OS50 ...
CTTCAAGAATGGCATGCCGGGCCGACCGAGCCACCGCGCACCGTCGGTTCGCCCTTGCGCGCCGCATCGGAAGACAGAAATTCATGCCAATTTCAACAGCCTGCTAGGCATGTTGCCGCGATGGCACGAGCCGCGCCTGCCGCGCCGACCTCGACCTGGCTCGGCCGCGCCGCCTCGCGCGGCGAGGTCACCTCAGCAGCGCGTCGGCGGCAGCGGCTTTTTCGTTCGTTGCGGCGGCGGCACCCCGCCTGCCGCGCCGGTTCGGTAATGCCTGGACTCACCCGCCCCGGATTCATGAACGCTTCGCCGGCCGTTCGCTCTCCGCCACGCAGGCTCGCAACCGCCAGGGGCCGCGCGAGCAGGCATCGCATCGCGGCCGACGGCGACCGGCGACGCTGTCGTTGCCGCGCCCTGCGCCGCGCCTCGTCGTCAGGCGCCGTGCGCGCGGGCGGCGGCGGACGAGGCTGGCGCCCTGGAGGCCGCGGGTCACTTCGACTTCGCCGCCCGCGGGCTCGGCGCCAACGCAGCGCGCCTACTTCGCCTCGGCTTCTGGCTTGGCTTCCGCCGCCGGCGTCTCCGGCCGGTCCACCAGCTCCATCAGCGCCATCGGCGCGTTGTCGCCGACGCGGAAGCCGAACTTGAGGATGCGCGTGTAGCCGCCGTTGCGCGTCTTGTAGCGCGGTCCGAGGACGTCGAACAGCTTGACGACCATCTCGCGGTCGCGCAGGCGGTTGAACGCCAGGCGGCGGTTGGCCACCGTCGGCTCCTTGGCCAGCGTGATCAGCGGCTCGACGACGCGCCGCAGTTCCTTCGCCTTCGGCAACGTCGTCTTGATGCGCTCGTGGCGCAGCAGCGAGTTCGACATGTTGCGCAGCATCGCCAGGCGATGGCTGCTGGTGCGGTTCAGTTTCCGCAGTCCGTGTCCGTGACGCATCGGTTCTTCCTTTCAGTCTTCGCTAATCCGACTCTTCGATCCCTGCGCAGGGCGGGTCGGTTGGTGGGTTGCCCGGTCGAGAGCGGCCGCTTTCGCCAGCCGCCACCTCCGGATGAGCCTGCGGTTGCCTTCGGCGAGTCGGCGCTTGCCCGAATCGGCCCGCGGTGCGTCTCGCCCGTCCAGGCCGGCAGGGCCTGCCGCCGTCCTCCGCCGGCGCCCCGCGCCCGGCCTTCGCCGAACGCGGCCGCCGCCTTATTTCTCCAGGCCCGCCGGCGGCCAGTTCTCCAGCTTCATGCCCAGCGTCAGGCCGCGGGCGGCGAGCACTTCCTTGATCTCGTTCAGCGACTTGCGGCCGAGGTTCGGCGTCTTCAGCAGCTCGTTCTCGGTGCGCTGGATCAGGTCGCCGATGTAGAAGATGTTCTCCGCCTTCAGGCAGTTGGCCGAACGCACCGTCAGTTCGAGATCGTCGACCGGACGCAGCAGGATCGGATCGACCTGGGTCGGCGCGCGCGCGCCGCCGGCGCCGAGCGGCTCGGCGACGCCCTCGAGTGCGGCGAACACCGACAGCTGCTCGATCAGCAGCCGCGCCGCCTGCCGCACCGCCTCCTCCGGCGTGATGGCGCCGTTGGTCTCGATCGTCATCACCAGCTTGTCCAGGTCGGTGCGCTGCTCGACACGGGCGCTCTCGACGGTGTAGGAGACGCGCTTGATCGGCGAGAACGACGCGTCCATGACGATGCGGCCGATGGTCTTGCTGTGGTCGTCGCGGAAGGCGCGCACGTTGCCCGGCACGTAGCCGCGGCCCATCTCGACCTTGATCTGCATCTCCAGCCGGCCGCCGCCGCTCAGATGCGCGATGACGTGGTCGGGGTTGATGATCTCGACGTCGTGCGGCAGCTCGATGTCGGCGGCGGTGACCGCGCCCTCGCCTTCCTTGCGCAGCGTCAGCGTCACTTCCTCGCGGTTGTGCAGCTTGAACACCACCCCCTTGAGGTTGAGCAGGATGTCGACGACGTCCTCGCGCACGCCGGGCACGGTCGAGTATTCGTGCACGACGCCGGCGATCTGCGCCTCGGTGGGCGCGTAGCCGATCATCGACGACAGCAGGATGCGCCGCAGCGCGTTGCCGAGCGTGTGGCCGTAGCCGCGCTCGAACGGCTCCATGGTGACGACGGCGGTGTTGGCGCCGCTGGCCTCGACTTCGATGGCGCGCGGCTTGAGCATGGCGGTGGCGGTCATGAACGATCCTTTTTCAATACCCTCGGCTCGTTACACCGATAAGGCTGATGGATGGTCTGTGGGCAGATTGCCGGCTGCCCCGGCGCCGGAAAAACTCGTGGTCGGCGCCGCCTCAGGGCGACGGCGACGGTCCGTCCCCCGTCATCGCGAGTACAACTCGACGACCAGCGACTCGTTGACGTCCTGCGCCACTTCCTCGCGCTCGGGCAGGTTCTTGAACTTGCCCTCCATCTTCTTCGGATCGACCTCGACCCAGGAGGGAAAGCCCGACTGTTCCGCCAGCGACAGCGCCTCGGCGATGCGCGCCTGCTTCTTGGCCTTCTCGCGCACGCTGATGACGTCGCCCGGCCTGACCTGCATCGACGGGATGCTGGCGGTTTCGCCGTTGACCGCGATCGCCCGGTGGGACACCAGCTGGCGCGCCTCGGCGCGGGTCGAGCCGAAGCCCATGCGGTAGACGACGTTGTCCAGTCGCGACTCGAGCAGGCCGATCAGCGTCGCGCCGGTGTTGCCCTTGCGCCGCGCCGCCTCCTGGAAGTAGCGGCGGAACTGGCGCTCGAGGACGCCGTACATGCGCTTGACCTTCTGCTTCTCGCGCAGCTGCACGCCGAAGTCGGACATGCGGGTGCCGGAGATGCGGCCGTGCTGGCCGGGCTTGGAATCGGCCTTGCACTTCGTGTCGAGGGCGCGGCGCGCGCTCTTGAGGAACAGATCGGTGCCCTCGCGGCGCGACAGCTTCAGTTTTGCTCCGATGTAGCGAGCCATGGTCGGTTTCCTATCCTGCAGCGATCTGCATTGAGTCGAGGCAGCTGGCCGGCGGCCGCGCGCGGCGGCCGCGGCGTTCAGCACCAGGACACGAGGTTGTCGATGCCCATCGCGGGGTCCCTGTCGTCAGACGCGCCGGCGCTTCGGCGGCCGGCAGCCGTTGTGCGGGATCGGCGTCACGTCCTGGATCGAGGTGATGCGCAGGCCGAGCGCGTTCAGCGCCCGCACGCTCGACTCGCGCCCCGGGCCGGGGCCCTTGATCCGCACCTCGAGGTTCTTGACGCCGCACTCCATGGCGGCGCGGCCGGCGCTTTCGGCCGCCACCTGGGCGGCAAACGGCGTCGACTTGCGCGAGCCCTTGAAGCCCTGGCCGCCGGAGCTGGCCCACGACAGCGCGTTGCCCTGGCGGTCGGTGATGGTGATGATGGTGTTGTTGAACGACGCGTGCACGTGGGCGATGCCCTCGGCGACGTTCTTCTTGACCTTCTTGCGGGCGCGCTGCTGCGCGGCCACCTGCTGTGCGGTCGGGTTCCTGGCCATCGTGGTTCAGTGCTCCCCTGTGCGGATCAGGCCGATTTCTTCAGCGCCACGCCGGCCTTGCGCGGCCCCTTGCGCGTGCGCGCGTTGGTGCGGGTGCGCTGGCCGCGCACCGGCAGCCCGCGCCGGTGGCGCACGCCGCGGTAGCAGCCGAGATCGATCAGGCGCTTGATCGACAGCTGGATTTCGCGCCGCAGGTCGCCCTCGACCGGCACGCGCGAGATCGCCTCGCGGATGCGCTCCAGCTCGCCGTCGGTCAGCTCCCTGACCTTCTTGCTGTACGGCACGCCGGCGGCGTCGAGGATCGCCCGCGCCCGCGCCCGGCCGATGCCGTAGATCGCCGTCAGGCCGATCTCGGCGTGCTGGTTCGGCGGAATGTTGATGCCTGCAATACGTGCCATGGGTGTCCCTCGACGAATCCGTTCCGCGGCGGCCGCGCCGCCGCCCTCATCCCTGCCGCTGCTTGTGCCGCGGGTCGGAGCAGATCACCCGCACGACGCCGTTGCGGCGGATGATCTTGCACTTGCGGCACATCTTCTTCACCGATGCGTTGACCTTCATTGCCTTCTCCCGCCGCGCTATTTGGCGCGGAAAACGATCCTGGCCCGCGACAGGTCGTACGGCGTCAGCTCCACCGTGACCTTGTCGCCCGGCAGGATGCGGATGTAGTGCATCCGCATCTTTCCGGAAATGTGGCCGAGGACGACGTGTCCGTTCTCCAGCTTGACGCGAAAGGTCGCGTTGGGGAGCTTCTCCAGCACCTCCCCCTGCATCTGGATCACGTCGTCCTTGGCCATCGCTCCTAAGCTGCGCCCCGCCGCCGTCAGCGCGGCAATCCGGGGCCGAAGCCCTTGAAGTTCGCCTTCTTCAGCAGGCTCTCGTACTGGTGCGTCATCAGGTACGCCTGCACCTGCGCCATGAAGTCCATCGTCACCACGACCACGATCAGCAGCGAGGTGCCGCCGAAGTAAAAGGGCACCGAGAAGCGCAGGTTGAGGAACTCCGGCACCAGGCAAACGAGGGTGATGTAGATGGCGCCGGCCAACGTCAGCCGCATCAGGATCTTGTCGATGTAGCGCGCCGTCTGGTCGCCGGGGCGGATGCCGGGGACGAAGGCGCCGCTCTTCTTCAGGTTGTCGGCGGTTTCCTTGCTGTTGAACACCAGCGCCGTGTAGAAGAAGCAGAAGAAGATGATCAGGCCCGAGTACAGCAGGATGTACAGCGGCTGCCCCGGCGACAGCGCGCCGGCGAGATCGCGGATCCAGCGGGTCGCATCCCCGGTGGTGAACCAGCCAGCCAGCGTCGCCGGGAACAGGATCAGCGACGAGGCGAAGATCGGCGGGATCACGCCGGACATGTTGATCTTCAGCGGCAGGTGCGAGCTCTGACCGCCGTAGATCTTGTTGCCGACCTGGCGCTTGGCGTAGTTGACCAGGATCTTGCGCTGGCCGCGCTCGACGAAGACGACGAAGCCGGTCACCAGCACGATCAGGGCGATGATGAAGATCGCCGCCAGCGGGCCGATAGCGCCGGTGCGGACCAGCTCGAACAGGCCGCCGATGGCGCTGGGCAGGCCGGCGACGATGCCGGCGAAGATCAGGATCGAGATGCCGTTGCCCAGGCCGCGCTCGGTGATCTGTTCGCCGAGCCACATCAGGAACATGGTGCCGGTGACCAGCGACACCATGCAGGTGAAGATGAACATGAAGCCGGGGTTCAGCACCAGGCCCTGCTGCGACTGCAGCGCCACCGAGATGCCGTAGCTCTGCACGATCGCCAGGCCGAGCGTGGCGTAGCGGGTGTACTGCGTGATCTTGCGCCGCCCCGATTCGCCCTCCTTGCGCAGCGCCTCCAGCGACGGCAGCACGTAGGTCAGCATCTGGAAGATGATCGACGCCGAGATGTACGGCATGATCCCGAGCGCGAACACCGAGAAGCGCGACAGCGCGCCGCCGGAGAACATGTTGAACAGGCCGAGGATGCCGCCCTGCTGCGCGTTGAACAGCTGCCGTAGCTGGTCGGGGTCGATGCCCGGCACCGGAATGTGGGTGCCGATCCGGTAGACGACGAGCGCCAGCAGCAGGAAGGTCAGGCGACGCTTCAGGTCGCCGTACTTGCCTGTCTTGCCCAAGGTTGCTGCCGTGCTCGCCACGCTCATGCCTCAGTGCGCCGTCTCGTGCCCTGTCACTGTCACTTCGACGCCGGCTTTTCCGCCTTGCCCTTGGCGCCAGCGGGCTTGCCGCCGCCGGCGGCCTTCTCGCCGCCGCCTTTCGCCAGCACCTTGGCCGCCGCCTTCCGGGCCGGCTTGCCTTCGGCCGCGGCGATCGACGCCGCCAGCTGCTTGCGCCGCTGCTCGTAGCGCGCCTGCTTCTTCTCGCTGCGCTTTTTCTCGGCCACCGCCGCCACCGACCCGCCGGCGGCCTCGATCGCCGCCCGCGCGCCCCGGGTCACGGCGATGCCGCGCACGCTGACCTTGCGCGACAGTTCGCCCGACTTGATCACGCGCGCGTCGAGCGCCAGCGCCGAGACGACGCCGGCCTGCTTCAGCACCATCAGGTCGACCTCTTCTGCGCCGAGCTTCTGCAGGTCGCTCAGGCGCACGACGTCGACGAAGCGACGCGTCATCGAGGTGAAGCCGCGCTTGGGCAGACGCCGGTGCAGCGGCATCTGACCGCCTTCGAAGCCGACCTTGTGAAAGCCGCCGGCGCGCGCCTTCTGGCCCTTGTGGCCGCGGCCCGCGGTCTTGCCCCAGCCGCTGCCGATGCCGCGGCCGACGCGGTGGCGCGCGCGCTTGCTGCCCGGCGCAGGTTTCAGTGAGTTCAGTCGCATCGTCGCCGTCCTTCGTCGCTCAGCCGACCTTCACCAGGTAAGCGACCTTGTTGATCATGCCGCGCACCGCCGGCGTGTCCTCGAGTTCGCGCGTCTGGTGCATCCGCTTCAGCCCCAGGCCGCGCACCGTGGCCCGGTGGTCCGCCTTGGCGCCGATCGGGCTCTTGACCAGCGTCACCTTCAGGGTCTTCTTCGTCATCGCCGCGTCCTCAGCCGAGCAGTTCCTCGACCGACTTGCCGCGCTTGGCGGCGATCTCCGCCGGCGTGCGCAGCCGGCCGAGCGCGTTCAGCGTCGCCCGCACCAGGTTGTACGGGTTGGTCGAGCCGTGCGACTTGGCCACCACGTTGCGCACGCCCATCACGTCGAACACCGCGCGCATCGGGCCGCCCGCCTTCACCCCGGCACCCTCGGCCGCCGGCGCCAGCATCACCTTCGAGGCGCCGTGCTTGCCTTCGACCGGGTGATGCAGGGTGCCGTTCTTCAGCGGGATGCGCTGCATGCCGCGGCGGGCCTTCTCCATCGCCTTCTGCACCGCCACCGGCACCTCGCGCGCCTTGCCCTTGCCCATGCCGATGCGGCCGTCGCCGTCGCCGACCACGGTCAGGGCGGCAAAGCCGAGGATGCGCCCGCCCTTGACGACCTTGGTGACGCGGTTGACCGCGATCATCTTCTCCTTCAGGCCGTCGTCACGCTCCGGGCTCTGAACGCCTTTCGGTTGCACTCTCGCCATCTGCTTGCCCCTCAGAACTTCAGGCCGGCTTCACGCGCCGCCTCGGCCAGCGCCTTGACGCGGCCGTGGTAGCGGTAGCCGGCGCGGTCGAACGCCACCGTCTCGATGCCGGCGGCTTTCGCCTTCTGCGCCACCCGGGCGCCGACGATCTTCGCCGCCGCGGTGTTGCCGCCCTTGCCCTTGGCGCCGGCCAGCTGGCTGCGCACCTCCGGCTCGACGGTCGAGGCGGTGACCAGCACCTTGGCCCCGTCGGGCGAAATGACGCTGGCGTAGATGTGCAGGTTGCTGCGGAACACCGTCAGCCGGTGCTGCCGCGCCAGACGGATGCGCGCGCGCGTGGCGCGGGCGCGGCGCAGCCGGGAAAGTTTCTTGTCGCTCATCGGCTCTCCTTGCGCGCCCTACTTCTTCTTCGTTTCCTTCAGCGCCACCACCTCGTCGGCGTAGCGCACGCCCTTGCCCTTGTACGGCTCCGGCGGCTTGAAGCCGCGCACCTCGGCGGCGACCTGGCCGACGCGCTGCTTGTCGGCACCCTTGATCACGATCTCGGTCTGCGTCGGCGTCTCCGCCTTGACCCCCGCCGGCAGCTGGTACACGATGGGGTGCGAGAAGCCGAGCGACAGGTTCAGCTTGTCGCCCTGCGCCTGCGCCCGGTAGCCGACGCCGACCAGCGTCAGCTTGCGCTCGAAGCCCTTGCTGACGCCCTGCACCATGCCGGCGACCAGCGCCCGCAGCGTGCCGCTCATGGCGTCGGCCTCGGCGGAGTCGTCGGCGGCGGCGAAACTCACCTTGCCGTCGGCGATGGCCACCTTCACCAGCGGCGAGGCCGGCCGCGACAGCGTCCCCAGCGGCCCCTTGACGACGATCTGGCCGTCGGCCACCTGCGCCTCGACGCCCTTGGCCAGCGGCACCGGAATCTTCGCTATCCGTGACATCGCTTCCCTCCCTGCGGCCCTAGGCGACGTAGCACAGCACTTCGCCGCCGACGCCCTGCGAGCGCGCGCGGCGGTCGGTCATCACGCCGCGCGAGGTCGAGACGATGGCCACGCCGAGCCCGTTCATCACCTGCGGGATCGCGTCGCGGCCGCGATAGATGCGCAGGCCGGGGCGCGAGACACGCTCGATCCGCTCGATCACCGGCCGGCCGGCGTAGTACTTCAGGCCGATGCGCAGCAGCGGCTTGCCGTCGTTGGGCTCGATCTTGAAGCCCTCGATGTAGCCCTCGTCGGCCAGCACCTGGGCGATGGCCGCCTTCAGCTTCGACGACGGCATCACGACCTCGGTCTTCTCGACCCGTTGCGCGTTGCGGATTCGCGTCAGCATGTCGGCGATCGGATCACTCATGCTCATCGATGCCATCTCCTCGCTTACCAGCTGGCCTTGACCATGCCGGGGATGTCGCCGCGCAGCGCCGCCTCGCGGATCTTGTTGCGCCCGAGGCCGAACTTGCGGAAGGTGCCGCGCGGCCGCCCGGTCAGCGCGCAGCGGTTGCGCAGCCGCGTCGGGTTGGCGTTGCGCGGCAGCGCCTGCAGCTGCCGCTGCGCCTCCAGCCGCTCCTCCATCGACAGCGTCTGGTCGGCGATCCTGGCCTTCAGCGCCTTGCGCTTGGCCTCGTACTTCTTGACCAGCGCCCGGCGCTTGGCCTCACGGTTCTTGAGCGAAAGCTTTGCCAATTGACACCCCGCGTCGGTCAGTTGCGGAACGGAAAGCGGAACGCGGCGAGCAGAGCCTTGGCCTCCTCGTCCGACTTCGCGGTGGTGGTGATGCTGATGTTCATGCCGCGCAGCTTGTCGATCTTGTCGTACTCGATCTCGGGAAAGATGATCTGTTCCTTCAGGCCGATGTTGTAGTTGCCCTGGCCGTCGAAGGCGCGCCCCGGCACGCCGCGGAAGTCGCGCACGCGCGGGAAGGCGATCGTCACCAGGCGATCGAGGAACTCGTACATGCGCGCGCCGCGCAGCGTCACCATGCAGCCGATCGGCATGCCCTGGCGGATCTTGAAGTTGGCGATCGCCTTGCGCGCCCTGGTCACCACCGGCTTCTGGCCGGCGATCTTGGTCATGTCGGCGACCGCGGCCTCGATGTTCTTTTTGTCGGCCACCGCCTCGCCGACGCCCATGTTGAGCGTGATCTTGGTGATGCGCGGCACTTCCATCACCGACTTGTAGCCGAACTGCTGCATCAGCTGCGGCACCACCTGCTCGCGGTACTGCGTCAGAAATCGCGCCATCTTCCCGCCCCTCAGCCCTTGGCCCCGACGACGGCGCCGTTGCTCCTGAACACGCGCACCTTCTTGCCGTCGACGATCTTGAAGCCGACCCGGTCGCCCTTGTTGGTGGCCGGGTTGAACAGCATCACATTGGAGATGTCGATCGGCATCGTCTTGTCGACGATGCCGCCGGCCACGCCCTTCATCGGGTTCGGCCGCACGTGCTTCTTGACCACGCCGACGCCCTCGACGCGCACGTGGGTGGCGTCGACGCGGGCCAGCACGACGCCGCGCTTGCCCTTGTCCTTGCCGGCGATGACGATCACCTCGTCGCCCTTGCGGATGCGTTCCATCGTCCGCCCTCCCGTCACAGAACTTCCGGCGCCAGCGACACGATCTTCATGAAGCGCTCGGTGCGCAGCTCGCGCGTGACCGGGCCGAAGATGCGGGTGCCAATCGGCTCCAGCTTGTTGTTCAGCAGCACGGCGGCGTTGCGGTCGAACTTGATCGCCGAGCCGTCGGGGCGGCGCAGGCCGCTGGCCGTGCGCACGACCACCGCCGAGTAGACCTCGCCCTTCTTGACGCGGCCGCGCGGCGCCGCCTCCTTGACGGAGACTTTGATCACGTCGCCGACGTTGGCGTAGCGGCGCTTGCTGCCGCCGAGCACCTTGATACACATGACCGACTTCGCCCCGGTGTTGTCGGCGACGTCGAGCACCGTCTGCATCTGAATCATTTGTCTGTCCCCAACTTGTCCCGCGCACCGCCAGGGCGGCACCACGTTGCGGGCAGTCTTGGTCCCGTTCGGGTGGATGAACCGTGCCGGACTGCGTCCTCGACCCAGCTGACGCTAGGCGGCGCGCAACCGGCGCGGTTCCGGCTCAAACTGCCGCGGCAGGGCGTCCCCGCCCAGGCCGCGAAAAGCTGCGAATGATACCAGCAGAAAGACCGCCGGCAACCTCAGACCCGCACCGCCTGCTGCACGACGCGCGTCACCTTCCACGCCTTGGTCTTCGAGATCGGCCGCGTCTCGGCGATTTCGACCAGGTCGCCCTCGTTGATCTGGTTGGACTCGTCATGGGCGTGGTACTTGGTCGTGCGCACGACGTACTTGCCGTACATCGGGTGCTTGACGCGACGCTCGACCTTGACCGTCACCGTCTTGTCCATCTTGTTGCTGACGACGCGGCCGACCAGGGTCCGCGTCAGCTTGCCGCTCGCTGCGCTCATTTCGCCGCCGCCTTCTCGGTGAGCACGGTGCGCACGCGGGCGATATCGCGCCGCACCTTGCGCAGCTGGCTCGTGTTCTGCAGCTGCTGCGTGGCCTTCTGCATCCGCAGCGAGAACTGCGCCTTCAGCAGATCCTGCAGCTCCTTGTCCAGCGCCGCCGCGTCCTTGCTCCGCATTTCCTTCAGTTCCATCGACCCTCCTGTTGCCGCATCGCCTACTGGCCGAGCTGGCGCGTGACGACAATCGTCTTCAGCGGCAGCTTGGCGGCGGCGAGCGCGAACGCCTCGCGGGCCAGTGTCTCGTTGACGCCGTCCATTTCGTACAGCACCTTGCCCGGCTGGATCTCGGCCACCCAGTACTCCGGATTGCCCTTGCCGTTGCCCATCCGCACCTCGGCCGGCTTCTGCGAGATCGGCTTGTCGGGAAAGATGCGGATCCAGATGCGACCGCCACGCTTGATGTGGCGCGTGATCGCCCGCCGCGCCGCCTCGATCTGGCGCGCCGTCAGGCGGCCGCGCTCGGTCGCCTTCAGTCCGAACTCGCCGAAGGCAACATGGGCGCCGCGCGTGGCCAGGCCGCGGTTGCGGCCCTTTTGCTCCTTGCGGTACTTGCGACGTGCAGGTTGCAGCATGTGTCAGTCTCCGATCTCAGGCGCCGCCGTCGGGCTTCTTGTCCGCCTTGTCCGCCGCCTTGGCCGCCACCTTGCGCACGCGCTTGACCGCGGGCTTGGCCGCCTCTTCCCTGGCCGGCGCCTCGCCGGCGGCTGCCTCGGCGCCCGCCTCGGCCTTGGCCGCCGGCCGCGGCGCCCGGCGCGCCCCCGGCGCCGCCGGACGGCGCGCCCCCGGCCGGCGCTCCTCGCGCTCCGGCGCCGCCGCCTCGGGGGCGGCTGCCGCCGGCGCTTCGCCGCGGCCGAGCGTGTCGCCCTTGTAGACCCACACCTTGACGCCGATGACGCCGTAGGTGGTCTTGGCCTCCGAGAAGCCATAGTCGATGTCGGCGCGCAGCGTGTGCAGCGGCACGCGGCCCTCGCGGTACCACTCGGTGCGCGCGATCTCGATGCCGTTCAGCCGTCCGGCGCTCATGATCTTGATGCCCTGCGCCCCCAGCCGCATCGCGTTCTGCATCGCCCGCTTCATGGCGCGGCGGAACATGATCCGCTTTTCGAGCTGCTGCGTGATCGAATCGGCGATCAGCTGCGCGTCGACCTCCGGCTTGCGGATCTCGTCGATGTTCACGTGCACCGGCACGCCGAGCATCTTCTGCAGGTCGGCCTTCAGCGCCTCGATGTCCTCGCCCTTCTTGCCGATCACCACCCCCGGGCGCGCCGAGTAGATGGTGATGCGCGCGTTCTTCGCCGGCCGCTCGATCAGGATGCGGCCGACCGAGGCGCTGCGCAGCCGCTTCTTCAGGTAGTCGCGGACCCTGAGATCCTCGCCGAGCATGCGGCTGAAGTCGTCGCCGCTGGCGAACCAGCGCGAGTTCCAGTTGCGCGAGACCGACAGGCGGAAGCCGACGGGATTGATCTTCTGACCCATGGTTGACCCTATTTGCTTTTCGCGTCGCCGACGGTGACGAACACGTGGCAGGTCTTCTTCTCGATCCGCGTGCCGCGCCCCTTGGCGCGCGCCGAGAAGCGGCGCAGCACCGGGCCGCGCTCGACGCAGATCCTGGTCACCCGCAGTTCGTCGATGTCGGCGCCGTCGTTGTGCTCGGCGTTGGCGATCGCCGACTCGAGCGCCTTGCGGATGATCCCGGCCGCCTTCTTCGGCGTGAAGGCGAGGATGTTCAGCGCCTTGTCCACGGGTTTGCCGCGGATCAGGTCGGCGACGAGGCGGCCCTTCTGCGCCGACAGGCGCACGCCGCGGACGCAAGCCGTGGTTTCCATCTGCTTCGCTCCTACTTCTTCGCCGGCGCCGACGTCTTCTTGTCGGCGGCGTGGCCCTTGAAGGTGCGCGTCAGCGCGAACTCGCCGAGCTTGTGCCCGACCATCTGCTCGGTGATGTAGACGGGCACGTGCTGCTTGCCGTTGTGCACGGCGATGGTCAGGCCGATGAAATCGGGCACGATGGTCGAGCGGCGCGACCAGGTGCGGATCGGCTTCTTGTCCTTGCCGGCGACGGCGGCCTCGACCTTCTTCATCAGGTGACCGTCGACGAACGGGCCTTTCTTCAGTGAACGCGACATCTTCGTTCCTTACTTGCGATGGCGGCGCTGCACGATCAGCGACTCGGTCCGCTTGTTCTTGCGCGTGCGGTAGCCCTTGGTCAGCGTGCCCCACGGGCTGACCGGATCGCGCTTGGTGCCGGTGCGGCCCTCGCCGCCGCCGTGCGGATGGTCGATCGGGTTCATCGCCACGCCGCGCACCGTCGGGCGGATGCCGCGCCAGCGCATGGCGCCGGCCTTGCCGAACTGGCGCAGGTTGTTCTCCTCGTTGCCGACCTCGCCGATGGTGGCGCGGCAGTCGATCAGCACGCGGCGAATCTCGCCCGAGCGCAGCCGCAGCTGCGCGTAGCTGCCCTCGCGCGCCAGCAGCTGCACCGAGGCGCCGGCGGCGCGCGCCAGCTGCGCCCCCTTGCCCGGCGTCATCTCGACGCAGTGGATCGTGGTGCCGACCGGGATGTTGCGCACCGGCAGGGCGTTGCCGACCCGGATCGGCGCGTCCTGGCCGCTGACCACCTCGGCGCCGACGGCCAGCCCCTTGGGGGCGATGATGTAGCGGCGCTCGCCGTCGGCGTAGCACACCAGCGCGATGTGCGCCGAGCGGTTCGGGTCGTACTCGAGCCGCTCGACGCGGCCGACGATGCCGTCCTTGTTGCGCTTGAAGTCGATGATCCGGTAGTGGCGCTTGTGGCCGCCGCCCTGGTGGCGGGTCGTGATCCGGCCCTGGTTGTTGCGGCCGGAGCCGCGCACCTGCTTCTCGATCAGCGACGGATGCGGCCTGCCCTTGTGCAGCTGCGGGTTGACCACCTTGACCAGCGCGCGCCGCCCGGCCGAGGTCGGCTTGACTTTGACGAGTGGCATCAGCCGGCCTCCTGCAGGAAGTTGATCTCCTGGCCCGGCTTCAGGCTCACGTACGCCTTGCGCACCGAGCCGCGCGTGCCGGTGAAGCGCCCGAAGCGCTTCGTCTTGCCCTTGCGGTTCAGGATCGACACGCTTTCGACCTGGACCTTGAACAGGGCTTCGACGGCTGCCTTGACCTCCTGCTTGGTCGCCGACGGCAGCACGCAGAAGGCGACCTGGTTGTGCTTCTCGGCCAGCATCGTGCTCTTCTCGGAGACGATCGGCGCCAGCAGAACGCTGTACAGACGGTCGCGCTTCATCCCCACATCTCCTCGATCTTAGCCATCGCGCCCTTGGTCACGACCACCTTCCTGTAGTGGATCAGCGACAGCGGGTCGGCGTAACGCGGCTCGACGACCAGGACGTTCTTCAGATTCCGCGACGCCAGCAGCAGGTTCTCGTCCATGCGGTCGGTGATCACCAGCGCCGAATCGAGCCCCATCGCCTTGAGCTTGCCGGCCAGCAGCTTGGTCTTCGGCGCCTCGACGGAGAGCTCGTCGATCACCGCGATGCGGCCGTCGGCGGCGAGCTTCGACAGGATCGAGCACAGGCCGGCGCGGTACATCTTTTTGTTGACCTTGTGCGTGAAGTTCTCGTCCGGCGAGTTCGGGAAGGTGCGGCCGCCGCCGCGCCAGATCGGGCTCGAGGTCATGCCGGCACGGGCGCGGCCGGTGCCCTTCTGCCGCCACGGCTTGCGCGTCGAGTGCTTGACGGCGCCGCGGTCCTTCTGCGCCCGCGTGCCCTGGCGCGCGTTGGCCTGGTAGGCGACGACCAGCTGGTGCACGAGGGCCTCGTTGAACTCGCGGCCGAAGACGGTCTCCGGCGCGGCCACCGTCGCGGTGGCCTCGCCCTGGGCGTTCAAGACTTGCAGTTGCATCGCGCCTCCTAGCCCTTGACCGCGGGACGGACGATGACGCGGCCGCCGGCCGAGCCGGGCACGGCGCCGCGCACCAGCAGCAGCTGCCGCTCCTTGTCGATGCGCGCGATGACCAGATTCTGCGTCGTGCGCTGGACATTGCCGAGATGGCCGGCCATGCGCTTGCCCGGCATCACCCGACCGGGGTCCTGGCGCATGCCGATCGAGCCCGGCGCGTTGGTCGACACCGAATTGCCGTGCGAGGCGCGGTTCGACGAAAAATGGTGCCGCTTGATGACGCCGGCGAAGCCCTTGCCGATCGTGATGCCGGTGACGTCGACCTTCTGCCCTTCGTTGAACAGGTCGACCGTCAGCGTGCCGCCGGGCTTCAGTTCCCCGGCCCGCGCCGCGTCGACGCGGAATTCCCGGAGCACCTCGCCGGCTTCGACGCCGGCCCTGGCGTAGTGGCCGGCCAGCGGCTTGGTCACGCGCGAGGGACGGCGCCTGCCGAAGGCCACCTGGACTGCCGTGTAGCCGTCGGCCTCGGCCGTGCGCACCTGGGCGATGCGGTTGTTCGACACGTCGAGCACGGTCACCGGGATCGACTCGCCCTCGGCCGTGAAAATGCGCGTCATGCCGACCTTGCGCCCGAGCAGCCCCAGGCGACCGGCAGACGGCGAACCCGTCTGAGTCTGTTCGCTCATGGTTTCTCCCAACCCCGGCTTCGATTGGCCAGGACCGTTTTTGCCCGCCTCGCCGCTGCAACAGCGCAGCCGGTCGGCGAAAAGCTCGCAATTCTATCGAAGGCGCCACGGCGGCGCAAAGCCGCTCCGGCGCCGCTTACTGCACTTTGATCTCGACGTCGACGCCGGCCGGCAGATCGAGCTTCATCAGCGCGTCGACGGTCTTGTCGGTCGGGTCGATGATGTCCATCAGCCGCAGGTGGGTGCGGATCTCGAACTGGTCGCGCGAGGTCTTGTTCACATGCGGCGAGCGCAGGATATCGAAGCGCTGGATCCGCGTCGGCAGCGGCACCGGCCCGCGGACGACCGCGCCGGTGCGCTTGGCGGTGTCGACGATCTCCAGCGCCGACTGGTCGATCAGTTTGTAGTCGTACGCCTTCAGGCGGATGCGGATGCGTTGGCTCTGCATGGTGCTGTCCTCAAAGAGCGTGGCGGCGCCCGGGGGCGCCGCGCGATGGTTTCGGTGGCCGGTGGCCGCGCTGCCGCGTCCGCCGATTACTCGATGATCTTCGCCACCACGCCGGCGCCGACGGTGCGGCCGCCTTCGCGGATGGCAAAGCGCAGGCCCTCTTCCATCGCGATGGGCGCAATCAGCGCCACCTCCATGGCGATGTTGTCGCCCGGCATCACCATCTCGGTGCCCGCCGGCAACTGGATCGAGCCGGTCACATCGGTGGTGCGGAAGTAAAACTGCGGCCGGTAGCCGTTGAAAAACGGCGTGTGCCGCCCGCCCTCTTCCTTGGACAGCACGTACACCTCGGCCTTGAACTTGGTGTGCGGCGTGATCGTGCCCGGTTTGGCCAGCACCTGCCCGCGCTCGACCTCCTCCCGCTTGGTGCCGCGCAGCAGCACGCCGACGTTGTCGCCGGCCTGCCCCTGATCGAGCAGCTTGCGGAACATCTCCACCCCGGTGCAGGTGGTCTTCTGCGTCGGCCGGATGCCGACGATCTCGATTTCGTCGCCAACCTTGATGACGCCGCGCTCGACCCGCCCGGTGACCACCGTGCCACGCCCGGAAATCGAGAAGACATCCTCGATTGGCATCAGAAACGGCTGGTCAATGGCCCGCTCCGGGGTGGGAATGTAGCTGTCCAGCGCTTCGGCCAGCTTCAGGATCGAGCCCTCCCCCAGCTCGCCCTGGTCGCCTTCCAGCGCCAGCTTGGCCGAGCCCTTGATGATGGGAATGCTGTCGCCCGGAAATTCGTACTTCGACAGCAGCTCGCGCACCTCCATCTCGACCAGCTCCAGCAGCTCGGCATCATCGACCATGTCGCACTTGTTCATGTACACGACGATGTACGGCACCCCCACCTGACGGGCCAGCAAAATGTGCTCGCGCGTCTGCGGCATCGGGCCGTCGGCAGCCGAGACGACCAAAATGGCGCCGTCCATCTGCGCCGCCCCGGTGATCATGTTCTTGACATAGTCGGCATGCCCGGGACAGTCCACATGGGCGTAGTGCCGCTTGGCCGTCTCGTACTCGACGTGCGCCGTGTTGATGGTGATGCCGCGCGCCTTCTCCTCCGGCGCCGCGTCGATCTGGTCGTACGCCTTGGCCTCGCCCCCATAGCGCTTGCTCAGCACCAGCGTGATGGCCGCCGTCAGCGTGGTCTTGCCATGATCGACATGCCCAATCGTGCCCACGTTCACATGCGGCTTGGTCCGCTCAAATTTGCCCTTTGCCATTGCCGACTCCCTGTTGACCGATGCCCTTGCTCACGCGCCGCGCGGCGGCCGCGGCGAACGACGAACTGTGGTGCCCATGACGCGGATCGAACGCGTGACCTCTCCCTTACCAAGGGAGTGCTCTACCACTGAGCCACATGGGCGGAAATGCTTGCCAGACCCCTGAAAGAGAACCGAAGCGGATGCGATGGAGCGGGTGAAGGGAATCGAACCCTCGTCGTAAGCTTGGAAGGCTTCTGCTCTACCATTGAGCTACACCCGCCCGCGATGTCATCCGTTCCCGCCGCGCCGCGCGCCCGCAACGGCATCTGGCCTGCGGATCGCTGCGCTGGTGGAGGGGGTTGGATTCGAACCAACGTAGGCGTAAGCCAACAGATTTACAGTCTGCCCCCTTTAGCCGCTCGGGCACCCCTCCGCTTTCGCGAAAGAACCGCAAATTATCTTGGTGAGGCGTCGACTTGTCAAACCGACCCCGGATGCCGCCGCCGGCACCCGGCAAGCGCCGCCTCGCTGAACCCGGAGCGCCGCCGATGACCCGCCCCTTCGCCTCCCGCGCCGACCTGACGCCCAAGAAGACGACCTTCACCCGCCTGTCCGAGCATGCCTGGGCCTATACGGCCGAAGGCGACCCCAACTCAGGCGTGGTGATCGGCGACAACGCCGCCCTGGTCGTCGATACGACCGCCACCCCGGCGATGGCGCGGGCGCTGATCGGCGAGATCCGCCGCGTCACCGACAAACCGATCAAGTACGTCGTCCTTTCCCATTACCACGCCGTGCGCGTCCTCGGCGCCTCGGCCTACGCGGCCGAAGGGGCGCAGGAGATCATCGCCAGCCGTGGCACCTACGAGTTGATCGTCGAGCGCGGCGCGCAGGACATGCAGTCGGAGATCGAGCGCTTTCCGCGGCTGTTCGAGGCGGTGGAGACGATCCCGGGCCTGACCTGGCCGACGCTGGTGTTCGAACGCGACCTGACGCTCTTCCTCGGCAACCTGGAAGTGCAGATCAAGCACGTCGGCATGGGGCACACGAAGGGAGACACCGTCGTCTGGCTGCCGCAGGAAAAGGTGCTGTTTTCCGGCGACCTGGTCGAATACGGCGCCGCCGCCTACGCCGGCGACGCGCAACTGGCGCACTGGCCGGCCACGCTGGAGAGGCTGCGCGCGCTGGCGCCGGAGAAGCTGGTGCCGGGGCGGGGGCCGGCACTGCTGACCAACGCCGAGGCGAACCGGGCCATCGACTACACCAAGTCCTTCGTCGAGACGCTGTTCGCGGCGGCAAAGGAAAGCGTGGCGGCCGGCCACGACCTGCGCCAGGCCTTCGCGCATGCCCGCACGAAGATGGATCCGCTGTTTGCCGACGTCTTCATCTACGAGCATTGCCTGCCTTTCGACGTCTCGCGCGCCTACGACGAGGCCAGCGGCATCAGCCATCCCCGCATCTGGACCGCCGAGCGCGACCGCGAGATGTGGCAGGCGCTGCAGGGCTGAGCTGCCTTCGCCGCGCTTTCTTCAGGTTGCGGCGGTGCGCTTCGAGATGGACGGGCAGGCGGTCGCCCGGGGCCTCCGCCACGCCCCCTGCGGGTTGCGGCGCCATGGCCTGGCGAGGCCCGAGCGCCACGGGGCGGACGCGAAACGAAACGCATCGCTGGCGGCTGCGGTGCCGAGACCTCGGCACCGCCCGCCGCGTCGGACGGCTTCGCCGCGACAGGCGTGCCGCGATCGAAGATCCGCCGCGGCGGCGAACTGCCGTGCGGCCTCGAAGGTCGGGAACGACTCCGCTGCGCGTCGCGAGGCTGGCGCCGGCGGCTTCCCGCCGTACTGCTGTGGTACGCGTCCGCTGCTCGGCGCGAGCCTGCGGTCGCCCTCGGCTATGGCTGCGTGACCCCGCAGCCCCCGTCGACCCCGCGCCCGGCCGCGCCGGCGTAGCTACATCTGCTTGAACAGGTGCGTGTAGTTGCGGCTGACTTCCAGCTTCTGCGGATAGTTCTTGAGCTGCACCAGTTGCCGGCCGCGCAGGTCGCGCGTGATGCCGGCGATCGCCTTGACGTTGACGATGGTCGCGCGGTGGATCTGCCAGAACTGCTCCGGGTCCAGCTCCTCGACCAGTTCCTTGATCGGCTTGCGGATCAGCGCCTCGTAGGTCTCGGTCTGCACGCGCGTGTACTTCTCGTCCGAGGTGAAGAACAGCACGTCGGCGACCGGGATCATGCTGATCTGCTGTCCCATCGACGCCTGGATCCACTGCAGGTGGCGGCCCCTGCCCGGCGGCGGCGGTTCGGCCGCCGCCGGCAGATCCAGCCGCGCCGCCAGCTTCTCCAGCAGCGCGCCGAGGTCGGCGGGCCTGCTGCCGAGCCGCTTCTTCAGCCGCGCCACGGTCAGCGCCAGCCGCTCGCTGTCGGCCGGCTTCAGCACGTAATCGACGGCGCCCTGCTCGAAGGCCTCGACGGCGTACTCGCTGTAGGCGGTGATGAAGACCACGTGGCAGGCGTCGCCGATCTCGCGCGCCGCCTCCACCCCCGTCATGCCCGGCATGCGGATGTCGAGGAAGACGAGATCGGGCCGGTGCGCCGCCACGGCATCGACCGCCTCGCGGCCGTTCTTTGCCTCGGCGACGATCGCAAGCTCGGGCCACGCCTCGGCCAGCCGCGCGCGTAACTGCTCGCGCATCAGCCGCTCGTCGTCGGCGATCACCGCCCTGACATTCTCCATACGCCGATGCTAATGCCGCCGGTCGGAGCGGCTCGCGGGCGGCGCGTCAGGCCGCCGCGGATGCCGGCGCACCGCTGCCGGCGGCGCCGAGCTCCGGCTCGTACGGCACCTCGACGGTGGCGATCGTGCCGCTGGGCGAATTGGCCTCGATCGTGAAGCGGCCGCGGCCGCCGTACAGCGCCGCCAGCCGCTCGCGGATGTTCGCCAGGCCAACGCCGGTTCCCGCCCGGCCGGCGGCACCGAAGCCCAGGCCGGTGTCGGCCACGGTCACGCGCAGGTGGCCGTTGGCGATGTCGGCGGTCACCGTGATCGCGCCGCCGTCGGGCTTGGGCTCCAGCGCGTGCTTGATGGCATTCTCGACCAGCGACTGCAGCACCATCGGCGGGAAGCGGGCGCTCATCAGCCCCTGCGGCACGGTGATGGCGAAGTGCAGCCGGTCATCCATCCGCACCTTGAGGATCTCCAGGTACGAGCGCACCAGCGCGATCTCCTTGCCGAGCGTGGACGAGCCTTCGCGCATCTGCGGCAGCGCCGCGCGCAGGTACTGGATCAGGTGCTTCTGCATCTTCGAGGCCCGCGCCGGGTCAGTCTCGATCAGGTAGTCGACCGAGGCCAGCGTGTTGAACAGGAAGTGCGGCTCGACCTGCGCCTGCATCATCTTCAGCTGCGCCTCGGCCAGCTGGCGCTTAAGGCCCTCCTCGACCGCGGTGGCCGCCGCCGCCTGCGCGCGCGACTCCGCCTTGCGCTTGCCGCCGAGCAGCACCTTGGCGATGACCGAGCTGACGATCAGCAGCAGCACGAAGCTCATGAACCAGTCGCTCGATCGTTCGCGGTAGGCGCGCGTCGTCCGCGCCACCTGGCGGTTGACCTGCTCCTGCACGATCTCCTCGATGCGGCTGCGTGCCGACTCGATGGCCTCGGCCGCCCGCTGCGGATCGGCCAGCACGTCCGGCGCGATCACCACCGCCCCGCCGCTGCCGCCGGCGGCAGCGGTGCCGCCCTCTTCGACCCGCACGCCGCGGCGGTCGATCTGCAGCACCACCCGCTTGCCGTCCTTGTTGGTGACGATCCGCACGCCGTCCTTGCCGACACTGACCTCGGCATCCTTGGCGGCCGACAGTTCGCCGGCCGCCGGCCCGGGCGTCGGCTGCGTGCCGGGGGCGGCCGGCGGCGCTTCGGGAGCCTGCGGCGCCGACGGCGGCTCGATCGGCGCAGGCGGGCTCGGTGGCGCAATGCGAACGCCCTCGGGCGTGACCGATACGATCACATTGACCCGCTCCTTCGGATCGGACGCGTCGATGACGATCGCCGGACCGCCCTCGAACAGCCAGCTATTGATCATCGCCGCGGCGATGATGAGCAGCAGCGACAGCAGCAGGAACTTGCCCCAGCCGATCGACGTCAGCCAGTCGCCGAAGCGACGGGCCGCCCGCGTCAGCCGCGGCGCCGCCGCGCGGGCGCCGGCAGCCACGTCGGCGGCCATCTGGCCGGCGCGGCCAGGACGGGCCTCGTCTGCCGGGGCGGGATCCGAGGGTGCGCTCATGCGCAGGTAGGGGAGTTCAGCGGCATTGGCCGCGGACTCTAGCCGCCCGCGGCGCTGCTGCCGAGACCGCTGCGACAGGATGCAGGAAGCGCGCGCCAGAACGCGCCAGCGCCGCCTGGCCCGTCAACCTAAAAACCGCAGTTACCCAGGCGCTTCGAGCGTCGGCGGCGGGGTCGGCAGGCCGAAGTGGCCGACGATGCGCTGGCAGATGTAGGCCAGCA
>Ga0308414_1000739_pt1 | contig 21259 bp, 22 predicted proteins | sample HotsprSampleOS50_FD_205667 | JGI IMG/M metagenome (GOLD analysis project Ga0308414, IMG submission 205667) | Hot spring phototrophic mat microbial communities from Octopus Spring, Yellowstone National Park, Wyoming, United States - 20090730_OS50 ...
CATACAGTTGTTGACCTTTCAGGGAGGCCTTATTGGGTTTATAATGTTCCTAAAGAGTTTAAGGGAGTTATAAACAGGTTTGATACTGAGCTTATAAGAGAGTTTATAGTAAGTTTTGCAAACAATCTAAGGGCAAATATACACATAAATGTTTTTTATGGTGAGAATAAACATCATATTGCTGAATCTATCTTTAAGTCATTAGGCAGAGCTTTAAGAAAATCAACAAGAATAACAAGACATGATATAGCATCAACAAAAGGAGTTTTAGAGTGAGTTTTAAAGATAAGTATTTTCATAAGACTGATTCATTTTATCCTAATAAGATTTGTATCAAAATTGGTGACTTGGTTATTGAATACGAAAAGGTTTTTGACCTTAGATATGGTACTAATCCACATCAACCTGCATCCTATTATAAGATAACTAATTCTGAACTTTTTTTGGGTAATATGGAGATACTTAAGACTGGGAAAGATGGACTTTCTCAGACTAATATTGAGGATGCTAATCAGGCATATAAGATATTAAAATATTTTAACAGACCCTCTGTTGCTATAATGAAACACTTGAACCCAAGTGGAGTTGCTGTTCAAAATGGTGAAGAGTCTTTAAAAACTGTTTATATAAAGGCAAGGGAGGCTGACCCTCAGGCTGCTTTTGGTGGCTCTGTTATTTTTAACTGTAGAGTTGATGGAGAGACTGCTGAAGAGATAATGCAAACTGTTGTAGAAAATGTTTTTGCACCTGAATTTAGTTCAGAGGCTATTGAGACTTTTAATAATTTTGATAAATATAAAAAAAATAAACAGATTAGAATTATAAGAGTAAAAAATATTAATAAACTACCAAGATTTAAAGATGATAAGGCATTACCTGAGATAAAGATTTTGCAAGATGGTTCTCTTATACTTGCAGAGCAATACTTAACAAAGATAAGGTCAGAAAAAGACTTTATAAAAGCATATTATAAGGATGACAAAGAAAAAATTATTATTAAAAGAGACCCAACAGATAAAGAGATTAAAGACTTGTTATTTGCATGGTATGTTAATATTGGTGTAAGGTCAAACTCTATAGTGATAGCAAAGGATGGTGTTACTCTTGCTGTTGGTACTGGTGAGCAGGATAGGGTAGGAGCACTTGAGCAGGCAATAAATAAGGCAAGGACAAAGTGTAAACTTGGTATATCCCTTGAAGGTTCTGTTTTGGCTTCGGATGGTTTTTTCCCATTCAGAGACTCTATTGACCTTGCGGCAAGTGTTGGTATAAAAGCAATTGTTCAGCCTGGTGGCTCGTTAAGAGATAAAGAGGTTATACAGGCATGCAATGAACATGGTATCTCTATGGTTTTTACAGATGAGCGTAGTTTCTCACATCACTGATATTTGAAATTTTTTTAAAAAATTAATTTTTTGTTTTTGTTTATTTTTTTTTATTAAATTAAAATTATCAAAAATAATTAAAAAACTAGGAGGCAAGATGGAATCAGTAAACAAGAAAGACATGGTAAACCTAATATTTGAAAAAATCAAACAAGAAAACCCACAAGAAAAAATAACTAAGAAAGAGATCGAAATGTTATTTGATGCTGTTGTTGATGTATTGGGTGATTCTCTAAAGCAGGGGAAAAAGGTTTCTTTGATAGGCTTTGGTTCGTTTATGGTTAAAGAGAGAAAGGCAACATTAAAAACTAACCCAAAAGACCCTTCAAAGAAGATAAAAGTACCTGCTAAAAAGCTTGTAAGATTTAAAGCAAGTGACAAATTAAATGATTCTATAAACTAATTTTTATTTATTGATGGATTTAATTTTTTGCTTTGATATTGATGGTACTTTGTTATCAACAAGTGGGGCTGGAACCAGGTCCTTTAAGAGGGCAATTCAGTCCCTTTTTAATACTGAGCCTGACTGGTCATCTATTTCTATGGCTGGTAGGGTAGATACTGGTATATTTAAGGATATCTTAAACTCTATTGGTGAATATTATTCTTTTGACCTTTGGAATAAATTCAAGTCTTTATATATTAATTATTTAGAGGAAGAGATATATAGAAGCGATTTTATAGTCTTTGATGGTGTTTTTGATTTTCTTAAAAAATTAGATAAGTATGATAAGATTCTACTTACTGGTAATATTAGAGAAGGTGCTAGGATAAAACTTGACTTTAAGAATCTTTCTGTTTTTTTTGATTGGGAAAGGTCTGTTTTTGGTGATGAGGCTGAATACTTAAGAGATGAGTTATCAGTTTCTTTTAAGAATAAGAATCCAAACAAGATACCTGTAATAATAGGTGATACTCCTTTAGATATAAAACTTGCTAAACTTGTTGGTGGATTATCTATAGGTGTTACTACTGGTATTCATAGTGAGTCTGAGTTGTCTTCTTGTTATCCTGACTTTATTGTTAAAAGGTTGGATGAGATAGATATTTCAGAAGTTGTTGAAAAAACTTATTTGAAACTATGATTTTTAAATTATTTTAATCAAAGAATTGAAAGGACTTGTTTAGTTTAAAAAACTTAATGCCTATTTTAATATAATATTTTGACATATAATATGAGTAGGTTAAACAAATTAATACAAACTTGTTATTGATGATTTTTTTCATTAGTCAAGTTTTATTATTTCATTAATCAGTGATTTTCTTGCATAAAATGCTCTGCTTATTGATCCGTGCCCTTTACCCTTTGTCCTAGCTTGTATCCATTTGCCGTCTTTTCCTGTCAATGCATCGAAACCCTCTTTTATTAATTTATTACGGATAAACTCGTAGTCAGTTTGAATTTCTTGTATAAGAGTATCATTCTCTAAAAAGTCAAACGATTGAACTTTTAGCAGTTCTGATCTTTCAATATTTCTTCCATACCAAGAAACTGCACAAAAAACAAGTGACTTTAATTTTTCCCAGCAATGGCTTTCAAAAAATGGAGTATCTATTAGATTTTGTGGATTAATCATTGTTATTGCGAATGTTTCTTTTGGTATCCATTTGCCCTTTACCTGGTAAAATGCCGTTGATTTTAACTCAAATCCAAGCCCATTTGGTGCTTGCTTACAATTGCTGGAAAGGCCAGCTAATCGTTCTAGAACTAAGCCTTTCCATCCTTTATTTAGTTTACCATCCTTAGAAACTGTTATACCGAATTGTTCAGCTAATTTAGATAAGTCCTGACCTATATATTTTTTGAGATTTTTAATTGCTATTATCCTAGTTATCATAATTAAATAATCCTTTATTTGTTTTTAACTCCTCATAGCGTTTAATTGTTAAGTTAATATAATTTTTATCTAAATCACAACCGATATACTTTCTATTTCCTATCATTGTTGCTGCAATTCCAGTTGTTCCACTTCCATTGAATGGATCAAAAATTATATCACCTGGTTTAGTAGATGCTAACACAATTCGTTTTAATAGTGCTAATGGCTTTTGTGTTGGATGTTTACCAAACTTTTTTTCTTTTGGCGTAGGTGTCGGAATACTCCAAACACTACGCATTTGTAGTCGGGGCTTTTTTATGATGTCCTCTGGGAAACTTCCGTTTTTTATTGCATCATAGTTAAAATAATGTTTTGCTTTTTTATCCTTGCGTGCCCATAAAATTGTCTCGTGAGAAGCTGTAAAAAAACGGCAAGAAAGATTTGGTGAAGCATTTGGCTTAAACCAAATAATATCATTTAAAATATGGAAATTCAGTTTTTGTAAAAGAAAACCACACTTATAAATACTATGATAAGTTCCACTTATCCAAATTGTTCCTTCTGGTTTTAGAATTCTTTTACATTCTTTTATCCAAGTTTCATGAAAGTCCAAATCAACTTCAAAGCCATTTGATTTGTCCCATTCACCTTTGTCTACACTTACCATTCGTCCATTTTGACAAGTAAAGCCACCATTTGAAAGCATATAAGGAGGGTCAGCAAAAATCATATCAATACAGTTGTTAGGGAAACTGCTTATTAATTCTAAACTATCATTATTGTAAAGTACAAAGTCATCTGTTTTAAAAACAGGCTCAATATTTTGTTTAATGCCATTTTTTGAAATGTATCTGACTAAGTCCTCTAAACCTAAGTTATTCATAATTTTATTTTCTCTCAATATTACTTTGTTTTTTATTAAAAAATTTACAATAAATAAATTGCAAGTTTTATTTCTAAATAATATTTATTGTATTACCTGTTTTATTCTACTAGAACATTTATAAATAATAACATCTAAAATTTGTATATTATTATACCTAAATTCAAGTTCTTTTAAATAATAACAACTAATCTTTAACTAAGACTTTTTGCATATTTTTATCTTTCTTTTGCAAAATAAGAGAAAGAAAAAACAGTTTCAAGATTATAGTAATTAATTTTTGAAGACTAACTAATTAAATTTTAAATCTAAAATCAGAGGAAGGATATAAAATGTTTAAAGTTGGTATAATTGGTGGGACTGGCTACACAGGCAAGGAGCTTTTAAGGCTCTTTTCAAGTCATAGCAAAGTTGAGGTCTGCTATGTATCATCGAGAGACAGGTATAAGAAAGTTATTGATGATTATCCTTTTTTGCCAAAAAAGTTTTCTAACCTAGTGTATAAAGACATTGATGTAACCTATATGAAAGACCTTGATGTTGTATTTCTTGCAACACCTTCTAATGTATCTCACAAGATAATAAAAGATGTTTATGACTCTAAGAGACTTATTATAGATATAAGTGCTGACTTTAGACTGGATTCAGATGATTATTTACAGTGGTATAATTTCGAACATATGTCGAAAGACTTGCTTAGTTCATCTGTATACTGTATACCTGAGATAAATAGAAAAGATGTTAATAAAGATACAAAATTGATAGCAAATCCAGGTTGTTATCCTACATCTATCTTGATACCTTTGATACCTGTTTTAAATGTTGTTTCTCCATCCTCAATAATAATTGATTCAAAGAGTGGTGTAAGTGGTGCAGGAAAAAAGATTGAAGAAGACTTTATGTTCTGCGAGGTTAATGAATCACTTAAGGCTTATAGTGTTGGAAGAAAACATAGACATATACCAGAAATAGAGAAGTATATTAACAAGTGGACTGGAAAGAGTAAAAAGGTTGTATTTACTCCCCATCTTATACCTATAAACAGGGGAATAATTTCAACAATTTATCTTACAGGCGTTTCTGTTGATGATTATAGAAAGGCTTATGACACTGTTTATAAGAAATATGAGAGTGAGTCATTTATAAAGATTACTGAGCCTCAGATTAAAAATGTTATCTATACTAACCAATGCCACTTTAACATGTATCATGACAATAATGAGACTATGATAATAGTCTCTGTTATAGATAATCTTATAAAAGGTGCAAGTGGGCAGGCTATACAAAATATGAATATTGCACTTGGTATTAATGAGGAGGAGGGATTATGTTAAAATTACCAAAAGGATTTTCTGTTTATACAACATCAGCATCTATAAAAAAACCAGGGAGAAAAGACATAGGTTTTATATTGTCTACTACTCCAGCAACTTATTCGGGTGTTTTTACTAAAAATAGGATCAAAGCTGCTCCTGTAAAGTTGTGTATGGAATATCTAGAAAAAAAGAGGGCTATAAGACTTGTTATGGTTAATAGTGGCAATGCTAATGCTTGTACAGGAGAAGATGGAATTAATGATGCAAAGTATCTTATTGATAAAATATCAGCAAGGTTTGGCTTAAGTCCTAAAGAAACAATAGCATTATCTACTGGGGTTATTGGTGTTAGACTTCCTGTTGAGAAAATGGAAGAGTCTTTCTCAAGAATTGTTTCTGATGAGCCACAAAAGTTTGCAAGGGCAATAATGACAACTGATACATTCCCAAAATACTGCTATAAGGAGGTTAAAATAGATGGAAAAATTGTTACTATAACTGGTTTTGCAAAAGGATCTGGAATGATACATCCTAACATGGGTACTATGCTTGGTTTTATATTGACAGATGCTATTATTAATAGAAAGGATGCTCAAGTCATATTAAAACAAATTACAGAAAATAGTTTTAATAAAATATCTGTTGACGGTGATATGAGTACAAATGATAGCCTTATATTTCTTGCTAATGGTGAGGCTAAAGTTAAGATAAAACGTAAAAATAAGGATTTTTTTAATGCTTTATTAGATTTAACAAAAGAATTGTCGTATATGGTAGTCAAGGATGGTGAGGGAGCAACAAAAGTAATAAAAATTATAGTTAAAAATGCTTACTCTTTTTCTGATGCTGATACTATTGCAAGGTCTATAGCTAACTCTCTTCTTGTAAAAACAGCTTTTTTTGGTAATGATCCTAATTGGGGAAGGATAATTGCTGCTGTTGGCTACAGTAATGCTAAGAAAATAGATGAGAACAGGATAGATATATACTTTAATGAGACTAAGGTTTTTGAGAATGGAAGACCTCTGCCGTTTGATAAGACCTCTCTTTCAGAATCTATGAAGAGTAAAGAAAATTCAATAAGTGTTGATATGAAAATTGGTAAATTTAATACAGAGTTTTTCACTTGTGACATATCTTATGATTATGTTAAAATAAATGCTGAGTATACAACTTAGTTTTTAATTTTTAAAAATTTTAGTTAAAATTTTATTTATTTAAAAAAGGAAGTTGATGAAAGTTTTTAACTGGAAAGAGATCTTAACGACAATAAGCAGTATTGAAGACCTTGAAACTATATTAAAAGAGACGATAAATAAGGTAAAGTTTTTAAAGAATGAACTTATAAGCAATGTTTTTGACGAGATACAGATAAATAAAGTAAAGATGCTTTTGTATGATTATCTAGAAATACTCACAACTCAGATTGGTGGTGAGGGTGTAATCTTATATGTATTAGAAACTAAAAAAAAGGAGCCTTTCTTTTCTCCTTTTTTTTGTAGATATGATAGTGATCCACAGGTAGTTTCTATGATAATGGGATTTGATGTTCCTTTTGATGAGACAGGCGGTATATTATCATACACTATTATAAACAAAGAAATAGTTTATGTTAAGGAACTTGATATTATTAATATAAACCCATTATTGACAAATGATTTTTTGAACATATTGCCACTTAAGTCTAATCTTACGATACCTCTGTTTATGGAGAATATACCTATTGGAGTTATTGTCTTTTTTTCTGTTAATAAAAAAATTAACTTGAACTATGAAGAGATAACATATATTGAAAAAAATGTATTGCCACTTAGTATGATAATAAAGGCCATAAGGCTTTATGAGAGTATATACCGTGACTATCAGTACATAAAAAGAATGAATCTTAACCTAAAGAGAGAAATAGAACTTGCACAAAAAATACAGAGTAATCTTTTACCTGATAAACCACCTATTCTTGATGGCGTTAAAATAGATTTTTGGTATAAACCTATGGAGAATCTTGGGGGTGACTTTTTTGACTTTATTGTAAGAAGAGAAAAAGATGGTTTTGGTGTTTTTATATCAGATGTTGCAGGACACGGTGTGCCTTCAGCTTTGATCACAACAATGATAAAAAGCCTTCTTAATACCTATAGGTCTTATCATAACAACCCTTCCTCTCTTATGGAGAGGATAAATATTGACTTACTTGCTAACAATATAAGTGATTACTTTGTTACTGCATTTTATATGTTTATAGACCTTAAAACAAGACAAGGCGTTTTTACAAATGCTGGGCATAATGAAGGACTTATCTATAGGCGTTCTAAACATAAGGTTGAAAAGCTTAATACTAAAGGGAAGTTTCTTGGAATATTTGAGAATGAGTATTGGGAAGAAAAGACTATTAACCTTGAGCCAGGAGATAGGATAGTGCTCTATACAGACGGTATAACAGAGATGTTAAGTAAGAATATGGAAGAGTTTACAGAGGAAAGGCTTGAGAATCTTATACTCTTATCGAAGAGTCTTGATATTGAAGCTACTAAGAAGTTTATAGTAAGAAACATAGAAAACTTTGAAGACAGTTATAATATTTTGGATGATAAAGCACTGATAATAATTGATATAGTTTAGTATTTTATTAAAGGTGGTTCTACTAGATGGACTTAAAAGACTTTATGTGGGTTGTTGAAGGTTTAAATGAGAGTAATGAGTTTTCTGACTGGAAGCAGAGTTTATCTACTCTTGCTTTTATGACTACTGAGTCATATGGTAAGGGTTTAAAAGAGGCTCTCTTAATACCTTATATCAAGAAGGCTATAAATCATTCTAATCCAGAGATAAAAAAATTGGGTATGAGGTTTTTACTTTCTCTTAAAGTTTTTGACATTATAACAAAAGAGGAAGCTGATGAGAAAATAATTGCTGAGACACTCTATGAAAAATATCTTAGAGAAAATAATCCTGGTTTTTTAAACTCACTAAGAACAACATTTAAAAAGCTTAAAATGGAGGGTAAATTAAAACAGTTTTTGCAAGAATTGGGAGAGGGGATCTTTTCTGATGCAATAATTAAAGAGTTGGTCTTCCAGTTGAATTATAGAGACCCAATAAAAATTGCTGAAGCATTAGATGTTATAAAGTTTCTTGTTGAAAAATTGAAAGTTAATAAAGAACCTTTTATCCCTTTTCTTAATAATTTCATAAAAGACCTTGATAAAAGACTTTATCTTATCGATAAACGCACTGTAAAAGAGGGCCTTAAAAATAAGGCATTAGAGATTATAGAAGGCAGTTCTAAATGAGGGTTAGTTTCTCTGATACAGAAAAAAGGATACTTGAGTTATGGTATAGTTCAAAGGTTTATGGTGGACATTGGGGTGACAATTTTTTTGCTATACCTGAGGAAGAAATTCTTATAAATAAAATAAAGAATAATGATGAAGTTGAAATAGACTCAATATATAAAAGAATATTAAAGTACTGGTCAGAAGAAAGCAATGATACTCCTGAAGAAGAGGAGCTTAGAAAGAAAATTGAGAATTTATGATATTTAAGTATTATTTTAGTAAAAACTTAAAGTCTTAAAGATACTAGTCTATTAAAAAAATTAATAAAAACTTAGATGATTATTTAATATAGGTAATTGCTTAAATTGCTCACCTTTAAGAAAGATTATATTAAGTTACTTAAGCATCAAAATATTAAAATTAGGTGATTGTTTGAATTGAGGCACATTTAATAAAAATTGCCTTAAGTTATTTAAATATTTAAAAGATTAAAAATTAAAATTAAGATAATCTAGTATTTTTTCAATAAGGCTTACAATTTTTTATAAAAAAGTTAGTTTTAATTAAAAAGGCTTATATTAAGGTGATTACTCATTTAATTCCAAAAAAACATACAAATTATTTTCAATATTATACCTATAATTGTATCTAATGCTTTTTCTTCTGATGATGCCATTTGTAGTAATTCTACTAAATTCATGTCTTACCTCATATACTACATTATTATAGAATAGATGGATTATTTTGAGCAATTACCAAAAATTTTTAGGCAAAATACTTTCTCTCAAGTCTTCCTTTACTTCTTTTGTTGGCTTAAAAGAGAAGAAGATACAGAAGCACTTTTTATTCAAAAATGTCAATATTTGTACCATAGGTCTTTATATAAAATATAAAGATTTAAAAAAAATTTAAGCTCTTAAGGATTTATTTTAAAATTTTTATCTAAAATTTTTTCTTATAGACTTAGAGTTTTTGAGTTTTAATACAATACCTTTAAAAATTAGGGGAAATACCCCCTAATAATTATTTACCCCAGATAAAAGTGGCAGCAGCAAAAGCAGCACCACCACCTGAAGTACAAACTAAAATCTTATCCCCAGGTTTTAGCTTTCCCTCTCTATTAGCCTCATCAATTGCCATAGGTATACAAGCAGAACCAGTATAGCCATACTTATCCATTATATTGTAAGATAGAGACCTATCAACACCTAACAAGTCACAAACAGTATTTATTACAACAAGGTTTACTTGAGTGAAGAAAAAGTGGTTAACATTTTTAACATCCCAACCTGTTTGAGCAAGAACCTCTTTTATCAAGACAGGCCATGCCTCTATATTAACAGTAGCAGGGAATTGTTTTAAAAACTTGACATAGTGTAGCCCCTGGTCTAATGCTTCTTTTGAAAAACCTTTCCATACACCACCAGCATATATACCCATATAATCCCAGTATTTACCATCACCTTTAATCTTAAAAGACCTAAATCCATACTTATCAGAATCAATACCTTTTAATATAACAGCACCTGCACCATCAGCAAACATTATATCGGTTATAGGGTCATTAGGGTTTGAATACTTACTCATACCATATCCACCTAAAACCATAACATATCTTAAATTAGAATTTGCAACTATCTGAGAAAAACCAACAGACAACGCTATTGTATATCCTGCACAAGCAGCATTGACATCAAAAAAACCTGCATTTTTAGCACCAAGCTCATACTGAATTCTTGAACTTGTTGGTGGAGAAATAAAGTCAGGAGAATCTGTTGCAAGTATTATAAGGTCAATATCCTCAGGGCTTATACCAGCATTCTCAATAGCCTTTTTCCCAGCTTTCACACACATAGTTGCTGTTGTTTCATCAGAGTTTAAAATCTTTCTCCTCTCTTTATACCCTACTTTAGACACTAAACCCTCTAAAAACTGTCTTCCTGATATAACTCCCCCTTTTCCATCAGGAAACTGCAAGTTTTCAAATCTTTTTATTATGTCTTCATTCGTCACAACACTTTCAGGTACATACATACCAGTACCTACAACAACAGCTGTTCTCAATCTATACCCCCTAATTCTTAAGTATAAAATTTTCAAAGTTAAAATTTAATTAAAAAGAAAACTATTTTAAACCTTTAATCCAAAAATAAAAATTATATTTTTACAACATATTTTTATTATTTTTTAAAATCATAAGAGTAAATTTTAATTATATCAAAAAATTATTAAGGATTAAATAAATGAGAATAAAAAGAATTTTTAGAAAATTAGCCAATAAACTCTATCAAAATAAAAATAATTTAATTATTGTAGTATTGTTATTAACAGTTTTTTACTTTGTAACCCCATCTCTATCATTTAAAAAAGAAAACGAGTATGAGTACTACTCAAACCTATTTAGAACAGCATTAAAATATCTTAATGATTACTATGTAGATTCAGACAATGTAAGTTTAAAAGACCTGTATTACGGTGCAATAAAAGGAATGATGGAAGCAACAAAAGACTCATATACAACACTCCTTGAACCAAAAATACTTAAAAGCCTTATGGAATCAATAAGTGGAGAGTTTGAAGGAATAGGAGCATACATAGGGATTAAAGACAATAGAATTGTAGTAATATCTCCAATTGAGGGAACACCCGCTTATAAAGCTGGAATAAGGCCAGGTGATATAATAATGAAAATAAACGATAAAGATACAGAGGGAATGAAGGTCGAAGACGCAGTTTCACTATTAAGAGGACAAGAAGGAACAAGTGTGACTGTAAAAATATACAGAAAAGGATTTAAAGAGTTCCTTACATTTACAATAACAAGACAAAAAATAGACATACCTTCAGTAAAAGGAAAGATAATAGAAAATAAAATAGGATATATAAAGATAAACTCATTTGCTGAAAACACACCTGATGAGTTGGCAAAGATACTTGAAAAGTTTAAGAGTGAAGAAATAAAAAAATTAATAATAGACCTTAGAAACAATCCTGGTGGGTCATTAATATCTGTTGTCAATATAGCTGACTTTTTCTTACACAGTGGATTAGTGGTTTATACACAAGGAAAGCAAAAAGATGACAGGAAAGAATTTTATTCGGAAGATGGCACACTTGTAAGCGACGATACGAAAATAGTTGTTTTAGTAAATTCAGGAAGTGCATCAGCATCAGAGATATTAACAGGTGCATTAAAAGATAGGAAGAGAGCAAAAATAGTTGGAGAAAAGACATTCGGAAAGGGAAGCGTACAAAATGTATTAAGACTGTTTAACGAAGTTGATAAGGAAGAACTTGGACTTAAGATAACAACAGCAAAGTATTATACACCAGCAGGATATGAAATAAATGGAAAAGGTATAGAGCCTGATATTAAGGTAGAACTACCAAAAATGACACCAAAAGAAGAACTTGATGCCATAAGACTCATAGAAGAAAAATATATTGAAAGATTTGTTGAAAACAATAAGGATAATATACCTGACTCTGAGTTTAATAAACTTAAAAATGAACTTATAAAAAAAGGAATAAATGTGAGAGACATATACCTTAAAAAATTGATAAGAGATGAACAAAACTTATATAAACAAGAGTTTATTGATCTTGAATATGACACACAACTAAAAAAAGGTATTGAAATACTTAACCAAGGATAAGATTTGATAATAGTTTTATTGATAATAGTTTTATTAGGTTGTAGCAATAATCAAGTCATTAAAAACGAAAAAAAGGTTAATACTGAAAAAGTAACTTTAGGAATTATAGAAAAAATTGAAATCCCAAGAATAGAAAAAAAGGATAATAAGATAAAAGTTATTGTATGGGGCAAAAAACCTTCTCCTTTCTATAAAGAAAAAGAGGTTGTTATAGAGAATACAGACACAGGTTATTTAATAAAAATATTTTTTGAAGAGTCAGAGAATAGAGAGGAGATTGAGTTCTGTAAAGAAGTCTATTTAGACATTAAAAAGTCTGGTGGTTACGATATAGAGGTAATTGGAAAAAACTCATCACTAATAGATATAGTCTATATAGATGAATAAGACACCATCAAAAATTTTTGACTTTAATCTCCCGCCTGATCTTATTGCTTTGTATCCTGAGGAAAAGAGAGACAACTGTAGACTGATAGTAGTAAAAAAACTTGAAAAAAATATAGAAGAAACAAGGTTTTTCAACATAACAAGATACCTTAAAAAAGGTGACCTATTAGTATTTAACAACACAAAGGTTGATAACTCAAGAATATTTGTAAGAAACATACAGACAAACAGAATAAATGAGATAGTCATAATAGAGAAAATTGGCAAATATTACAAGTGCATAGCAAACAGGTTTAAGAGAATAAAAAAGGGAGAAACTTTATATCTTGAAGAAGACAAAGACATATTTGTCAGAGTAATTGATAAAATACCACCCTACTATATATTAATAGAATTAAGTTCAGAAAAAATATTTCAATACTCAAAACTACCATTACCACCTTATATAATAAAAAAAAGAGAATATAATAAAGAAATAGATGAGAATTACTATCAGACAGTATATGCAAAATATCCAGGCTCAAAAGCAAGCCCAACTGCTGGGCTACATTTTACAGATAGTCTGTTAGAAGAATTAAAAGAGATTGGGGTTGAGACTGCAAATGTTCAACTATATGTATCATTAGGTACTTTTGAACCAATAAAAGAAGAGTTTATAGAAGACCATAAAATACATGAAGAAGAATATAACATATTTGAAGAAGAAGCAGAAAAAATAAACAAGGCAATAAAAGAAAAGAGGAGAATAATATCTGTTGGTACAACTTCAATGAGGGTATTGGAGTCTGCATTCAAGGAAGATAAAATAAAAGCAGGGAAAGACAAAACAAGTCTTTTTATTAAACCAGGTTATAAGTTTAAAGTCACAGATAAGTTAATAACAAACTTTCACACTCCCCTATCTACTCTTTATGTTCTTGTATCTTCTATATTGGGAATAGATTTTACATCTTATGTCTATAACTATGCAATAGAAAACAAGTTTAGGTTTTACTCTTATGGTGACGCAATGTTTATCATATAAAAAAGTCATTAAAATTTTCATCAAAAATTTAAAAAAGACTTGACAAAAAAATCTTTTATTATTCTTTATACTTAAAACAAGGAAAATATTAAAAAGTTATAAAAAGAGGTTAAAATGGAAATCAAGCCAGACATATTTGATGAAATAGAGATAAATGGTGTAAAAATACACTACGAATACTTTGGGAAGAGAAATGTTCCTGCATTGATAATCCACAATGGTGTTGCAATGGAGACATCTTCATGGTATCAGTTTTTACCATTAATACTTGAAAAGGTAGATGTACTATTATGGGACTTTAGGGGGCAAGGTAGGTCAACAAGTGATGACCAACCATACTATGTTGAAGACTTTTCTGAATATCTTAAAGCAATAATAGAAAAGCTTGAACTTAAAAAAGAATACACAAATCTTTTAGGAATATCATTCGGATGTCTTCCTGTGGTTGACTTTTTAAGGAAATACCAAGACAAGGTAAATAAAGCGATAATATCAGGAATAGTTGCTAACAATGACCTCGTTTATAAGTATCAGGCTGAGGTTGGTAAAAGAATAGTAGAAAGAGACCTCATGGACATATGGATAGACTCACTTTACAGTGCACTATTTAGCAGTAATTTCTTAAAAACAATAGAGCCATTTATACCAAAACTAAAGAATGCTCTCTTCGAAAGATATAAAAACAGGAGAATGTCACTATTAAGGCTTGTTGAGGCTGAAGAAAGATATGTACAAAATATAGAAGAATACTATTCACAATTTAAAAAAGTGCAGACCCCAATATTAATGATAATAGGAACAGAAGATAGACTTACACCACCATTTATCCAGAAAAAACTAAAAAAAGTATTTCCAAATCTTTATATAAAAGAGTTAGAGGCAGGGCATGTGGTATATATGGAAAAACCAAAAGAGTTTTTTAACTACTGTATAGACTTTATAAAATATAATAGTTTTGAAAAGGCAAAAGAATAAATACTAAGATCTTATTTTAATTCTAGAATGTTATATACTTTTCTTTATACTGTATAAGTTGGTAAGGTCTAAGAAGTGTGAAATTAGTTTATAAAACAAAACTTTTTTACAAGTCTTTTGTTTTTTTAAAAGGCTTAAAAGAAATGAAAAATATAGTGCTTTTTATTTAAAGTGATATTATAGCGATATTTCTATAAACAAACACAAGGTTTTTAAAAAAATTTTACCAATTTTTTTGATATAAACTATCACTTTTTCGTTTTTAATAATCGACCAGATATATTTTATATTAACGTTTTATATTATTATCTTTAAATACTATATTTTTATAATATAAATTGAGTTTCAATGTAAGAGGTCTATAATGAATATAAAATATATGTTTTGGTTTTTTTTAAGAAGTATAATAGCATACCCATTATTCTATATAGGCCTATCTCTTATCCAGATATTCCTAATGTTCTTGTATGATATAAGAAATAATATAGGGGATTACAGTTATCTACCAATATTATTGATAACAGCAATAGGTATAATATATTCTTTCATCTTTTACACAAGAGATTCAAAAAAGATAGGGATTATAATGATATACGGCGGAAATATTTTTATCACATTTTTACTTCCTTTTTTTGAGATGACACTCTTTCTTGTAATATCATTAGTAATAATATTGGTAACAATCAGTAAAATAACAATAACTTCTATACTAATAGGACTTATTTATGTAATAATTTCCTCTATAATAATATGCATAAGGTCTCTACTGATTGATGCATATAAAATACTAAAGGAAAACTAAAAAATGACTGAGATAAAAGGAATAGGACTTAAAAAAACATTTTCAGGGAAAAAAGTCTTAAATAATATAAATATGGATATAAATCAAGGCAATTTAATACTTATAAAAGGTCCCTCTGGTGCTGGAAAAACAACACTAATAATGACTCTATCTGGACTTATTAAACCAGATGAGGGTAATGTCCATATAAATGGCAAAAATTATTACAGTTTACCCCTTAACCAGAGAAATAAAATACGGAGAAAATTTAGTTATATATTCCAAAAAAATATTTTTGTAAATAATGCAAGTGTAATAGAAAACATACTTATACCATTTATAAACTATAAGGTATCAAAAGAAAACTTTAAAAAGGCTTTGTACTATTTAAACATGTTTGGAATACAAAATGAATCAAACAAAAAACTGTATAAACTAAGTGGTGGCGAACAAGCAATAATAGGAATAATAAGAGGCATAATTCTAGAAAAAGAAACAGATATATTAGTGGCTGACGAACCAACATCTCAACTAAATGAAGAACTTGAAGAAAAAGTATTTAAGATTTTTAAATACTTAAACTCAATTGGAAAAACTATCATACTTGTAAGCCACAGTAAAAAGGCTGAGTCAATTGCAAAAGAAATATATTATATGGAAAATGGGAAGATTATAGGATATGAAAAGAGATCTTAATCAAAAAAAGATAATAGTAATATCAGCTCCTTCAGGTACAGGTAAAACCACAGTTGTAAAAAAACTCTTGGAAAGGAACAAAGACATATATTTCTCAATATCAACAACAACAAGAAAAATTAGAGAGAATGAAAAAGATGGGGTTGACTACTATTTCGTATCTGAAGAAAAGTTTAAAGAGATGATAGAAAAAAACGAGTTCCTAGAATGGGCTGTTGTTCATTCAAATTATTATGGTACAACAAAAAGAGAGATAGAGAGGATAATAGAAAAAGGATTTTGTATACTAGACATAGATGTACAGGGGCTTAAAAATATAATAACTATATATCCAGACATAAAATCAATATTTCTTCTTCCACCTTCCATATACGAACTTGAAAAGAGATTAAGGCAGAGGGGAGATATGGACGAAGAGTCTATAAGACTTAGACTTAACAATGCAAGAGAAGAACTTAAAATGATTTATCTCTACAAGTTCTTTGTTGTCAATGAAACAATAGATGAAACAGTAAAAAAAGTAGAAAAAATAATATATGAAATATAAGGCAATAGCAATACTTGGCCCTACTGCTACAGGAAAAACAGAGATAGCATCAACAATTGCTCAAAAAATAGATAGTGAGATAATCAATCTTGACTCAGTTCAAATATACAAGATGCTAGATATAGGAAGTGCAAAACCAAGAGAAAAAGTGATTATAAAACATCACCTTATAGATATTTTTGAGCCTAATGAAAAAGTTGATATGAAAAAAGTTATAGATATGGCAACAGATATAGGTTTAGAGGTAGCAAATAGAGGTAAAATACCGATATTTTGTGGAGGAACAGGACTATATTTTAAAGCACTCTTTTATGGAGTATTCGATGGACCATCAAGAAATGAAGAAATTAGACAAAAACTTAAAAAGATAAAAGAAGAAAAAGGAGTAAAGTTTCTATTCGAAGAACTTAAAAATATAGACCCTGAGACAGCAGAAAAAATATCAGAAAATGACTACATAAGGATAGAAAGAGCATTAGAAGTTTATTACACAACAGGACAAAAAATATCAAAACTCCAAAAATCATACAAACATGACCCCCAATTCGAGTTTATAAAAATAGGACTTATACTTGAAAGAAAAGAGTTGTATAGAAGGATAGAAGAAAGAATTAATGATATGATAGAAGATGGTTTAATCGAAGAGGTTAAAAATGTACTTAAAATATATCCAGAAAGTCAAGTGATAAACTCTGCAATAGGTTATAAAGAGGTAAAAGACTTTTTAGAAAATAAAATAGACAGAGATACTATGATATACCTGATTAAGAGAAATACAAGAAGGTTTGCTAAGAGACAGATAACACTTTTTAAACCTATTAGGGATATAAATTGGTTTTCACCATATGAAAAAGAAAAAATAATAGACTTTGTAATAGAAAAAATAAAAAACTAAAGGATAATAAAATGTCAAGAGAAGTAGGTATAGTGATTGGTAATAAAGGATCAACTCCAACAACATTTTTTATAGGCATAAAAGACCCAAGTTATCATATATGCCTTGATGATATAGTCTATATCGAGGAAAAGACATCAGAAAATTTTAAAATAAAATTTTATGGAATAATATCTGAAATAATAAAAGGATTTGATGGAATAAACTTTAATACTGAAAACTTTTTAATATCAGATAAAAAAATACCATCAAACATATACCACATAGCTGAGGTAAAGGTAATAAAAATAGAGCCAGAGTATTATGTCGCACCTACTCCAGGTAACAGAGTATTTTTAGCAGACTCTGATGAGGTAGCAAAAGCACTCAACTTTGACACTATGAAAGAAAAGGTATTTATAGGAGAACTTGCTAACAACTGCCCTTCTTACATCAATATGGAGTTTATAGATGGAAGAAAGGGTGCACATATGTCAATATCGGGAATATCTGGTGTTGCAACAAAGACAACATTCGCAACATTTTTACTAAACTCGATAAACTCACTTAAGAAAGAAAACTATAAAATGATAATATTTAACGTAAAAGGATACGACCTACTCTTTATTGACAAAAAAAACAAAGACATAAAACAGGAAACACTTGAAATATATAAAAAATATGGAATTGACCCAAAGCCATTCTCAAACGTTGGTATATATGCACCAACAAAGAAAGAAAAAGACAGAAGTATATCTATAGATTCAATAAGAAAAGATGCAAAAAAGTATTCATGGACAATAGATAAAATAGTAAAAGATGGATTATTTGAGTTTATGTTTAATGAGTCAGATGATACAAACATATCACTTCTTATAAAACAGGCATGTAGGTATTTACTAGAGTTTTTTGATAAAAATCCAGCATCTTCATTTGAAAGCATTGAAGACTTAATAAAACACTTTGAAAATGAGGAATATCAAAAAAATATATTTAAAAATCAGAGCACTGGTTCAATAAATGCATTTTTAAGGAGGTTAAGAAAAATATCTGAAAACTTAAAGAATATAGTTATAGATGAGAATAATCACATAGATTGGGAAAATAATACGGTAAGTGTCATAGACATTCATAACCTTTCATCACCTGCTCAGTTATTTGTTGTCTCAAGTGTAATAGAAGACATATTTAGAGAAAAAGAAGAGAAAGGACTTAGAGAACCTGTGGTCTTTATAATGCTTGATGAACTTAATAAATACGCTCCATCATCAGGCACAAGCCCAATAAAGGATAAGTTAATAGAGATAGCAGAGAGGGGAAGGAGCTTAGGGTTAATACTGATTGGTGCACAACAGACAGCAGAATCTATAGATAAAAGAGTATATATAAACTCATCAATAAAGGTTGTTGGAAGGCTTGACTCAGGAGATGTTGAATCAGGTGTTTATAGATATTTAGGAAGAAACCTTAAAGACAGGGCAATAATATTAAAACAGGGAAAAATGATAGTACATCAACCAGATATACCATATCCTTTAGTAATTTCATTTCCTTTCCCAGTATGGGCAACAAGACCAGAAGAGGTTGAAACAACAGAAAATAATGTAAAGTCCCCCTCAACCTTACTAAAATAAGGAGTATAACATAGAAAAAATAAGACCAGAGAAAATATTTTTTGAAAATGTGATAAAACTTGAAAGGCAAAATAAAGATATACCAAAAACTTATATACTTTACGGTCCCCCATTTTCTGGAAAAGAACATACTGCATTAAACTTCTTTAAAGAAATAAACAATGAAAAAACAATAACAATAGACTCACCAAATGTCTATCCTATAATAACATCTATAGACAGACAAAGACTAAAAAAAATAATAAATGAGTTTAAAAAAAATAATGAAATAAAAAAAATACTTATTGACCAAATAAGAAAACTTAACATATATCTTAAAATAATATCTTACACAAAAAAAACCAGTGAGATAGAGAAAAATATTGAGATACTAGAAAATGCCAAAAATATAGATGAGAATATAGATAAAATAGAAAAAATAGTTGAAAACATAGAGTATACAAAAATACCATTGGAGTTTATAAGGGATACATTAAAACAACTATATGTCAAGTCTTCAAAATATAAACTCCTTATAATAAAATACATTGAGGAAATAGATACTATAGGACTAAACACTCTATTAAAAACAATAGAAGAAAGCCCTGAAAAACTTATAACAATAATGATAGCAAGGAAAATTGAGAAAGTATTACCTACAATAAGGTCAAGAGCAATAAAACTGTATATAAGAAAATTATCAAAAGAAGAAAGTATTAATGAAATAATATACTTTGAGGATGAAAAATACAAAAATATTGAAATAGAAAATATGGATTATAGAGAGATTAAAGAACTTATAGACTACATAAAGTCATTTTTTCCAACATTCTCTCCTTATGACATTCAAATTCTTAAATACCTTAACACCCTAAAAGAAGCAATCGAGTTTAACACAAATATTGAATACATAAAAGAGGCAATAAAAATTTTTATAGATAAAATAAAAATAATTTGTTAATATTTAGTTATTAGATAGAAATCATAAAAAAGAGGTATTTGATGATAAAAAAAACATGTATATTCATAACAACATTGATATCTTTGAACCTATTTGCAGTAGAGCCACTAATATTTGACAGCTCTCTACTTGTCGATGAAATAAAGTATACTATGATAAACATGGGCTTTGAATTAATAACAACCGATCTTAAAGCAGAGAATATATCTTACACTACTGAAATAAAGAATAATTATATTAAAATATTTAACATAAACGACCCATATCAAGGCATTTTTTTCCCAATAAACTTAAAAGAATTAAAACTCCTTTTTAACATTACACCATATTTTATAAAAGTATCAAAACTAACAGAAAATGTAACAATTCCATTTTCCTCACAACAAGACTCAATCTCAATAATCCCAAAGTTTTCAACCTATGTTAATACAGGGAGTTATTACTTTGAACTTACACTATTATCTAAACTTAATAATGATCAACCTGATTCAGAAATAAATATATCAGGTCCACTAGGCCTAAACCTTTATGAAAATAAAAAAACAAAGTTTTATATACCATATATAAGATTATCTGTAATAAAAGACTTTAATATATTTAAAACAGGTATCACATTATCAAACTTTATAAAAATAGATAAAGAAAAAAATGGACTAAACACTGATGACTTATATGAGGTTACCCCATACCTTATACACAATGTTTTTACAAATCAATTCTATAGATTCAACGAGGTATATGAAACGTGCTACTTTGTTTGGCCTTCTATGCAGTATGCTAAAGAATATGGGCACGATACCTCGATATACAAGATAAATCCTAAGATTACATTCAATGTAAAGAATATAACCATAACAGGAAACTTAATATTTAATAATGTAAAATATAAATACCACTTTTATGATTATTCTTCTTTCCAAGCACAAAGGGAAGGAGACTTTAAAAGTATGATTACAAACATAAATATAAATATACCTTTAGGAAAATACACAAGACTTAATCTTAAATTAGAAAAAAATATATTTTCCAAACTAAGTGAAAAATTTGAATATGATAATGAAGACAC
>Ga0308414_1000740_pt1 | contig 21254 bp, 32 predicted proteins | sample HotsprSampleOS50_FD_205667 | JGI IMG/M metagenome (GOLD analysis project Ga0308414, IMG submission 205667) | Hot spring phototrophic mat microbial communities from Octopus Spring, Yellowstone National Park, Wyoming, United States - 20090730_OS50 ...
TGATCGAAGTCGAAACTTTCATGCTGTCTCGCTTTCTAGAAGCGTCCCTCGACGGAAGGGACATTCTACCAGCCTAACGATATTATGTCTACCGTTAATTTGTTACGGCAGCGTCAAAATCAGCGGCTCGCCCTCGGTGATGGCGATGGTGTGCTCGAAGTGGGCGCACAGCGAGCGGTCGCTGGTGACTACCGTCCATTTGTCCTTCAGCTCGCGCGTGTCCGGGCGGCCGGCGATCACCATCGGCTCCAGCGCGTAAACCATGCCCGGCACCAGCCGGTGGCTCTGCCAGCCGCGCTTCTTGCGCCCGCTGCGCGGCCACCAATTGGGAACCTGCGGCTCTTCGTGCATGGCGCGGCCCACGCCGTGCCCGGTGTACTCGCGGGCCACGCTGTAGCCCTGCCGTTCGACAAAGTGCTGGATGGCCAGCGCCACATCGCGCGTTTCGGCAGGCAGCACCGAGGCGCGAATTCCCACCCACAGCGCTTCCTCGGTTACGTCCAGCAGGCGCTGCACCGCCGGGGCGATTTCGCCCACCGGATAGGTCCAGGCGGCGTCGCCCACGAAACCCTGGTACACCGTGCCCACGTCAATGCTGATGATGTCGCCCTCTTTCAGCGCGCGCGGGCCAGGTATGCCGTGCACCAACTCTTCATTGACCGAGGCGCAGATCGAGGCCGGAAAATTGGGCGAGTTCTGCTTGGGATAGCCCAGAAAAGCCGGCACAGCGCCGTGGTCACGGATAACCTGCTCGGCGATGCGGTCAAGCTGCTTGGTGGTGACGCCAGGGCGCACGTTCTCGCGCAGCACCTGATGCGCCCGCGCTGCGATGCGCCCTGCCTCGCGCATGATGGCGAGTTCTTGCGGCGTCTTGATGTGCACCGTCATCGCAGCACCTCGCCAGCGCCGCCGTCAGCGCGCTTGCACCCGGTCAATGGCCGCCTGCACATCGCGGCTGACGTCGGGAATCGGCTGGTCCGCGTTGATCTCGACCAGCAGGCCGCGCCCGTCGTAGTAGCGGATCAGGGCGGCTGTCTGCTCTAGATACGTGTCAATCCGCTTGATGATGGCGGCGGCGTTGGCGTCGTCCGGCCGGCGGATGAGCTTCTCGCCGCTGTCTTTCAGCGCGGCCACCAGGCGCGGCGGATAAGCGCCCTCCGGGTGCTCCTCAAACGACCAGTCAATCGCCTCAGCGTCGTAAAAGATGTTGTAGGCCCGGCCGTCCGCCGCCAGCACGCGCCCAAAAGCGCGCTTGAACGCTGTGAACAGGTCCAGCTTGAGCAGCAGCACCGCGCTGAGCGCCTCGCCTCGGCTGGCCAGGTAATCGTCCAGCCAGCGGGCCTGGGCCTCGTTGCGCGGGTAGCCGTCCAGGATAGCGCCGGCCGCCGCGTCGGGCTGTTCCAGCCGGTCGCGCACGACTTCGTTGGTGATGTCATCGGAGACCAGCGCGCCTTCAGCCATGATCTGCTGGATGCGGCGGGCCAAATCGTCCTGGCGCGTTTTCATGGCGCGGAACAGGTCGCCAGTGGAGACGTGCGGGATGCCGTAGGTGTCGCGGATGAAGCTGGCCTGCACGCCTTTGCCGGCCCCCTGCACGCCCATCAGGTTGAGGTACAAAGCCATTTTATTGTCGTTCCTTGAGTGCGGCCTCTCGCTTTATCTTTCAGACCTCACCCCCACCCTCTCTCCATGAACACCATGGAGAGGGGGAAGCCGCGCGCGGCGGGAAGGGGGTGAGGCGCTGAGAGGCAAGGGCTTCGTTTATCGCATGAAGCCTTCGTAGTTGCGCATGACGAGCTGCGCCTCGAGCTGGCGCATGGTGTCAATCACCACGCCGACCACGATGATGAGGCCGGAGCCGGTGATGACCAGGGCGGCGTTGGCCGCGCTGCCGCTCACGAACTCGGTGGGGAACAGCAGCCGGTTCACAAACTCGACGATACCCGGCACAATGGCGATGATCCCCAGGAACAGCGCACCTACCAGCGTAATGCGGCGCGACACGCGCAGGATGTACTCGTGGGTGCGTTTGCCCGGCCGGATGCCGGGGATGTAGCCGCCCTGGCGCTGCAGGTTCTCCGCCAGGTTCTGGTTGGCGATCATTGTCTCGGCGTAGAAGAACGTGAAGCCGACCGTCAGCAGGAAGAACGTCAGCCAATAGGCGAGGCCCTGGTGGTTGCCGAACGTCTGCGTGATGGAGTCGCCAAACGGGCCGGGTGGGAACAGGCCGACGATGATGGCCGGGAAGGCAGTGATCGCCTGGGCAAAGATCAGCGGGATCATGCCCACCGGGTTGACGCGCAGCGGGATGTGCGTGCTGGCGCCGCCATACTGCTTGCGGCCGCGCACGCGCTTGCCGTAGTGCACCGGGATGCGGCGCACGCCCTCCTGGATGATAACGATGGCGACAATGCTCACCACCGTGATGACCAGGAACAGGATGATATTGTAAACCGGCTGGGTGGTGGTGGCCAGCAGCCGCGCCAGGTTGCCGGGCGCGCCCGCCACGATGCCGGCAAAGATGATGATCGAGATACCGTTGCCGATGCCCTGTTCAGTGATCAGTTCGCCCAGCCACACGGCGAACATCGTGCCAGCCGTCATCGTGACGATCACTGTCAGCGTGAGCAGCGGGTCAGAGCCGAAACCGGGGATGATGGGCGCGCGGCTCAACTGGCCGAAGATGGCAATTTGGCCGAAGGCCTGCACCACTGCCATCGGGATAGTCAGGTAATACTGATAGCGCTGCAGTTTCTCGCGGCCGCCTGGCTCCTTCTGAAGCGCCTCCAGCTGTGGGATGATGGGCGTCAGCAGTTGGAAAATAATGGAAGCCGTGATGTACGGGTAGACGCCCATGGCGATCACGCTGAAGTTTTGCAGCGCGCCGCCCGACAGCAGGTTGATGACGTTAGCCAGGCCGGCCCCCTGGCCCGCGAACAACTGGGCGAGGGCGTCGCGGTCCACGCCGATAACCGGCACATGCGCAGCAAACTGATACACCACCAGAATCAGGCCGGTGAACAGCAGTTTGTTGCGCAGATCCGGCAGGCGCCAAGCATTGCGCAGGGCTTCAATCGCTTGCATGTTTCATCTCTGGTCTCTAGTCGTCAGTCAAAAGCGAACCGCCGCGGCTTCCAGGAGCGCAGTCGCCAGTCGCTAACCCGAAACCCGCTGCGGAAAATATGGAAACGCGCGCTCAGGCGCCTTCCTCACCGAACATCTCGGCCAGCTTGGCCTTGGGCAGCAGCTTGACGGTGGCGCGCGCGCCGGTCAGCTTGAGCGGCAGCGTCTCCATCGTGCCGCCGGCCGCCTCGATCTTCCGCGCCGCGCCTTTGGTGAAGCGGTGCGCCTTCACAGCAAGCTTCGTGGTCAGCTCACCGCTGCCCAGGATGACCACCGGGCGGTCAGCCTCGCGGACGAGGCCCAGCTCGGCCAGCAGCGCCGGCGTCACCTCGGTTCCGGCGGCTAGGTCATTGAGGCGGCCGACGTTCACTTCCTGGTACTCGATCCGGAAGATGTTGGTGAAGCCGCGCTTGAACGGCAGCCGCCGCACCAGCGGGAGCTGGCCGCCCTCGAAGTAAGGGCCTTTGCCGCCGCCGCTGCGCGCGCCCTGGCCTTTGGTGCCGCGGCCAGCGGTCTTGCCCTTGCCCGCTGCGATGCCGCGGCCTACGCGGGTGCGCTCTTTCTTTGAACCCTCTGCAGGCTGCAGGTCATGAAGCTTCATGATGCGTCTACCTCTTCAACACGCAGCAGATGCTCAATTTTGGCAATCATGCCGCGAATGGCGGGGGTGTCGTCCTTTTCAACGGTTGCGTTCATCCGCCGCAGCCCCAGCGCGCGGGCGGTTGCGCCCTGATCCTTGCGGTAGCCAATGGGGCTTTTCACCAGCGTGATGCGCAGTTTCTTGTCGGCCATGCTTCAGCTACTCCTCCTCGCTGCTGTACGGGTCGCTGATCGCTTCCGCAGCAGGAGCGGCGGCCTCGGCTGCCTCAGGCTGGCTCTTCTCGCGGCGCGCCGGGCGCTCGACAGTGGACTTGCGGCGCAGCCAGAAGGGGCGCACGTCGTTCACGTCCTTGCCGCGCATGGCGGCGATTTCCTCGGGCGTCTGCAGCATCCGCAGCGCCGCCAGCGTCGCCATGGCCACGTTGAGCAGGTTAGGGCTGCCCTGGCTCTTGGTCAGGATGTCGCGCACGCCGGCAGCCTCCAGCACAGCGCGCACGCTGCCGCCGGCGATCACGCCCGTGCCGGGCGAAGCCGGCTTGAGCATCACCACCGCGCCGCCGTAGCGGCCCGTGACCGGGTAGGGAATGGTAGTGCCGGCCAGCGCCACTTTGGTCATGCTGCGGCGGGCGCGCTCGCCGCCCTTGCGGATGCTGTCGGGGACGCCGCGGGCCTTGCCCACGCCCACGCCCACGCGCCCGTTGTTGTCGCCCACGATGACCACCGTGCGGAAGGCGAAGCGCCGCCCGCCCTTAATCACCTTGGCGACGCGCTTGATGTCTACCACGCGCTCGTCGAGTTCTTCGCGCTCTTCCTCGCGCCGGGGTTCTCGTCGTCTATCTGCCATTTATCTGCTCCACCCCTAGAAGTCCAGGCCAGCTTCGCGCGCGCCCTCGGCCACCGCCGCGACACGGCCATGATACTTGAAGCCGCCTCGGTCGAACACCACCTTCTCGATGCCGGCCTGCTTGGCGCGCTCGCCCACCACGCGGCCAACGATCCGGGCCGCTTCCACCTTGGACTTGCCGGCGGCCTGGGCAGCTACCTCTTTGTCCAGTGTCGAGGCCGCCACCAGGGTGTGCCCCCGGCCGTCGTCAATCACCTGGGCGTAGATGTTCGTCAGGCTGCGGTACACGTTCAGGCGCGGGCGCTCGGCCGTGCCGCTGATGCGGTAGCGCACGCGGCGCTGGCGGTGCTTGCGGCTCAGGTACTTTTTCTTGGTTGCACTGGTCATAACATCAACCTGCCTTACTTACCAGTCTTGCCCGCTTTGCGGCGGACACGCTCGTCTGCGTAGCGCACACCCTTGCCCTTGTACGGCTCTGGCGGGCGCAGCTCGCGGATGTCGGCCGCCACTTGGCCCACGGACTGCTTGTCAATGCCGCTCACGCGCACCACGCGGCCGCGCTCCTCCACGGCGAAGCTGATGCCAGCGGGCGGCGGCACGACGATTTCATGCGAGTAGCCCAGCTTCATCACCAGGTCTTTCCCGCGCATCTCGCTGGTGTAGCCCACGCCCTCGATCACCAGCGTTTTCTCAAAGCCGGTGGACACACCCGTGACCATGTTGGCCACCAGCGCGCGGGTGAGGCCGTGCAGGGCGCGGTGCTGGCGGGCGTCGCTGGGGCGCTCCACCAACAGGACGCCGTCCTGCTGTTTGACCTTGATGTCCGGGTGCACGGTGAGGCGCAGCTCGCCCTTTGGCCCGGTCACGGTCACGTCCTGGTTGTTGATAGTCACGCTGACCTTAGCGGGCAGCGAGATCGGTTTCCTGCCAATGCGCGACACACTGCACCTCCTTTACCAGACGTAGCAGAGCACTTCGCCGCCGACGCGCTGGCGGCGGGCCTGCTGGTCGGTCATCACCCCTTTGGGGGTGGTTACGATGGCGATGCCGATGCCGCTCATCACGCGCGGCATGTCGCTGGATTTGCGGTAGATGCGCCGCCCCGGCTTGCTGATGCGCGTGATATTGGTGATCACCGGGCGGCGGTTGCGCCGCGAGCCGTGGTACTTCAGCTTGATGGTGATCATCGGCACGGGCTTCTGGTCGCCCACGGTGTAGTCTTCGATAAAACCCTCGTCCTTCAGGATGCGGGCGATCTCGACTTTGATTTTGGACACTGGCACGTCCACCTCGCTCAGCCCGGCCATCAGGCCGTTGCGGATGCGGGTGAGCATGTCGGCAATCGGGTCACTAGTCATCGGTGCGCTCTCCTACCAGCTAGATTTGACGACGCCGGGAATCTTGCCCTGGAGCGCCAGCTCGCGGAAATGGATGCGGCACAGGCCAAAGCGCCGGATGTAGCCGCGCGGCCGGCCGCAGATTTTGCCGGAGTTAGGGTCCACATACTGGCAGCGGTTGCGCACCCGCACCTTGTATTTCCGCCGTCCCTCGCGGGCGGTGACTGATTTCTTGGCCATTTCTTGTTCCTAATTCTCCCGGAAGGGCATTCCCAGCAGCTTGAGCAGACGCCGGCCTTCTTCGTCGGTCTTGGCGGTGGTGACCACGGTGATCTCCATGCCGCGCACCTTGTCAATCTTGTCGTACTGAATCTCCGGGAAGATGAGCTGCTCGCGCAGGCCGATGGTGTAGTTGCCGCGCCCGTCGAAGGTGTCAGGCGAGACGCCGCGGAAGTCGCGCGTGCGCGGCAGGGCCACGTTAATGAGGCGATCCAGCAGCGCCCACATCCGGTCGCCGCGCAGCGTCACTTTAACGCCGATGGCGCGGCCTTCGCGCAGCTTGAAGTTGGCGATGCTCTTGCGCGCCTTGGTGATAACGGGCTGCTGGCCCGTGATCTGGCGCAGGTCCTCTACCGCACCGTCCAGCGACTTGGGGTTGTCCAGCGCTTCGCCCACGCCGATGTTGATGACCACTTTGCTGATGCGCGGCACTTCCATCGGGTTGTCGTAGCCGAACTCTTCCATCATCTGTTTGGCGATCTCTTCCCGGTAGCGGGTTTGCAGGTGATGCTGTGCCATGGTGTTTCCCTCGCCTCGCCCCGGCCCTAGTCAATATCCGCGCCGCACTTGCGGCAGACACGGGTTTTGAAACCATCGTCGCGCACGCGGTAGCCTACGCGCGTAGCCTTGCCGCACTGGGTGCACACCAGCATCACATTCGACAGGTGGATGGGGCCTTCGAACTCGATGATCTGGGCTTTCACCTGCTGGCGGCCAGCCTGCCGCGCCTTCTGGTGCTTCTTGAGGATGTTCACCCCCTCCACCACGACGCGGTTCTCCTTGTTGTGGACGGCGACGACTTTGCCGCGCTCGCCCAGGTCCTTGCCGGCGATCACCTCAACGGTATCGCCCTGTTTGATCCGCTGCATATCACACCTACTCCACCACTCACAGGGTTTCCGGGGCCAGCGAAACGATTTTCATGAAGCCCTTGTCGCGCAGCTCGCGCGCCACCGGCCCGAACACACGGGTCCCCTTGGGGTTGGTCAGGTCGTCGGCCAGCAGAACGGCGGCGTTGTCGTCAAAGCGGATATAAGAGCCGTCGTCGCGGCGGTACTCCTTGGCTGTGCGCACAATCACAGCGCGCACGATGTCGCTCTTCTTAACGCTGCCGTCGGTCGAGGCCGATTTCACGGTGGCCACGACGATGTCGCCCACGCGGCCGTAGCGCTTCTTCGAGCCACCCATGATGTGGATGACCAGCAGCTCGCGCGCGCCGCTGTTGTCGGCCACGGTCAGGCGGGATTCGTGCTGAATCATTCGGTCACCTCCTCGCCGCTGGCGCCGCCGGCGGGCTGCTCGTCCACGTCAGCGGCGATCGGCTGCAGCACGCGGTCGCCCACGTCCTCCAGCACCGCCTCCACCACCCAGCGCTTGGTCTTGCTCAGGGGCTTGCTCTCCACCACGCGCACCAGGCTTCCGGTCTTGATGCTGTTGCTCTCGTCGTGCGCGTACACCTTCTTGGTGGTGCGCACAACCTTCTTGTAGATGCGGTGGGGCTTGCTGATCTCGATGGCCACCACCACCGTCTTGTCCATCTTGTCGCTCACCACGCGGCCCACCAGCCGCCGACGCTTGTTAGCCATTTCTCTTGCTTTCCTCACCTGCCACTTGGGCAGCCAGCTGGCGCTCGCGCAGGACGGTTTTAACGCGGGCGATGTCGCGCCGTGTGCGGCGCAGGGCGTTGGTATCCTCAAGCTGACCAGAGGCCATCTGCAGGCGCTGCTTGAACATGGCCTCTTTCAGGTCCTCCAGCTCGTTCAGCAGCTGCTCAGTCGTCATCTGGCGCAGAGCACGCACGTCCATCAGCTCACCTCCTGGCCGGAGATCGGGTCAATGCGCTTGACAAAGCGCGTCTTGCACGGCAGTTTATGGCCGGCCAGGCGCAGCGCCTCGCGCGCTTCCTCCTCGCTAATGCCGCTCATCTCGAACAGCACACGGCCCGGCTTGACCACCGCCACCCACATCTCGACTGAGCCTTTGCCCTTGCCCATGCGGGTTTCAGCCGCTTTTTTGGTCACCGGCTTGTCCGGGAAGATGCGAATCCACACCTTGCCGCGCCGCTTGATATAGCGCACCATCGTGCGCCGCGCCGCCTCGATCTGGCGGCTGTTAATCCACACCGGCTCCAGCGCCTGCAGGCCGTAGTCGCCAAACGACACCACGGCGCCGCGCAGCTCAGTTCCTTTGCGGCGCCCGCGGCTCTGCTTGCGCCACTTGACACGTTTCGGCATTAACACGGTTCGTACTCCTCACTGCGGCCCGGCTAGGCGTTGTACTGCGACTCGCGCTCGCGGGCTGCGTCGGCGGCCGCGGCGGCCTGGTCCGATTTCAGGATGTCGCCCTTGTAAATCCACACCTTGACGCCGATGCGGCCGTAAGTGGTCAGCGCCTCGGCCAGGCCGTAATCAATGTTGGCGCGCAGCGTGTTGCGCGGCACGCGGCCCTCGCTCATCAGCTCGCGGCGAGCCATGTCCGCGCCGGCCAGGCGGCCGCTCACCTCGATGCGAATGCCCTGCGCGCCCAGGCGCATGGCCTGGCTGATGGCGCGCTTCATGGCGCGACTGTGGCCGATACGGCGCTCCAGCTGGCCGGCGATGTTCTCGGCCACGAGCTGCGCGTCCAGGTCCGGCTTGTCAATCTCGGTGACTTCCACTTTGACTTTCTTGCCGCCCGTCAGCGCTTCCAGGTCGGTGCGCAGCTTCTTGACCGCTTCGCCCTTGCGCCCGATGACGATGCCAGGGCGCGCGGTGTGGATGTTGATGAGCAGCTGGTTGGGATAGCGCTCGATCTCAACGCGCGACACGCCCGTTTTCTCGCTGTCGCTCTTAATGAAGCGGCGAATCTTGAAATCTTCTTGGAGCTGCTCGGTGTAGCGCTCGCCCTCGGCGAACCAGCGGGCATCCCAGTCGCGGATGACCTTCAGGCGAAAGCCAACCGGGTGTACTTTGCGGCCCATGTGCCCCTACTTTCCCTCTCGCTCGGCCAGGATCACCGTCAGGTGCGCGGTGCGGCGCACGCGCGGCTTGTAGCGCCCGCGCGCGCCGGCCTTCATGCGCTTGAGCGACGGCCCTTCGTCGGCGAAAATCTGCTCGACGTACAGGTTGTTCCGGTTCAAATCAAAGTTGTTCTCGGCGTTTGCCACCGCCGACGCCAGCGTTTTGCTGGCGATCTTGGCGCCCTTCTGCGGCATGAATTGCAGCACCGTCAGCGCCTGCTCCGCGCCCATGCCGCGCACCTGGTCGCACACCAGGCGCAGCTTGCGCGGCGAGATCATGATGTGTTTGGTCCTAGCCCGCACTTGCATCGCCCCGCCCTCCTAACGCTTCTTCTTCTCGACCAGGTGGCCGCGGTAGGTGCGGGTGGGCGCGAACTCGCCCAGCTTATGGCCCACCATGTTCTCGGTGATGTAGATCGGCACATGGCGGCGGCCATCGTGCACGGCAATGGTGTGGCCCACCATCTGGGGGAAGATGGTGCTGGCGCGGCTCCAGGTGCGGATGACCACTTTCTTGTTTTCGGCATTCAGCTTCTCGACCTTTTTGAGAAGCTTGGGGCTGACAAACGGCCCCTTCTTCAGTGAACGCGACATCTTGCTGTTCCCTCTCTAGCCACTAACGCCGCTTGCCGCGCCGCCGAACGATGAAGCGGTCGGTGCGCCGGTTGGTGCGGGTGCGCTTGCCCAGCGCCGGTTTGCCCCACGGCGTCTTGGGGCCGGGCATGCCGATGGGCGACCGCCCCTCGCCGCCGCCGTGCGGGTGGCTGCCGGGGTCCATCGCCGAGCCGCGCACGGTGGGCCGCCAGCCCAGCCAGCGCTTCCGGCCGGCCTTGCCCAGTTTGATGTTGCCGTGGTCGGTGTTGCCCACCTGGCCGATGGTGGCCATACAGCGCTCATGGATCAGGCGCACTTCCCCGCTGGGCAGGCGCACCTGGGCGTAAGTCCCTTCCTTGGCCAGCAGTTGGGCGCTGACGCCCGCCGCCCGCGCAAGCTGGCCGCCGCCGCCCGGCAGCAGCTCGATGTTGTGAATCTGCGTGCCCACCGGAATGTCGCGGATGGGCACGGCGTCGCCCACGCGCAGGCTGGACTGCTCGCCGCTGCCCACCGTGTCGCCCACGCGCAGGCCCAGCGGCGCGATGATGTAGCGCTTCTCGCCGTCAGCGTACTCCAGCAGGGCAATGCGCGCCGAGCGGTTGGGGTCGTACTCGATCGAGACGACTTGGGCGGCGCAGTCGAACTTGTCGCGCTTGAAGTCGATGATGCGGTAGCGCCGCTTGTGGCCGCCGCCGCGGTGGCGCACGGTGATCTTGCCCGTGTTGTTGCGCCCGCCCTTCTTGCGCAGCGGCTCGGTGAGCGAACGCTCCGGGCGCGCCCGCGTAATCTCCTCAAATGAGTGGCCCGTCATGCCCCGGCGGCCGGCCGAGGTGGGCTTGTACACTTTTACCGGCATAGCGTTTTCACCTTAAACCTACGGGTTAAACAGCTCAATCGTGTCGCCGGGTTTGAGCGTCACGATGGCCTTCTTCCACTGTTTGGAGCGCAGATACCAATTGCGGCCGCGCCGCCCGCGTTTGGCGGGCATCACCATCGTGTTCACCTTCTCGACCTCGACCTCGAAGATGACCTCCACCGCCTCTTTGATCTGCAGCTTGTTGGCGTCGGGCGCCACCTCGAAGACGTACTGGTTCAGCTCGTCGGACTGCACGGTGGATTTCTCGGTAATCACCGGGCGCCGGATCACGTCGTAGATGTGCAGTTCAGGCATGGCTAGCTGGCCTCCTGGCCCCAGATGCGCTTGATCACATCGAGGGCGTCGAGCGGCACGATCACCTTGTCGTGGCTCAGCAGATCGCGAATGTTGAGATAGCTGGCCCGCAGCGTGCGCGCGTTGGGCAGGTTGTTGACGCTGCGCTGGACGTTGTCGTTGCGCTCGGCCAGCAGCACCAGCGTCTTGCCGTCGCCGGCCAGCCGGGACAGCGTGGCGCGCATCTCTTTGGTTTTGGGCGCGTCCAGCGTCAGCCGGTCCACAAAGACGAGCTGGCCATCGCGCAGCAGCGCGCTGAGGGCGCTGCGGATCGCGCCGCGCCGCATCTTCTTGGGCATCTGCTTGGTGTACTTGCGCGGCTTGGGGCCGTGGGCCACGCCGCCGCCCACAAACAGCGGGGCGCTCTGCGCGCCGTGGCGGGCGCGGCCAGTGCCTTTCTGCCGGTACCACTTGGCTTTGGTCAGGTTAACCTCGCCGCGCGTCAGCGTGTCGTGCGTGCCTAAACGGGCGTTGGCCATCTGGCGCACATACGCCTGATGCATTAAGCCCGTGTTGATTTCGACTTCGAAAATGTCCGCCGGCAGGTCAATTGTGCTCACCTGCTGGCCGTTCTGGTTCATTACAGGAACTTGCATGGCGCAATCACTCCTTGTCGCCTGGTCTGACCGCGCAGACGCCTAGCGGCGGCGCACGCGCGCCGGTTTAATCAGAACGATGCCGCCCTTGGCGCCGGGCACAGACCCGCGCACGGCGATCAGGTTGCGCTCCGCGTCCACCACCACCACTTCCAGGTTCTCCACGGTGACGCGCTCGTTGCCCATGCGCCCGCCCATGCGCAGGCCCTTGATGGTGTGGCCGGGCGTAGAGCCAGGGCCGATCGAGCCGGGGGCGCGCTCGCGGTCGGACTGGCCGTGCGTCTTGGGGCCGCGCCCGAAGTGATGGCGCTTGACCGTGCCGGCGAAACCGCGCCCCTTGCTGACGCCGATCACGTCCACGCGCTCGCCGGTGCTGAAGACATCGGCTTTGATCTGCTGGCCTTCTTCCACATCCACGTCACTGGGGCGCAGGCGGAACTCGCGCAGGTGACGCAGCGCAGGCAGGTTGTTGCGGCGCAGGTGGCCAAGCTGGCCCTGCGTAAGGCGCTTGGGTTTGGTCTCGCCAAAGCCCAACTGCACGGCCACATAGCCATCGCGATCCGCCGTGCGAATCTGGGTCACGTAGCACGGGCCGGCCTGAATGACCGTCACCGGGATGACGTTGCCGCGCTCGTCAAACACCTGGGTCATCCCCACTTTTTTACCGATAATGCCCTTCATGTCTCTGCTTGCCTCCAGCGGGGGAGCGCGGGCGCGCTGCGCCGCTGCGCCCGCCGTGCGCTTGCCCCTAGTCCGTCGTTACGCGCATTGGCGGCCGCTGTCCGGGGCCGCATACGCGCTCATATTTTGATCTCGATGTCCACGCCAGCCGGCAGGTTCAGCCGCATCAGCGTGTCAATGGTCTTGCTGTCCGGGTCCAGCACGTCAATCAGGCGTTTGTGCGTGCGGATCTCGAAGTGCTCCTGCGAGTCCTTATCAATGAACGGCGAGCGCCGCACGGTGAAACGCTCCAGGCGGGTGGGCAGCGGGACCGGGCCAACAACGCGGGCGCCGGTGCGCTCGGCTGTCTCGACGATGCGCTGGGCCGACTGGTCTAGCACCCGGTGATCGTACCCTTTGAGCCGGATGCGGATTTTGTTTTTAGCTACCATTTCGTTCCTCTGTGACAGGCTGGCTGCCGCGCACATCTGGTACAGATGCCGGGCCACTCACGCTGCGCCCGGCATCCGGTTGTTAGCTGTGGGCCTGGCTTGCTTACTCCAGGATCTCGGTGATGACGCCCGCACCAACGGTCAGGCCGCCCTCGCGGATGGCGAACTTCGAACCCTTTTCCAGCGCCACCGGCGTGATCAGCTCGACCTGCAGGTTGACGTTGTCGCCCGGCATGACCATCTCAACGCCCTCCGGCAGCGTGATCGTGCCGGTTACGTCCATCGTGCGGATGTAGAACTGCGGCCGGTAGCCGGGGAAGAACGCCTTATGGCGGCCGCCTTCCTCGCGGCGCAGCACGTACACCTCGCTCAAGAACTTCTTGTGCGGCGTGATGCTCTTGGGCTTGGCCAGCACCATGCCGCGCTCGACCTCGTCGCGGGTGATGCCGCGCAGCAGGATGCCCGCGTTGTCGCCCGCCTCGGCGGCGTCCAGCTCCTTGTGGAACATCTCGATGCCGGTGACGACCGTCTTCATAATCTCGTCGCGCAGGCCGACGATTTCCACCTCTTCGCCCTTGGTCAGCCGGCCGCGCTCCACGCGCCCAGTGACGACGGTGCCGCGCCCTTTGATCGAGAACACGTCCTCGATGGCCATCATGAAGGGCTTGTCCACCTCGCGCACCGGCGTGGGAATGTGCTGGTCAACCACATCCATCAACTGGAGGATGCATTGGTACTCTGGCGCGTTAATGTCATTGCTGGGCGACTCATTGGCCAGCAGGGCCGAGCCGCGCACGATGGGGGTGTCGTGGAAGCCGTAGCTGTCTAGCAGCTCGGTCAGCTCCAGTTCCACCAGCTCCAGCAGCTCAGGGTCGTCCATTTGGTCCACCTTGTTCAGGAAGACGACCATAGCCGGCACCTCCACCTGGCGGGCCAGCAGCACGTGCTCGCGCGTCTGCGGCATGGGGCCGTCGGGAGCGCTCACCACCAGGATAGCGCCGTCCATCTGGGCCGCGCCGGTGATCATGTTCTTGATGTAGTCGCGGTGGCCGGGGCAGTCTACGTGCGCGTAGTGGCGCGCGTCGGTCTCATACTCCACGTGCCGAATGTTGATGGTGATACCGCGGGCCTTCTCCTCCGGCGCATTGTCAATGTCGTCGTATCTCATGCGCGCGGCCTTGCCCTTCAGCGCCAGCACCTTAGTGATGGCAGCCGTCAGAGTGGTCTTGCCATGATCAACGTGGCCGATCGTCCCGATGTTGACGTGCGGCTTGGTGCGCTCGAACTTACCTTTTGCCATTGTGCATCAATCCTCTTGCTACTCGATATTCAGACTAGACAGCGTGACGCTGGTAGAACTGACGAACCCGGATCAGCGCCCGCCCTTGATAACTTCATCCGCAATGGACTGGGGGGCAACCGCGTATTTCTCGAACTCCATAGTGAAATTGCCGCGGCCCTGCGTGATGTTGCGCAGCGCCGTGGCATAGCCGAACATCTCGCCCAGCGGGACGCTGGCGCGCACCGAACTAGTCCCCAAGCCGCGCGGCTCCATGCCAACGATGATGCCGCGCCGCGACGACAGATCGCCCACGACCGTGCCAGTGTACTCCTCTGGCACCACCACCTCGACGCGCATAGTCGGCTCCAGCAGCACGGGCTTGCCCTTCTGCACGCCTTCCTTAAGGCACATCGAGCCGGCGATCTTAAAGGCGATCTCGCTGGAGTCCACCTCGTGGTAAGCGCCGTCCACCAGCGTGGCCTTGATGCCCACTACCGGGTAGCCGGCCAGCACGCCGCCGGCCATCGCCTCGCGCACGCCGTTTTCGACCGGCCGGATAAACTCCTTGGGGATCACGCCGCCCTTGGTGGCGTCCACAAACAGCAGCCCGTCCTTAACCGGCCCTTCCTCGTCCTCGCCCAGCGGCTCGAACTCGATCACGACGCGGGCATACTGACCGCTGCCGCCGGTCTGGCGCTTGAAGGTGGTGTCCACGCGGGCCGATTTGGTGATCGTCTCGCGGTAGGCCACGCGCGGGCGGCCCACCGTCGCCTCGACGCCGAACTCGCGCATCATGCGGTCCACCAGCACTTCGAGGTGCAGCTCGCCCATGCCGCGAATCTTGGTCTGGCCCAGCTTATCGTCCACCTCCACTTTGAAGGTGGGGTCCTCTTCGGCCAGGCGGCGCAGCGCCACGCCCATCTTGTCTTGGTCGCTCTTGGTGTTCGGCTCGATAGCGACCTCGATGACCGGCTCCGGAAAGCTGATCTGCTCCAGCACGATAGGCTTGTCCGGGTCGCACAGCGTGTCGCCGGTGAAGGTGTCCTTCAAGCCCAGGATGGCGGCGATGTCGCCAGCGTGCACCTCGTCAATGTCCTCGCGCCGGTCGGCGAACATGCGCACGATGCGCCCGATGCGCTCCTTGCTGCCTTTGGTGGTGTTCTGCAGCATCGAGCCAGACCTCACCACGCCGGAGTAGACGCGGAAGAAAGCCAGCCGGCCCACGTAGGGATCGGTCAGGATTTTGAACACCAGGGCGGCTGTCGGCTCGTCGTCGCTGGCCGCGCGGGTGATTTCCTCCTCGGTCTTGGGGTGGATGCCGCGCACGGGCGGGATGTCCAGCGGGGAGGGCAGCAGGTCCACCACGCGGTCGAGCATCATCTGAATGCCCTTGTTCTTCAGGGCAGAGCCGCACAGCACCGGCTGTACACGTCCGGCGATGGTGGCGGCGCGCAGCGCGCCCAGCAGCTCGTCGTCAGTGATCGGCTCCTCCATCAGGTACTTCTCGGTAAGGTAGTCGTCGCTTTCGACGATCTTCTCGATCATCTCGGCGCGCATCGTCTCGGCCTGTTCGCGGTGGCTCTCCGGAATCGGATGGCGCTCGATGGCCGTGCCCAGGTCGTCGCCGTAGGTAACCAGCTCCATGGTAAGCAGGTCAATGATGCCGCTGAAATCGGCGCCCTCGCCGAAGGGCATCTGGATGGGCACGGGGTTGCCGTTGAGGCGCTCTGTGATCATGCGCACGCAGCGGTGGAAATTCGCGCCTACGCGATCCATCTTGTTGACGAAGCAGATGCGCGGCACGTTGTACTGGTTGGCCTGGCGCCACACCGTCTCCGACTGCGGCTCAACGCCGGCCACGCCGTCGAAGACGACCACGCCGCCGTCGAGGACGCGCAGGCTGCGCTGCACCTCAGCGGTGAAATCCACGTGGCCGGGCGTGTCAATCACGTTGATCTGGTGGCCATTCCAGCTGGCCGTGACAGCGGCGGAGGTGATCGTGATGCCGCGCTCGCGCTCCTGCTCCATGTAGTCGGTGGTGGCAGCGCCGTCGTGCACCTCGCCGATGCGGTGCACCATACCGGTGTAGTAGAGCACGCGCTCGGTCGTCGTCGTCTTGCCGGCGTCAATGTGCGCGATGATGCCGATGTTGCGCACTTTATTCAGATCGAGTTTGGTTTCAGCCTTTTTCGCCATCTGGTCTCGTCTCAGCTCACAGCCGTTTTCCGCTTTAGCGGAAGTGGGCGAACGCGCGGTTGGCCTCGGCCATCCGGTGCGTGTCGTCTTTCTTCTTGACGGAGTTGCCCTGGCCGCTGGCGGCGTCCAGCAGTTCGCCGGCCAGCTTCTCCGACATGTTGCGGCCCCCGCGCTTGCGCGCGTTCTCCAGAATCCAGCGCATCGCCAGCGTGACCGAGCGATCGTGCGGGACCTCGACGGGGACCTGATAGGTAGAGCCGCCAACGCGCCGCGGCTTGACCTCGACGCTGGGGCCAACGTTGCGCAGCGCCAGCTCGAACACCTCAACCGGGTCGCGCTTGGCGCGCTCCTCGATGATGTCGAGCGCGCCGTACATCAGCGCCTCGGCGGTGCTTTTCTTGCCGCCGCGCATCATGCGGTTGACGAACATCGTGATGTGGACGTTCTGGTACTTGTTATCCGGCGGGACAACCCGCTTGGGCGGACGGTTTCTTCTTGGCATGACGGCTTACCCTATCTTATTTCTTCTTCTTCGCAGCAGCGGCAGCGGCGGCGCCAGCCTTGGGCCGCTTAGTGCCGTACTTGCTGCGGCCCTGTTCGCGGTTCTTGACGCCGTCGGCGTCGAGCGTGCCGCGCACGATGTGATAGCGCACGCCCGGCAGGTCCTTCACGCGGCCGCCGCGCACCAGCACCACGCTGTGCTCCTGCAGGCTGTGCCCCTCGCCCGGGATGTAGGCCGTCACCTCGATCTGGTTGGTGAGGCGCACGCGGGCCACCTTGCGCAGCGCCGAGTTGGGCTTCTTGGGCGTCATCGTCTTGACCTGGGTGCAGACGCCGCGCTTCTGCGGCGCGCCCTTGCGGCGGCGCGTGCGGCGCTGCGCGTTGGCGTTCCACGTGTACTGCAGCGCCGGGGCCTTGGTCTTGGTCTTTTTGTTTTTGCGGCCCCTCCGCACCAACTGGTTGATGGTTGGCATAAGGTTCTCCCTGCTAATCTGTCAGCCGGCACGCAAAAAGGCGATCTAAATCTTCAGAACGCCTGCTATCTAACGAAACCCTGGTGCCGAGCCAGCCCGTCCTGCGGGACGCTTTCGGGCACACTTGTCCGGTTGTAGCGGCCAGGTATTGCCTTGCGCACAAGGATGCCGTGCCGGAAGTGCTGGCATCATAGCACTGGGGGGCGCGGGTGTCAAGACAAGGTTATAATGCGCGTTTCAAGGAGAGAGGCCATGACCGATTTCGAGCACGACGACGACCTGTCACCGCTGGAAGCCTACTGCGTGCGCTGCAAGACCAGCGTCGAGATGGAACACGCCGAGGCCGTGTGGACGCGGCGCGGCGTGCCGGCCACTCGCGGCGAGTGCCCGTTCTGCGGCGGCACGGTGTTCCGTATGGGCCGCACCGCCGCCCACAGCGGCCAGGCCCGCCCGGCGGCTGTCCAGGTGGCCGCGCCCAGCCGCGCCCGCCTGCCGCGCAGCGCCGTTTACATTAACTTCACCGCCGCCGACCACGCGCTGGCCTGCCAGATCAGCGATGACCTAGAGAAGGCGGGCGTTGCCACTTGGCTGCACGAGGCCGACCAAACCGAGGTCAACTGGGCCGGCGGCGTGCACCCCTCGCTGACGGCCTGCAGCCACATGGTCTTGGTGCTGTCGCCGGCAGCAGCGGCCGACTGCAGCGTCATCGGCGCGCTGGAGTCCTTCCGCGGCCAGCGCAAGCCGGTGCTGATCGCCCAGGCTGCCCCGGCAGAGCCGCCTGACGCCGCCCGACGCTGCGCGCGCTTCGATTTCGCCGCCGATTACCAAGCCGCCTTCCGCCAGCTCGTCGGGAGCATCTGAATTCAGCGCCAGGTGAACTGCATGACGGGGGCGGGGCACTGGGGATTCTGTTTTCTGGCGAACGTTTGTTCCACCCGCGCACGGCGCTGCGCCGACGGCGGCCCGGTGTTGCCGCCGCCCGCCCGCGATGCTACACTCACAGTCTGCGATACGGAGAGGTCATCGTGCCCGCACAAGCGCTCTACCTGGCCTGGCGGCCGCTGTCGTTCGACGACGTGGTGGGACAGGAACACATCACGCGCACGCTGCGCAACGCCCTGCGCACCGGGCGCGTGCGCCACGCCTACCTGTTCAGCGGGCCGCGCGGCACCGGCAAAACCACCACGGCCCGGCTGCTGGCCAAGGCCGTCAACTGCCAGAACCCGGACCCCGACCAGCGCCCGTGCAACGCCTGTCCGGCGTGTGTGGCCGTCAACGAAGGGCGCTACTTAGACCTGATCGAGATTGACGCCGCCACTCACACCGGCGTGGACGACGTGCGCGACCTGCGCGACAAGATCGCCTTTGCGCCCAGCGAAGGCCGCTACAAGGTGTACATCATTGACGAGGTGCACCGCTTTAGCGGCAGCGCCTTCGACGCGCTGCTCAAGACCCTGGAAGAGCCGCCCGACCACGCCATTTTCGTGCTGGCCACTACCGAGATTGACAAAGTGCCACCCACCATCAAGAGCCGCTGTCAGCCGTTCGAGTTCCGGCGCGTGCCGCTCACGCTGGTGGCCGACCGGCTGCAGCAGATTGCCCAGAGCGAGGGCTTGAACGTCGAGCGGGCGGCGCTGGAGCTGATCGCCCGCCACGGGACCGGCAGCGTGCGCGACAGCATCAGCCTGCTCGACCAGATCGTGACTGACCCGGCAGAGCACATCACGCTGGAGCTGGTGCAGCGTGTGCTGGGGACAGCCAGCGTGGAGGCCGTGCGCAAGTTGGTCGCCGCGCTGATCGCCCGCGACGCCGGCGCCGGTCTGCGCGTGATCAACGCGGCGGTGGACGCCGGCAGCGACCCGCGCCAACTGGGCCAACAGGTGGTGGACTACCTGCGCAACCTGCTGCTGGCCCAGACTGCCGGGGCTGACCTGATCGAAGCCTCGCACGAGGAGCGGGCGCGCTGTGAGGAGCAGGCCAGGCAGATCGGCCGCGGGGCGCTGCTGCGCGCAGTCCGCCTATTTAATGAAGCGGTCAGCGACCGGCGCGGCGGCTGGCAGCCGCAGCTCGCGCTGGAACTGGCCCTGGTGGAGAGCGTGCGCGGCCCTGAGGAGGTCAGCGCGCCGCTGGCCGTGCCCGCCCAGGCCCCGCCCGCGCCGCCGGCCCGGCCCGCCCCGCCGGCGGCCCCAGATCGGCCGCAGCCTGCAGTGGGCGTTACGCTGGCAGATGTGCGCGAGAAGTGGAACACGATGCTGACGGCGCTGATGCGCCTCAACGAGCAGGCCCCTGCGGTGGTGAGCCACTTCCAGCCGGTGCGCGTGGACGGCGACTTGGTCGTGATCGGCTCGCCCGATGACGTGTTCGTCGAGCGGCTGGATCATCCCGATAAGCTGCGTGTGCTGGAGATGGCGTTCTCGCGGGTACACGGCGTGGCGCTGCGCGTGCGCGTGATGCGCATCAGCGATCAGCCGCAGCGCCCTGCCGCCGCCCAGCGCGTTGACGACCCGCTGCTGTCGCTGGGCCTGGAGTTGGGCGGGGAGATCGGCGCGCTGGACGAGGAACCGCCAACACGGGGATAGACGGGGCGCGTGACACCGCATAGTGTTTGTAAAAAACCGCTAAAAACAGGAAGAACAGGAGTGAATAGTGATGGCAAAGCGACGTGGGGCGATTCCAGGCGGGATGAACCAGGCCAGCATGATGAAGCAGCTTCAGAAGATGCAGGCCGACATGCAGGCTGCGCAGGAAGCGCTGGCGCACGAAACGGTTGAGGTATCGGTGGGCGGCGGCGCGGTGACGGTCGTGATCACCGGCCACCAGCGCGTGCAGGCTATCACCATCAACAAGGATATGATTGACACGTCTGAGGACGAATGGCTGACCGATCTGCAGGACATGCTGGTGCTGGCCGTTAACCAAGCGATCGAACAGAGCCAGACGATGGCTGCTGAGCGCATGGAGGCCATCACCGGCGGGCTGGGCGGCCTGCCGGGCCTGGACGGGCTGCTCGGCTGATCGCGGCTGGCGCGCCATGAGCAGCGCTATCCCGGAGCCGGTCACGCGGCTGATCGAGGCGTTCTCGCGCCTGCCGGGGGTGGGGCCGAAAACCGCTTCGCGCCTCACCTACTTCCTGCTGCGCGCGCCCGAAGAATTGAGCGCCGGGCTGGCCGAGGCCCTGCGCGATCTTAAAAGCAAGACGCGCTTCTGCTCAGTGTGCTTTAACATCACTGTAGACGATCCATGCGCCATCTGCACCGATGCGCGGCGCGACCGGAGCATGGTGGCAGTTGTGGAAGAACCGCTGGACGTGCTCGCGCTGGAGCGCACCGGCAGCTATAACGGGCTGTACCACGTGCTGCACGGGGCGATCTCGCCGGTAAACGGCATAGGGCCAGATGACCTGCGCATCCGCGAGCTGGCGCAGCGGGTGGCTGGCGGCGAGATCAAAGAGGTGATTATCGCCACCAACCCTGGACTCGAAGGTGACGCGACAGCTATGTACATCCAGCGCGAGCTGCAGCCGCACGCTGTGACGATCACGCGGCTGGCGCGCGGCTTGCCAGTGGGCGGCGACCTGGAGTACGTAGACGCCGTCACGCTGACGCGGGCGCTGCAGGGGCGCAGCGCGCTTTAGAGCCGGGCTGTAAGAAGTCTGTCAGAGCGCAAAACTGGCCTTGACAAGGCCGACAGCGCGGCTATACTTCTGCCTCGCGCCTGGAAGTGGGCGCACAACCAAATGCCAACCGCCTCAGGGCGCAGCGCTATCTTTTGAGGCAAAGTATCCCAAATATCCCAAGCGAGTTTGGGCAGAGTGCTGAAAAAGATATTGACATGCGCGTGCAGGGTTGGTATTCTCTAAGATACACTCCCCAGCAGGGAGGCGCAGCTTAACAACAGGATAGTGGGAAGCGAGAGCGAGCGAAGCCTGAGAAAAAGCAGCGAGCATGCGTGCTGAGACCGAAAACGCATGCGAGTACAACTCTACGGAGAGTTTGATCCTGGCTCAGGATGAACGCTGGCGGCGTGCCTAACACATGCAAGTCGAACGGTGGCTGATTTCGGTTGGTCACAGTGGCGCACGGGTGAGTAACACGTAGCTAACCTGCCCT
>Ga0308414_1000741_pt1 | contig 21246 bp, 16 predicted proteins | sample HotsprSampleOS50_FD_205667 | JGI IMG/M metagenome (GOLD analysis project Ga0308414, IMG submission 205667) | Hot spring phototrophic mat microbial communities from Octopus Spring, Yellowstone National Park, Wyoming, United States - 20090730_OS50 ...
TGGGCCTGATCTACCTGAAGAAGAACCTGCCCGACGACGCCATTCAGATCTTCCGGCAGTGCGTGGCGCAATCGCCCAAATTCCCCACCTACCGCTATCACCTGGGGATGGCCCTGCACCAGAAGGGCGACATGATCCGGGCCAAAGAGGAGTTGCAGACGGCGCTGGCGCACGGCCCGAACAAAGAAGAAGAAAAAGGCATCCGGGAACTGCTGGACCGCATCGGCTGAGCGCGCGCCCCGATCCCCGGCGCGCCCCGGGCTTCCTTTCCCCGCCCGGGCGCCGCATACTGACGGCGGAGCTAAGACTTCGCCACTATGAAACTTGCAGTTGGATTGCTTGCTGGATTCGCGCTCGCCGGCAGCGGGACCGCGGCGGAACCGCTGCGCGTCAGCGCGTACGCCACGGCGGGCGGCATTGTTCGCTACCTCGGTCCCCCGGAAAAACGCGTGGCGGTCACCGAAACGCTGCGCCGTCTCGGCGTGAACGGGATTTTTCTGGAGGGGCGGCGCGGCGACGAGTACGTACCGCCGAAACTGCTGGCCGAACTGCGCGACCACTTCCGCGCCGCGGGATTCCGCGTCGCCGGCGGCATCGCCACCGTGCCCGGTGAATCGTTCGGAGTGCGCCAGAACGAGCCGCTCGGCTGGCTGAATTGGCAGAACGAAAAGACGCAGCGCGACATCGCGCACTTTTTCCGCGAAAACGCCGCCGTGTTCGACCGGATCATCGTGGACGACTTTTACTGTACCGGCGACACTTCGCCGGAGTCGGACCGGGCGCGCCGCGGCCGGCCGTGGAGCGAGTACCGGCAGGACTTGCTGGCCGGCCTGCTGGAGCCGATGATCTTTGCGCCGGCGCGGGCCGTCCGCCCGGACATCGAGTTGATCATCAAGTACCCGCAGTGGTACGACCGGTTCCACGTGTTCGGCTATGCGCCGGACCGCATGAGCCAGCCGTTCCCCCGCGTGTGGGTAGGCACCGAAGTGCGGAACCCGGAGACGCAGCGCATGGGTTTCGTCCAGCCTACGCAGGGCTACATGAACTTCCGGTGGATCACCTCGGTGGCCGGCGAGAAGGTGGAAGGCGCCTGGTTTGACCATATCGAGTGCACGGCGCAAAACTTCGTGGACCAGGCATACATGAGCATTCTCGCCGGGGCGCGCGAGCTCACGCTGTTTCACCTGGGGGACTTGGTCGAGGGCCATCCCGGCCATGGCCCCTGGGTGGCTGCCCTGCCGGAACTGGCCGAACTGGCCGGCCAGGTGCACGGGCAAACCCGGGAAGGATGGGTCTTCTATAAGCCGGTTGGCAGCGACGCCGAGGAGAACCTGTTCGTCGCCGATTACCTGGGCATGCTCGGCGTGCCTTTGGACCCGCGTGCACAGTGGCCAGCCGGGGCGCGGGCAGTAGTGCTGGCGGTGCAGGCCGCCGCCGATCCCGCCTTGATGGAGAAGGCGCGGAAGATGGTGGAAGCGGGCGGCGCCGTGCTGTTCACCCCACAGGCGCTGCGCAAACTGGGCGCCGCGGCGCAGCGGTGGGCAGGGGTGACCGTCGGGCCTTCGCCGCAGGCCGGCGCGGCGGCCGCCGCCGGAAGCAAGGGACGGATGACCACCCTGGCGGTCCCTCTGGAAGTGGATGCCGCGGTGGACGCGCCGCCGGGCGCGGCCCGGTTCGTCGCGCAGGTTTCCGGCAAGAACATGCCGCTGCTGACCGTGCGGCGCGCCGGGCGCGGACAAGTCCTGGTGCTGAATATCCGGACGTTCTCTGAAGCCGACTACCGCGCCACCGGCGAGTTCCTCCTGCCGCCCAAAGCCCTCGGCTGGCCCGCGCTGCCCCGGGAGGTGGCGGACGCGCTGCGCGGCGCTATCCTCGAACCCACCGGAGTGCGTTTTTCCGCGCCGGCGCGCGTGGCGCTGTTCCGTTTCGCGCGTGGCGGCTATGCGTACAACTTCCTCCCCGTGCCCGCGCCGGTCGAGTGGATGGGCAAGCCAATCACCCTGCCAGCCAACCGGGGGCAGTGGCTGGAGGGCCGGTGAACCGGCCTGCCTCGAGCTCTACAGGCTGACGACGGGACAAGGCGATTCGCGGATGATCGCGTACGCGTTGGCGCGCAGCCGGCCCATGATGCCCGCCGACGAGCTGCGCCCGATCACCAGCAGGTCCGCGCCGGTAGCCTCCGCGGTGGCGCGCACCACTTTGGACACGTCGCCTGAATCGAGCGTCACCTGGGCGCTGGTTCCCGCCTTGCGCTGGAGGTCCTCGATCTGCTCCTTGGCCTGATTGGCGAGCATGAGGCGCCAGTCGGGATCGAAGTATTCCGACTGGCCGGCGCCCAGCATCGGCAACGCGTGCACCAGGTGCAGCGACGCCCCGAATTCGGCGGCGAATGCCTTGGCCCACCCCAAGGTCTTCTCGCTTTGGGGTCCGAGATCCACCGCGCAGAGCACGTTCCGGAACTGGATCGCGGCCGGGGCGGGGATCTCCGCCAGGTGCACCCCGGTCCAAACCGGGCAATCGACGTCGTGGAGCACCTTGGCCGTGACTGAGCCCAGGATGAAGCGCCGGAAAGGTCCATAGCCGTGGGTGGGCAGGATGACCAGGTCTACCTGCTCGTCGTGCGCGTACTCGACGATCTCGACCGCCGGGTCTCCCTCCAGCAGCACGCGCGAGACGGCGACGCCTTCAAATTCTTCGGTCAGGAAGGAATCCAGCGCCTTCTGCGCTTCCGCTTTCCGGGTGTCGTTCCAGTCGCCGAGCAGCACTCCGGCCAGTTCCGGCGCCCCGATGGCGTACTCGGCGCGATTCATGACGTGCAGCATCACCACCTGGGAACCGAAGTGTCCGGCGAGGTGCCGGGCGAAGTGCGCGGCGCCGGGAGAGCGTTCCGAGAAATCGACAGGCAGCAGGATCTTTTTGAGCGGGATCATTGAATCGAACCCTCCAGTTGTGAGTATGCACCGGATTCCGCGCGCTTTCCACCTGGAAAGGCGGGAAATGCGCCGGCGGCGGGCCTACGGCCGCACCAGCGATCCGTCCATGCCCCGGACCACGGTCCAGGGGTCGCCCGCGTTACCCGGTTCCGCCATCGGATAGCGGACGGCAAGCTTCTCGTCCAAGTCAATGCCCAAGCCCGGCCCGTCGCTGCCGTACAGGTAGCCGCCCTTCCGTTGCGCGGTTCCCGGCAACATCTCGTGCACGCTGGGCGGAAAGTGGTTTTCTTCCTGAATGCCGAAGCTCGAAATCGACAGGTCGACGTGATAGGCAGCCAGTTGGTTCACCGGGTCGTTATCGCCGCCCTCCTGGAACGCGGTGCGGCACCCGAAGGCCTCGCACACGGCCGCCAGTTTCCGGGCGGGGGTAATCCCGCCGATGGCGCTCACGCGGCAGCGGACAAAGTCGATCAGCCGCTCGGCGATCAGCGGGTTCCATTCGAGCGGGTGCGTGAACAGTTCCCCCATCGCCATGGGCGTGCTCGTGACCTGGCGGATGCGCCGGAAGTGGTCGATCTGCTCGGGCGGCAGAATGTCTTCCACAAAGAACATCCGGTAAGGCTCCATCCGCTTGGCGAACTCAACCGCCCCGGCGGGGGTGAGATGTTCGTGTACGTCGTGCAGCAGTTTGACGTCCCTGCCCAGCTTGACCCGCAGCGTCTCGAACAGCCGGGGAATGGTTTCCAGATACGTCTCCTCGTCGAAAGCCGGACCGGTGAATCCGGTTTCCGGACGGCTGCCTTGGCCGGGAGGGATCATTCCGCCGCCACCGTAGCCGCCCATCTGCGCCCGCACATGCCGGTAGCCTTCGTCCATATGTTTGCGGACATTGTCGGCCACCTCGTCCGGGCTGCGCCCGTCGGCGTGCGCGTACATCGGCACCGCGTCGCGCGCCTTGCCGCCCAGCAATTCGTACACCGGCATGCCCGCGCGCTTGCCTTTGATGTCCCACAGCGCCATGTCGAGCGCGCCGTTGGCCACGTTGAGAATGCTCGCGTTGCGCCAATACGAGCGCACATAGGAGGCCTGCCACAGATCCTCGATGCGGTTGGCGTCCTTGCCAATCCAGAACGGGATGAGATGTTTTTCGAGCGCCGTCACCACCGTCCAGGGGTTCATGACGTTGTTAGCGGACCCGATGCCGTACAGGCCAGGTTCGCTCGTGAATACCTTGAGAAACGCCCACTGGTAGCGGGCCCCGCCGCTGGTGGTGATGACTTTCGCGCCGGTGATCTTCAGCGGAGGCAGGCCGCGCGTGCGCGCCGCCTCCCGTTGCTGGGCTTCGAGCGAGCGCGGCGGCAATGCGGCCGCGGGCAGCAACTTGAGCAGGTCTCGACGTCTCATGGTTGGCTTCTCCCGCGCGCATCATACCCGACCGCCCCCGCGCCCCGCCACCCGTCCCGCGATCCTTCGTATGATGAGAGCATTCTTGATGCGTACCGGCTTCCCTTTGCTGATTGTCTTGCTGCTCCCTCTCCTGTCGCCCGCGCAGCCCGGCGGCGCGCGCCGCGCGGGCAAAACCAACCCGCTGGGATTGACCGAAGCGGTCATCGCGGAGGGGCGGCAACTCTACAACCGCTCCTGCACCATGTGCCACGGCCTCGACGGCGAGTTGGGCGACCGCGCGCCGGCGCTCAAGGGGACCCGGCGCTTCCGGCGTTCGAGCGACGAGGACCTCTTCGACGCGGTCAAGCACGGTATTCAAGGCACACTCATGCCCGCTTCGCCGCTGCCGGAAAACGACGTGTGGAAGATCGTGGCGTACATCCGGAGCATGCGGGCCAGCGCGTTCGACGCGCCGCTCGAGGGGGATCCGGAAAAAGGCCGCGCCGTCTTCTGGGAAACGGCCGGGTGCGGCGGTTGCCATATGATCCAGGGCCGCGGCGGCTTGCTGGGCCCCGATTTATCCAACGCCGGCGGCGAGCGCACTACCTTGTCCCTGCGCGAGGCGCTTACCAAGCCGCGCCCGCACATCCCGCCGGGGTACCGGCCCGCCAATGTAGTGACCTCCGCGGGAGAGACGGTGGAAGGCATGATCAAGAACGAACATAATTTCTCGCTCCAAATGTTGAGCCGCGACGGCAGGCTGCGGCTGTTCACTGCGGAGGAGATCCGCCGCATCGACTACGGGGAGCGCTCGCTGATGCCCACGGATTGGGAGCAGCGGCTTACGCCGGAGCAATTCCGGAACCTGCTGGCGTTCCTCAGCCGGCAGGCGGCCGCCCGCATCCGGGAGCAGGGCATGGCCGAGGAGGATTTGGGACGATGATGCGGCGGAGCGTGCTGGCGGCAATCGCCTGGGCGGCCCTGGCGCCCGCGCAGGTGAGCTACGAACAGATCCGGAAAGCGGATCCCCGCAACTGGCTTACCTACCACGGCCCGTATCATGGGCAGCGTCACAGCCTGCTCACCCAGATCGACCGGAGCAACGTCCACCGTCTGACGCCTCAGTGGATTTATCCGATCAAGGATGCCAACCGCCTTGAGAGCGTGCCCATCGTGGTCGACGGCGTGATGTACGTCTCGCAGCCGAACGAGGTGTACGCGCTGGATGCGCGCACCGGACGGCTGATCTGGGAGTATCAGCGGACGCCGGCGCTGCGCCGGGGGCCGAATCGCGGCGTGGCCGTTTACGGACACAAGGTCTACATGGGCACGCCGGACGCGCAGCTGATCGCGCTCGACGCCCGCACCGGCAGCCTGATCTGGGAGGCCAAGCTGGCGGAGGCGTCCGAAGGCTATTGGTCGCCCGCCGCGCCCCTGGCCATCAACGGCAAAATCATCGCCGGCATCGCGCCGGGCGACCACGGCCTCAACGGGTTTCTCGACGCCTACGACGCCGAAACCGGCAAGCGGCTGTGGCGCTGGAACGCCATCCCCGGACCCGGCGAGCCCGGCCATGAAACCTGGGCTGGCGACTCCTGGAAGACCGGCGGCGGCGATACCTGGCTGACTGGCACCTACGACCCCGAACTGAACACCCTTTACTGGGGCATCGGCAATCCCGCGCCCGACTTCGACGGCGACGTGCGCAAGGGCGATAACCTCTACACCGAATGCATGGTGGCGCTCGACGCGGACACCGGCAAGATGAAATGGTTTTTTCAGTTCACCCCGCACGACGTGCACGACTGGGATGCGGTGGAGATCCCGGTGCTCGTCGACCTGCCCTACCAGGGCAAGATGCGCAAACTCCTGCTGCACGCGGACCGCAACGGGTTCTACTACGTCCTGGACCGGGTGACCGGCGAGTTCCTGAAAGGCGTGCCGTTTGTGAAGTTGCTCAACTGGGCCAGCGGCCTGACGGAGAAAGGACGGCCGATCCGCGTCCCGGGCGTCGAGCCCACCCTCCGCGGCAACAAGGTCTGCCCGGCGACGGCGGGCGCTACCAACTGGATGTCGCCGGCGTATAACCCGGACACGAACCTGTTCTACGTGGTCGCGCAGGAAGGGTGCGGGATCAGTTTCAAAGGCCGCGACACGTTCCGGCCGGGTGGGTTCCCGTTCATGGCCACGGGCTACATTGAAGACCCCGAGGAGCCCTGGCAGATGCACGTCCGGGCGCTCGATCCGCTCACCGGCGAGCTGAGGTGGAACTACGTGCAAAAAGGCTCGAAACGCTACGGCGCGGGGCTGCTGTCGACTGCGGGCGGGCTGCTGTTCGCCGGGGACGACCAGGGGTTTCTCACCGCGCTCGACGCCGCCACCGGGCGGCCGCTGTGGCATTTCAACCTCGGTATGCGGATTTCGGCCTCGCCCATGTCGTACAGCTTCCAGGGCCGGCAGTACATCGCCATCACCGCGGGTTCGAACGTCGTGGCGTTCGCGCTGTTTGAAGACAAAAAGTAAGGAACGGGATCGCGCGGCGCGCCCCGCAACGGAACGCGTGCAGAGTTTTCAGTTTCGCCGGGGCCGGTCGGAGACCGGCGCCACCGGGAGCCCGGCGCGCCGTAGCGCCCGGGCTCCGCTACAGAAGTCCGGCTAGAAGTGATACTTCAGACCAAACTGGATGTTACGCGGATCGCCCACTTGGGCCGTAATCGCGCCGAACGTGTTCGGCGTGCTGATGTTCAGCCCCGGAGGCGCCCAGTTCACGTGATTGAGAGCGTTGAAGAACTCGGCGCGGAATTCGAAGAAATTCCGCTCCTTGATGTGGAAACGCTTGCCGACCGAAAAGTCGAGGTTGAAAAACCCGGGGCCACGCTCGGTGCCGATAGAGGCGTTGCCGAAGGAGCCGTCGGCCGGCTGGCCGTAGGCGCAGCGGCCATCGTCCACGCCCGCGGCGCAGAACGGATTCACCGTGCGGTCCAGGCCAAACCAGTTATCGACGTTTCGGTTCGCTTCATTGACCGTGAGGCGGCGGTAGTAGTTGGCGCGGACGTTGCCGCGGACCGCCTGGCCGGTGCGGTCGAGCGCGCGGACCGTCATCGGCAGGCCCGAACGGACCGCCATGTTGTAGTTCAGGCTCCAGCCGCCGAGAATGCCGTCCACCAGGCGGCCGTTGCTGGATCCCCATTTCTGGCCCTTGCCGTAAGGCAGCTCGTAGTTGCCACCGATGGTGAAGTTGCGGCGGATGTCGAAGAACGCCGGTCCGCGGTTGGCGCGGCGGTCATAGGCGTTCTGCCAATAGGCGCCCTCGCCCGAGGTGAAGGCGCTGCCGTAGTAGCCCAGATTGTCGGTGAGCGTCTTGCCAAAAGTGAACGCCGCGATGAAATCCAGACCTCCGCGGAAGCGGCGGCGGGCGGTCATCTGAAGCGCATGGTAATCCATCGTCGCCGACGACTCGGTCCGTGCGATGTTGCCCAGATTCGGGAGGACGTTGAACAGCGGCCGCCGCGTGTTCAGGTTCGTCCAGGTGGAAAACGGCCCCGTGCCCGGCAGCGGCTGATTGGCCTCGACCGGCGCCACCAGGTGCGTACCCTTCTGGCCGACGTAGCCGGCCGAGACGGACGTAAAGTTGTCGAGCTGGTATTCGAGGGTGAAGTTGATCTGCGAGGTCGTCTGCGGCCGCAGGTTCAAATCCCACGCCCGGCCCTGGAGTTGCGGCGTCAGCCCGGCCGCCGCCGGGCGCGGCATATCGAGCCTCACATTCGCGGTCACGACGTCGGCGAAGCCGGTTCGAATCGAGCCCGGAGTCCGCACGTCGTAGCTGAAGTCGGTCTCTACGAAGAACGGGGGATTCAACGGCAGGCGCAGGTTGGCGCCCGTGCCTTCCATGAAGCTCTGGTAGGCGTATCCGGCGCGGACGACCAGCTTGTTGTTGAAGCCGCCCGGCGTCCAGGCGAAGCCAATACGCGGCATGAACTGCTTGCCGTAGCCGTTATAAAGCGCACGGCCGAACTGGCCGCCCGTCGGGATGAGCTCGCCGGTGAAGGTGTTGACGTTGATCTGCCGGTCCTTTACTTCGTAAATCGGCTGCATGTACTCCCAGCGCATGCCAAGGTTGAGCGTGAAGCTCGGCGTGATCTTGAAGTCATCCTGGATGAACAGCGCCGGACGCCAGAAGCGGTGCCCCCAAGTGCCGGCGGCCGCGCCCCGGCCCTTCGAGGCGAGCTGGTCGAGCAGGAAGTCTGAAAAGTCCAGGTTCGTGTAATTGCCCAGATACCGGAAAATGCCGAGCACGCCGTTGTTGCCCGAATAGTACCGGTTCTGCTGGTATCGCATCAACTGCCCGCCCATCTTCAGAAGGTGCCTGCCCTTCTGCCAAGTAAGATTGTTGTAGTAAATGAACTTGTTGTCGGCCGTGTTGGAGGCGATGCCCGTCGAGCCAATACTGCTGAGCCCGGCGCCGATCACGATGGCGCTCAGCCCGGCCACCGGCTGGCCTCCGGGAATCCCAAACTTCTGATTGCCGTCGGTTCCCAACTGGCCGCTCCAGTCGATCGGCGTGTCCTGGATCACGATCCGCGAAAACGCCACGCGGGCTTCGTTCACCACCGTCGCCGAAAACGTCCGGTTCCAGTTCACCACCGCCGATTGGGTCGGGTTCTGGGTTCCCGAGGTCATGAATACGGGAAGAGCCGCCTGGCTGCCGCGCGTCTCGTACCGCCCGATCGACCAGCGCGCCATCAGGTTGTCCCGGTCGGAGGCGCGGTAGTCAATCTTCACGTCGCCCTGGTTGTTGTTCTGCAAGGACGCCGACGAGCTGGCGTAATTGCCGCTCACGCCCTGCGGGCCCGCGCCCTGCTGATTCGGCAGTGGATAGATCGACGGGTTCGAGAATAGAAAGCGGGCCACCGGGCTAAACCTCGCCACGGGAATCTGCCGGTTCGGGAACGGTTGACCATTGGTGGGATCGACGATGTTGTTGGTAAACGAGCTCAGGTCGCCGTTGCGCCAGGTCTGCGGCGCGACCGACGCCGCCGCCGGACCGTCCACGCGCTGCCGCGTCCCCTCGTAGTCCACGAAGAAGAACATCTTGTTCTTCCGAATCGGGCCGCCCAGCGTGCCGCCGAAAATGTTCCGCTTGAACCCGGTGCGCTGCGCGGTGGATTGGACCCGGTTCCGGAAGAAGCCGTTCGCGTCCAGTTCGCGGTTTCTCAGAAACTCGAAAACGTTACCATGGAACTCGTTGGTCCCGCTCTTCATCTGGAGCATGACCGTCGCTCCACCCGCGTTGCCGAATTCGGCCGCGGCGTTGCCCGTCAAGACCTTGACTTCCTCCAGCGCGTCCACGTTCGGCGAATAGCCGACGCGGTTGTCGATCGAATCGTTGATGTCCACGCCGTCGAGCATGAAGTTGTTTGTCTGCTCGCGGTTTCCGTTCACGTAGGGACGCGCGCCTAAACGCCCGTTCATGCCGCTCGGGTTCGGGCTCACCGCGCCCGGAATCAGCAGCGTCAAGGACACGAAATTGCGGTTGTTTAAAGGTAGGTTCGTCAGTTTCGCCGAATCGATCGAATCTCCCGTCTGCGTCGATTCGGTCTGCAAAATCGGCGACACGTCGGTGATCTCCACCGACTGCGACACCTCGCCGACTTCGAGCTTCACATCCACGCGCGCCGTCTGATTCACCGCCAGCGCGAACGGCCCAATCACCGCTTTCTTGAAACCCTGTGTTTCCACCGAGACCGTGTAATTGCCGACGGGCAAAAACAACAGGCTGTACACACCCGCCTCGTTGGTCTGGGTCGTGAATTGAACATTGGTTCCGGTGTTGGTGCCAATCACCCTTACATTGGGAGCCACGGCGCCCGTCGCATCGGTCACCGTTCCCGTGATGGAACCCGTGATAGTCTGCCCTTTGGCGGCGCAGACCGCTAGAATCCCCACCATAACGCGGAGCACAACCCTTCTTTTCAGCATGAAATAACCCCCGTGCCCATCATTATAGCCTTATTCTTTCGTTCCGCCGCCCGCTTTGTGGGTCCTTTCCCAAAACCTTGCGCCGCGGGCTGCCGACCGCAGTCGGAAACTGATAGTTCCCGGTGCGCCACCCCCCGCCCGGTGGCGCACGCTTTAGCGTGCAAAGGAACTTCAGTTCCGCCGCCCGACGCCTCCGCGAACCTGGAAAGGTGCGCCACCCCGCCTAGGTGGCGCACGCGTGCGCTACCTTGCCTGCGTGGTCATTCAAAGACTTGCCCGGCGCCGGTCGCCGGCCCGCCCGGAGGGCTCGGAAATCCAGGTCAGTCCGCGAAGAAAACCCGCTCGGCGGTGCGGCGCAGCAGCCAATCTCGATCTTCCGCGGAGACGCCGGCCAGGTGGTCACGCACCAGCGCCAGCGAATCGGCGTACCGGTGAACGCCCTGCGTCTGGTAGGGCGAATCCGTCGCCCACATCAGCCGCCGGGGACCGTAACTTTCCAGCACCAGCCGGATCAGGGGCAGCAGGTCCGTGTAGGGCGGCTGCTTGCGGCCGAGGGCGTAGAACGCCGAGAGCTTGACGTGCACGCGGGCATGCCGGGCCAAGCCGCACAAGAGGCGCACGTCCGCGTCGCGCACCACGCCGTCGGCGCCAATGCGGGCCAGGTGATCGATCACCACCGCGGTTTCGGGATGGCGGGCGCACATCCGGTCCAAAGCGGGAAGCGCATCCGGGTTGACCAGCGGGCAAACGGCCATCCGCAGTTCCGCGGCGGCGCGCCACAGGCCGCGCATGCTCTCGGCGTCGAGCCACGTTCCCGGCGCCGCCCCGGGCGCGATCCGGAAACCGCGGACACCCTGGCCGCGCAGGGCGCGCATTCGTTCCGGCAAACCCGGCGCGGCCAGGTCCACCACGGCGACGCCGGAGAACACGCCGGGGTGTTCGCGGATGGCTTGGAGCAGGTAACTGTTGTCGAAAAGGAAGCTGCCGGGCTGGATCAGCACTACCCGCGCGACACCCTGCGGGCGGGTGTGCACGAACAGGTCCGCGGGCGTAAACGGCGGTCTCTTGGCGTCTCCCGGCCAGACGTGGACATGCGCGTCGATGTATCCGGCCATCCGGTTCACGATACCTGGATCAGGCGCTCCGCCTGGCGGAGCGCTTCTTCGGTGAGCGTCGCGCCGGAGAGCAGGCGGCCGACTTCGCGGATGCGCCCGGCATGATCAAGTTCCTCAATGGTGGCCACCGTGCGCCCGCGCAGTTCCTTCTTTTCGACCGCGAAATGATGATCGGCAAAGCCGGCGACCTGGGCCAGATGGGTGACGCACAGCACCTGGTTGCGCTCGGCCAGTTTCTTGAGCCGCCGGCCGATCCCCTCGGCGGCGCGACCGGAGACGCCCGCGTCGATCTCGTCGAAGACGAACGTCCGGCCGCGCGCCCTGGGAGCGGCGCAGGTCTTCAAAGCGAGGGCGATGCGCGACAGTTCGCCGCCGGAAGCCACCCGTTCGAGCGGCCGGGGCTCCTCGCCGGCGTTCGCGCTGAACAAAAAGCGGACCGCATCGGCGCCCGTTTCGCTCCAGGCGGCCGGCTCGAGTTCCACCCGGAACTGAGCCCGCTCCATGGCGAGGGAAGCCAGTTCCTTGACCACCTGCTTTTCCAGCTCGCGGGCGGCCTTCCGCCGGGCGGCGGTCAGATCTTCCGCCGCCCGCGCAAAGGCGGCGGCGACTTGCTCCCGTTCCGCGCGGAGCTGCGTCATCCGCTCGCCGGAGCTTTCCGCGCGGGCGATGCGCTGGCGGGTTTCCTCGAGGAAGGCGAGGATCTCCTCCACCGAAGCGCCGTATTTTCGTTTCAGCTTCTCCAGCGCGGCCAGCCGGTCTTCCACTTCGTCCAGACGGCCCGGGCTCACCTCAAGCCGCGAAAGGTAATCGCGCAAGGCGAACGAGGCCTCCTGCAAGGCGATGGAAGCCGCGCCAAGCTGCTCTGCAAGCGGCTGGAGCGTGGCGTCGATCCGCCCGAGATCGTCCACCCGTTTGCGCGCGGCCCGGACCAGGGAATAGGCCGACTCGGGCGCTTCGTAAAGCGCCGCGTAAGCGGCGCCCGCCTGTTCCTGCAAGCGCCCCAGGTTCTGCAAGACTTTGCGTTCCGCGGCAAGTTCGCCGTCCTCGCCCGGGCGCGGGGCCACGCTTTCGATCTCGCGCACCTGGAAGGTCCACAGGTCCAGCAACCGGAGTTGCTCCTGCTCGCCGCGTTCGAGTTCTTCGAGTTCCGACTGGATCCGCCGCCATTGTGCGTACCGCCCAGCGGCGCCGCCGCGTTCGATGGAACCAAACGCGTCCAGCAGGTCCAACTGCGCCTCGGGCGAGAACAGCGTCTGCTGCTCGTGCTGCCCGTGAATATCGCCCAGGCGCGGGGCCAACTCGCGCAGCAGTCCGGCGGTCACCGGGCGGCTTTCCAGGTAGGCGCGGGACTTGCCCTCGGCCAGAATCTCGCGTTCGATCAGCATCTCCCCCTGCTCGAAGGCAAAGCCATCGAGTTGCAGGCCGGCGGGCACGGTGAAGATGCCGGAGATGCGGGCGCGGTCCGCGCCGGCCCGGACCATCTCGGGCGAAGCCCGGCCGCCGAACAGCAGCCCGAGCGCGTCGACCACAATGGATTTCCCGCTCCCCGTTTCGCCCGTCAGCAGGTTGAGCCCCCCCTGAAAGCGGACGCGCAAGCGGTCGATGACGGCGTAGTTCTCGATGACGAGCTCGAGAAGCATCGGTACGTGCCCTGATTATAGCCGGAAACCAGCAAAAACATTTCGGGACATAATTGTTTGAGCGCCGCGCGCCCGCAGGGGTGTGAGCGCGTCCCTGTGCTAGATTGGAAGCGAAGCATGCATGCCATGACAAGCGCGTCTCCCGCGCTTTTGTTGCAGCTCAATCTGACCGAAATGCTGGAACACACCACGCCGATCGGGTGGGTGGTCTACGCGGTCCTGACCGGGCTGTCGCTGTACTCCTGGACGGTGATTTTTTCCAAGCTGTCGATGTACCGGCGCTCGCAGGAGATGAACGCGCGGTTTCTGCGGGCGTTCCGGAAGGCCAACGGCTTTGAGGCGGTGGTGGTGGCGAGCGAGCAGTTCCGTCCCTCGCCCCTCGTCAACGTGTTCGATTTCGGTTACGAGGAAGTGCACCGGCAAGTCAAGGCCCGGGGCGCGGTCCGCAACAAGCTGTCGCTGGAGCGGTCGCTGCAACTCGGCGTCAGCGAGGAACTCGCCAAGCTGGAGCGCAATCTGAACTGGCTGGCGACGACGGCGGCCGTTTCCCCGTTCGTCGGGCTGTTCGGCACAGTGATCGGCATCATGCGGGCCTTTCACCAGATCGGCAGCGGCACCGGCTCGATGAGTCTGCGCGCGATCGGACCGGGAATTTCGGAGGCGCTGCTGGCCACCGCGGCGGGGCTGGCGGCGGCGATTCCCGCGGCGATTTTCTACAACCACTTCGGCCACGTGGTCCGCGAGATCGGCGCCCGCATGGACGACTTCTCGCTGGAATTCATGAATCTGACGGAACGCTCGTTCGGAGAGTAGCCCATGGCGGTGTCGATGAATGGCGGAGGGCTGCACCGGGGCCGGTCCCGCCGGCTGTCGGCGATGTCGGACATCAACGTCACGCCCTTCGTGGACGTGCTGCTGGTGGTGCTGGTGATCTTCATGATCACCGCCAACGTGATGGAGTTCGGCCTGGAGATCGAGGTGCCGCAGGTGAAGACCGTGCGGGAGAGCACGCGCGAACTCCCCATCGTCACCATTACCAAGGACAGCAACCTGTACCTGGGCGAGACGCCGGTGAATATCCACGAACTGGCGCAGGCGATCCGGACGCGCTATCCCACGCAGCAGGACGTGTACGTACGCGCGGATAAAGAAACCACGTGGGATCCCATCGCGCAGGTGGTCAGCCAGCTTGGCGAGGCAAAGCTGAAGGTGCAGATGGTCACCAAGTCGGAAGATTTGGAGCGAAGGAAACGCCGGTGACGCCGCAGACGCATATCGACCTGTTGGCGCAGCAGGAGCGGCTGGGCAAGCCGTTCGCGGGCGCGTTGCTGCTGCACGCCTCGGTGATCAGCGTGGCGTTATTCTGGTCAGCCGTCGGCGGGCGCGCTCCGGAGCGGTGGGGCGATCCGCTGGCGACGGGCGGCGTGGTCGGCGTCACGCCCGTGGCCAACATCCCGTTGCCGCCCCGGCCGGGCGTAATCAATCCGGTGGCGAACGACACCGTCTCGCAGACCCCGCAGGCGCCGCCCAAGGCTCAGCCCGCCAAGCGCGTGCAAGAGCGCGAGGACGCGATCCCCATCCCCGGACGCGAAACCAGGAAGAAACAACAGGCCGCGGCCAGCCGCCGCCGGCAGGCGGATACCGAGGAGCGGCCCAGCCAATTGTACAGCGACGCCGGCCGCGCGCTGGTATCTCCTCTGTTGGGTAAACCAGGATCGGGCGGCGTGGGCGTGGGATCGGGAACGCCGCTGGGCGACCGTTTCGGCGCGTATGCGGCGCTGTTGCAGCGTCTGGTGGCCGAGCGCTGGAACACCGGCGGAGTAGACTCGCGGCTGCGCACCGCGCCTCCCGTCATCGTCCGCTTCACCATCCTGCGCGACGGCACCATCCGCGACGTGCGGCTCCAGACCTCCAGCGGCAACCAGGCCCTCGATCTCTCCGCTTTGCGGGCCATCTACGACTTAGGAAAGGCGCCGGAACTGCCGCGCGCTTACGAATACAACGAGGCGCACATCCAGTTTTGGTTCGAACTAAAGCGATGAGACGAATTCTTCCCTGGCTGACTCCGCTGGTGCTGGGCGCGCTGTTCCTGGCGTCCGGCCAGCAGGAAGTGATCATCAAAGTGATGGGTGGCGCGCAGAAGCCGGCGCTCGCCGTGCCCGATTTTCGCGGCAGCGGCGACGCCGCCCAGCATGCCGGCGTCTTCAACGAAACCCTTTTCACCGACTTGGACGAGTCAGGCATGTTCACGATGGTGGCCAAGAGCATGTTTCCGCTCGAGGTGCCCCAGCGTCCCGAGGACTTCCGGGCGCCCTTGCCGCCGCCCCCGCGGCGCAAGGATGCGCAACCGCAGCGGCAAGGTCCTTGGCTGACGGACTGGTCCGCGCCGCCGGCCAACGCCAGCCACCTCGCTTTCGGCTACCTGGCCGTACAGAACGAGCAACTGGTTTTGTTCGGCTGGTTGTTCGATGTGACGCAGCAGGACGTGAGCAATGCGCAGTTGTTCGGCAAACGCTATTTTGGGCCGTTGAGCGCGGACGGCGCCCGCAAGGTGGCGCACGAGTTCGCCTCGGACATCATTGTCCAGTTCGGCGGAGCGCCGCTGACCGCCTCGAAGATCTACTTCATCTCCGACCGCACGGGCTTCAAGGAAGTCTGGTCGATGAACCCGGACGGCTCGGACCAGAAGCAGATCACCAACTATCGCTCGATCTGCACCACACCCGCGGTTTCGCCCGACGGCGCCCGCCTGGCCTTCACGACCTACGCCCGGGTCAACCCGATGATCTTTATCCATTCCCTGGAGACGGGACGCAGGTTGCCGTTTTATAATCAAGTTGCGTCGATGAACGCCACGCCGAGCTTTACGCCGGATGGCAAGCAAGTGTTGTACGCATCGACGGCGAGCGGCTACGCGCAGATCTACATCGCCAATGCCGATGGCAGTGATGTCCGGCGGTTAAGCAATGTCCGGGCCATTGAGGTGGAGCCCAAGGTGAGTCCCAAGGGCGGCGAGGTGGTGTTCGTGTCGGGCCGCTCCGGGCCCCAGCAGATATATAAAATGAATTTGGACGGTGCGAACGTGGAGCGTCTGACGACCGGGGAAGGCGAAGCTTCCAATCCGGCGTGGCATCCGTCCGGGGAAATCATTGCGTTCGCCTGGACCCGGGGATTCGAACCGGGGAATTGGAATATCTTTTTGATGGACGTGGCTTCGCGCCGGGTGGACCAGTTGACGCACGGCGCGGGCCGGAACGAGAATCCAAGTTGGGCTCCCGATGGCCGTCATTTGGCGTTTTCCTCCAACCGCAGCGGGTCTTCGCAGATCTGGACCATGCTGGCGGATGGCACGAAGTTGCGAAGGTTAACCTCACAAGGCCGGAACGAAAAACCGGTCTGGGGAAAATAGGATCTGTGTAAAGCCAGGAGAAGGTTTCTACCATGCTGACCAAAAAGTACGTTGCTGCGCTCTTGCTGAGTTTCGCGATACTGTTCGCGGCGGGTTGCAAGAAGAAGGCCCCTGCCCCACCGCCGCCTCCTCCTCCACCGCCGGCTGAGGCCCCCGCGCCGAAGCCGAATCCGCCGATGATCACCTTGTTCGACGCTGAACCGGGCACCATCGAACGCGGCCAGTCCTCCACGCTGAAGTGGGCGGTCGAAGGCGCTGACGATATTACGATTGAACCGGGCATCGGCCGGGTGTCCGCTAACGGGTCCCGCCAGGTGTTCCCGTCGAGCACCACCACCTACACGCTGATCGCGCGGGGTCCGGGTGGAGAGGCGCGCCGCACGGCCACGGTGAATGTCACCGCGCCGCCGCCGCCGCCACCGCCGCCGGCGCCCAAGGCGACGTTTGAGGAACGGCTGGCCCGCGAGGTGCAGGATGCGTTCTTCGATTACGATAAGAGCAACATCCGCGACGATGCCCGCGCCACGCTGACCCGCAACGCCGACGCGCTCAAAGCGATCTTCCGCGACTTCCCGGACCGCTCGGTATCCGTCGAGGGCCATTGCGACGAGCGCGGCTCGGCCGAGTACAACCTCGGTTTGGGCGACCGGCGCGCCACCTCCGCCAAGGAATTCCTGGTGCAACTGGGAGTGCCTGCCGACAAGCTGAGAACTATCAGCTACGGCAAAGAGCGGCCGCAATGCACGGAGTCGAACGAGAGCTGCTGGCAGCGGAACCGCCGCGCCCACTTCGCGCCCGGACAGTAACGGGACAGAGCAGCCATGCGCCGGAGGAGGGCCGGAAGTCCTCCTCCGGCAGAAAATAGGGAGTGCCAATGTATCCACGCATGCTGGCGGCCTTGGCGCTGTTGGCGTTGCCGTACGTTTCTTTCGCCCAAAAGAAAGAATACGTCCAGCTTCAGCGCGACATCGCCACGTTGCAGGATCAGATGCGCACCTTGCAGCGCACGTTTGACGAGAAGATGACCGCCCTGACGGTGCTGGTCCAGCAAACCCTGGAGTCGGCCAACGGCGCCAACAAAGCCCTGGCCGTCGTGGAAGCCCGCGTCAATGACCGGCTTGCCGAGCAGGAAAAAAAGTTGACTTTGCCCACTGCTTCGGTGGGAGAAAAAGTCGACCGCATGTCGACGGAGTTCCAGCAGGTGCGCGAGAACCTGAGCGATGTCTTGTCGCGTCTGGGCAAGCTGGAGCAGCGCATGGTCGACCTCAGTAACGAGTTCCGCACCTTGGGCCAGCCCGCGCCGCCGCCGCCGGGCAGCGGCCCTGCGGCGTTCGGCTCGGCGCCTCCGCTCTCAGCCGAGCAACTGTACGAAAACGCCCGCCGTGACACCATGGGCGGCAAAAGCGATCTGGCGCTCCAGCAGTTCGCCGACTACCTGCGCTTCTACGGAAGCACCGAGAACGCCCCGAACGCGCAGTATTGGATCGGCCAGATCTATTACGACAAAGGCGACTTCGAAGCCGCCTTGAAGAATTTCGACCTGCTGCTGGACAACTACCCCGACAGCCGCAAGGTCGCCGACGCGTTGTATATGAAGGGGCAGTCCCTGCTGAAGCTGAACCGGCGCGCGGACGCCGCCCGCGCGTTTCGCGAGCTTTACACCAGCTATCCCAAACACGAACTGGCTACCAAGGGCTGCTCCGAACTGAAGCGGATGGGTTACGCGTCCTGCGGCGTCGCTGCGCCGAAGCGGCGGGACTGACCGCCGCGCGCAATGTCCCTCCGTTCTTTCCAGTCCGGAGACCGCGAAGCCTGCCTGGAGGCGTTCGACTCCAACCGCGAGCCGGCGTGGCCTCCTTCGCTCCGCAGCGAGTTCGCCGCCTGCCTGGACTATTTTCCGGAGAGCGTGCTCGTCTTCGAGCACGAGCGGAAGGCAGCGGGCTGCGCAGCATTCCAGCGGGGATCCGATGGCCACGGCTTTATCCCTTGGCTGCTGGTCCGCCGCGACCTGCGCGGCAACGGGCTTGGGCGTTTCCTGCTGTTCGCGGCCCTCAAGAAACTGAGCGCCGAACACGATCCCGAGCTGGTCGAGGCGCGCTGCCCCGCCGCCGCGGTAGGTTTTTTCGAGCGGCAAGGCTTCCGCGTCGCGCGGGTGATTCCTGACGGATGGGGCCCTGGCCTGGACCGCGTGCAACTCACCAGGAAGCTGAAGGTCTGCCCCTAGCAGCCCGCAAAGGGCCGTCCCGGCCATCGAGACACTCGAATGATCGCTGGCTGTCCGGCCGGCCGGGACAGGCTCCGTTTTGCGGACGATTACTTGGAAGATTAGCGTCCCACTACGTAGGCGTCTGCCTCCGGCGCCGCTCCTCCCATCAGGACGCCACGGCCAACGTCCACCGCAATCGCCTTGACGCTGCCGACGCCCAGCGCCGCGTGCGAGGTCACCGTGTGTCCCAGCCGCCGCAGTTCCTCCCGGACGCCGTCCGGAATGCGCGCCGAGACGGCTAATTCCTTGCCCACCTCATTCGGGTAGCGATAGGCGCGGAACGCGGAGGTAATCACCGTAGGCTGCTCCAGCGCCTGCTGGACGTTCATGCCGAAATCGACGTAGTTCAGCACGAACTGAAGTTGCGTTTGGGGGATCGTGTCGCCGCCGGGCGTCCCGAATGCCAGCGCGGGCTTTCCATCCTTCAAGGCGAGCATGGGACTCCAACCGGTGCGGGGCGTCTTGCGCGGCCCGATCACGTTGGCGCTCCTCGGGTCAAGTTGGAACAGCGGCGACCAGTTGTTCAGAAAGAAGCCGCCGCCGCGCCCGTCGACGTACATCATGCTGCCGAAAGCACCCGAGACGGACGACGTGATGGACACAAGGTTGCGCTCCTCGTCCGCCGCGGCCACGAAGGTAGTGAGGTCATAGGTCGAGGCAAAACCGCTCCGCGCGGCGGGACTGGCGCCCGGAGGAATCCAGGCGCGGTCCGGCCGGATGACGGCGCGGCGGCGGGCGGCCAGCTCCTTGCTGACCAGGCGCGCCATGTTCGCCGGGTAGTCCGGATCGTCCACCGTGGCGTCCCGGTCGGCGAAGGCCTGTTTCATCGCTTCCGTGACGTAGTGGAGATAGCGCGCCGAATTGTGGCCCATCCCGCGCAGGTCGAAGCCCTCGAGGATATTCAGCGCCTCCAGGGTGATGTGATCGAAAGAATGCGGCGCGCCGTCGTAGATCTCGTATCCCCGGTACGTGGTATGGAGCGCTGCCGATTCGCGCGCCTGGTAGCTGGCGAAGTCGTCCTCTTCCAGGATGCCGCCCTGCGCGCGCAGGAATTCAACAATACGCCGGGCGATGGGGCCCCGGTAAAACGCATCGCGGCCGCCCTGGGCGATCAGCCGCAGGGTTTCCGCCAGGTCGGGCTGCACCAGCCAATCGCCGGACTGGAGGGGGCGGCCCTCCGGAAACCAGACCTTACGGGTGGAGGGCCACTTGGTCAGCGCCTCCCGGTTGCTTTCCAGCAGTCCGGCCAGATAAGGGGAGACCGCGAACCCCTCGCTCGCCAGCCGCCGGGCCGGCTCGACGACTTGAACCCATCGGGCGCGCCCGAATTTCTTTTGCGCCCGATACAAAGCGTCCACGGCGCCCGGAACCACGGGCGCCAGCGGGCCGTGAAACGGCAACTCGCCCACTTGCTCAAAGTATTCGCGCGTGGCGCGGCGGCCCGACCAGCCCGAACCGTCAATGCAGACCACCTGCCCCGTGCGCGCCACGTACATCATAATCATGAGGTGGCCGCCAATCCCCGCGCGGGCGGGTTCCACCACGGTGCTGGCCAACGTAGCCGCCACCGCCGCGTCCAGCGCGTTGCCGCCCTGCTCCAGGACCCGGTGGCCGGCCAACGCCGTGGCGTAATGGCCCGCCGCCACCATGTGCTTCCGCCCCAGCAGCATGGGACGCCAGGTGCCGGTCTGGGCTGCCGCACCGCTCGCGAGGGCGGCGGCCGCCGCCAAGATAGAAATGGCTCTGCTGGTCTTTGGGCAAGCCGGAGACTCAGCCCACGGCGCGCGAAGAATCCTCATCGGTTCTTCGCCAGGATAAACCAGCCAGGCGCGGTCTAAAAGTAAAACTTCAGCGCGAACTGCACAATGCGGGACTGGTAGGTGTTCAGGTTCAACCGGTAGAACCCGGTATTCAGCCCCAGCACCCGGGCCGCGCAGGCCGGGCTGAGTTGCGCCCGCGTGTTGCCAAGTTCCGCCGCGTTGGACGGGCAGCCGAGGCCGCCCGGACCGGGCCCGGCAAGCTGCGCGATGACTGTATCGACGGGCACGCCCTGGCTCTTGGCGATGATGGCGTCCCAAACCCCCGGCGTCCGCAGGGCCGCGAAGCGATTCTCCACGCCGGCGATCGGCGTCTGGAACGGCGCGGTGCCCGCCAGCAGCGGATTCTGGTCGCCAGCGTTGAGCAGCGCGGTGTTGAAGTTGCTCTCGTAGTTGCGGATATTGAACACGTTGAAGAACTCGGCGCGCAGCTCGAAGAAGCGGCGCCCGTTCTCGAAGGGCCGGATGCGCTTGGACAGGCTCATGTCGAACGTACGCACCCAGGGCAGGCGGGCGGCATAGTTGCGCGCGGCGTTCCCGTATTGGCCGGGCGCGGGCCAGGCGAACGCCCGCGGGTTGACGAACGGCGTGAACAGCGCATTCTCCGGGGTCCAGTCCGGGTTGCGCAGCGGCACGCCGGGCATCAAGTCAGGACGGAGCGCCCCGCCCGGAATGCCGGTGTCCAACGAATTCGCGCGCCC
>Ga0308414_1000742_pt1 | contig 21234 bp, 17 predicted proteins | sample HotsprSampleOS50_FD_205667 | JGI IMG/M metagenome (GOLD analysis project Ga0308414, IMG submission 205667) | Hot spring phototrophic mat microbial communities from Octopus Spring, Yellowstone National Park, Wyoming, United States - 20090730_OS50 ...
GCCGGGCCGGGTGTACTGCACGCGGAGACGCCGTCCCCACGGACTGTGCGCTGCCTGCTGTAGGGCACGGCTCCGGCGTGCCTGTGGCCGGGCCGGGTGTACTGCACGCGGAGACGCCGTCCCCACGGACTGTGCGCTGCCTGCTGTAGGGCACGGCTCCGGCGTGCCTGTGGCCGGGCCGGGTGTACTGCACGCGGAGACGCCGTCCCCACGCCCGCACCCGCGCCCCGGAGGGACGCGCACCCAGACTACCGTTCGCGCTCCAGACGCGCACCCAGGCGCACTGCCGCTCCCCGCACGCCTCTATCGTTGCGTGCCCCCCTGGGGCACGCCTCCAGCGCGCCGCCTGCGCCCCGTGCCGCAGATCCCCGCAGTGCTGGCCCACCCGGCCCTGGAACATATCTCTTGACGTGGCATCATTTTTCATTACAATTTCCCCAATGATGGCCTTCGTGTCCCGGTGGTAGCTGAACCCGTGTAGTCATAGCAGATCATTACAGATTGTTGTGAGGTTATGAAAGCAAAACGAACAGAGATCATCATCAAGCCCGACCATCGGCGCGTGTTCTTCCGGGCCTTCAGCCCGATGAGTGAGGAGCGTATTCTCAAGATTATCGCCCGCGTGACCGCTCTATCGGAAGCAGAGGTACAACACGAACTGGAGGAGGTTCTACTGGAGTTTGGGGCGCGGCATCAAAAGCTCCAGGACTTTTTTTTGCTGCGGTTCGAGCAGGTGCGTCAGTATATGATCACCGACCAGCAGATCAGCCCGGAACGCAAGTTACTGATCGGCTCCTACTTTACCCAGGAGTATTCGCTGGAATCCGCCGCGCTGTTCAATCCATCCATGGTCTGGCATCCCGACCAGTCTGGCTTGCCCGAAGGCAGTCGCCGCTTTATCCTCAGCTTGCGTGCCACAGGCGAAGGGCATATCTCATCGATCACGTTTCGCTCCGGTACCGTACATGCGGACAAAACGATAGTCCTGGACTATCCCACCCGCTTTGTAACACCGCCGCAGCTCTTCCCCAATCCTTCGTATGAGAAGTCGCTCTTCGAGCAGAAACTCTTTGAGCTGGGCTTGATGAATGACTTTGCGATCACGATTCTGGACGGTATGGACGACTCGTTTACCCTGACCGAACTCGAATCCTCGATCCGACATATGCTGCGGCAGGGACGCAACCGCAATGGGCAGAATGAGACCACAGCCAGGGGCATTCTCTCTCTGGCTCAGGCGAACTACGAACTGGTCTACGCTGCGGAACAGCATCTCTCCGAACGGATTATTTTTCCCTATAGCCCGATCGAAATGAATGGGATTGAAGATGCGCGGTTTGTGCAGTTTCAGCACGATGATGGGCAGATTACCTACTATGCCACCTATGCGGCGTATGATGGGCGCGTGGTGTTCCCCCAGTTGCTTGAGACGCGAGATTTCTTGCATTTCAAGATCAACACCTTGAATGGCCCGGCAGTACAGAATAAAGGCATGGCGTTGTTCCCGCGCAAAATGAACGGCCTGTATGTGATGATCTCCCGCCAGGATAACGAGAATCTGTATCTGATGTTTTCCGATCATATTCACTTCTGGCATACCAAGCAGATCCTGCTCAAACCGACCTTTCCCTGGGAGTTTGTGCAGATTGGGAACTGTGGCTCACCCATAGAGACTGAGGCTGGCTGGCTGGTATTGACCCATGGGGTTGGCCCGATGCGCAAGTATGCGATCGGCGCTTTTTTGCTTGATCGCCACGACCCTACGCGGGTGATCGGGCGCTTGAAGGAGCCGTTGTTGAGTCCCGATGAGAATGAGCGCGAAGGATATGTGCCCAATGTGGTGTATAGCTGCGGCGGGCAGATATATGGAAACGAACTGATTATTCCCTATGCGATGGCCGATTATGCCAGTAGTTTTGCCACGGTTAACCTGGATGAGTTGTTGAGCGAAATGCTGGCATATGGCCCGAGTTAAGGATGCTCTATGACTTCTCCATTTTTTCCGGTGGTGCAGCGCCATGCTGCCAATCCATTGCTTGATCTTGATGCGGTGCAACCGTCGGCACCCGAATTGCAGGTGATCGGGGTGTTTAATCCGGGTGCCTGCCAGTTGCACAACGAAACGATTTTGCTGGTGCGGATCGCGGAAATGTGTACCCCGACAGCCGGGTGGGTCAAAGCACCGATTATGCGCTTTGATGCTGATGGGCCGCGCCTGGACGTGCTGGCCTGGCAAAAGGACGGCGCGCACCGCCTCGATCTGTCTGACCCGCGCCTCGTGGTGGTGGATGGGCAGATTTTGCTCACCTCGATCAGCCACTTGCGTGTGGCACGTAGCACCGATGGCGTGCATTTTCAGTTTGACCCGCACCCCTTTCTCTTTCCAGCCACGCCAGATGAGGCGTTTGGCGTCGAAGATTGCCGGATTACCCAGATTGATGACACCTTCTATATCACCTATACCGGTGTTTCTGCCGATGGGTTTGGGGTGTGCCTGGCCACCACTCACGATTTTGTGCAGGTGCAACGCCACGGCATGATCCTGCCTCCACAGAATAAAAACACCTGTCTCTTTCCAGAAAAAATAGGCGGGCATTATGTGGCATTGCACCGGCCACTGGCCGAGGGCTTCAGCCAGCCCGCGATCTGGTACGCCGAGTCACCAGATTTGTTGCACTGGGGCAACCATCGATGCCTGTTGCGGCCCAGCGCCATGTATGGCGATCAAAAGAAGATCGGAGCTGGCCCACAGCCGCTCAAAACAGATGCGGGCTGGTTACTGCTCTACCACGGTTGTGCCTATGATGAGAGTTACTCGCTGTTTCTGGCTTTGCTTGATCGAGACGACCCGCGCCGGGTGCTGAAGCGCAGCAAAACACCGCTGCTCAGGCCCACCACCGTCTGGGAGCGGAAAGGCTTCTTTGCGAACGTGATCTTTTGCAACGGCTGGGTCAGGCATCCCGATGGTCGTATTGCCATCTACTATGGGGCAGCCGATACCCGCATCGGCCTGGCCGAGACGACCGAGCAAGCGCTGTTACAGTTTTTAGATCAGCAATAATCATCGCAACCCATGGTGTAAAGCTCGGTAGATGGAAGCGTGAGAACGTCCTCACCCTGGTGCGGTTCAGCATCCCAACGTTTCAACCTGCCAACCATCCCGTTGTCGTCCTACGTGGTTGACCACCGGGATGGTCAAAGATACGGCGACCTGCACCGTGCCTTCAATGTGGCTGACCACTAGTGATCAATCCATGGAGCCGTATGCGAAGCCTTGATCTGGGCACTGTACTTATAAATCACCAGCATCAAAATGGCAAACACGGCTGCAACCAGGGCCAGTATAATATCGTAGGGCCTGGCGGCTGCCAGCGAGATGCGCAGCAGGATCGTCGCAATCACAAAGCCCGCATTGCGGATCACCAGATGGTAGTGGTTGCATTGTAACAGCGACAGCATCAGGATTAACACATCAGTGAAGATCAAAATGGTAAACAGATTAACATAAAACTTATCAATCGAGATCGTCTCCGGCGCAACCCCGGCAAATACCACGAGATAACTACTAAAACCCCACGTGGCGATACTCACGATTTCCATGGCAACAAGCAATATACTGATAATCAGCGCGATAATCTTTTTGCGCTCGACAAAGCGCTGCAACCCTGGTGATGGAAGGCCCATTTCCTGTTCCTGATGCGTGCGATGGTGACTGATATGATGAAAGATAGTCACCATCAGGAATAGCAATAGTCCCCCCCCCATTTTCCACAGAATATTCACAAAAATATCCGTCTGCTGGGCAATCTGTTCTAAATTCTCAAATCTGGCCAGATCTTTGAACACGTTCCGCAGAATAATTAACGAAATAATCTCGAACTGGGTGGCCAATGCCAGAGTGGTTGACTCGGGAATCGAGAGAACCAGGATCAATACCTCGTAGAACAAAATAAAGCTGAACGGTGTGTAGATCGCAGATAGATAAAACGTGCCAAAAACGTCACCCATCGGTGCCAGTGCCGGTACATTACGTCCCAGAAAAATACCAAACAGGTGAACGAGAAAGCCAATAACGGCCAGATAAATAATGAAACGCTCAATCTTCTCACGATTGCGGGTGCTATAGAGCGTATCATAGACATGGGCAATCCGCTGCTGGATTCTATCTAGCCAGGATATGAGAGGTTGACGTTGCCGGGCTGTTTTTACCGCAGTCATAGGTTTCCTTTCGAGCATGGAATAAAGCTCATTGATCCCAATTGTCAACGGGCGCTATTGTCAATGGGCATTCCGGCTCAAGCCGGCACAGAAGATTATCCGGTTCAAGCCGAGACGTCGATTCTTCACAACGGATGGAGGAAGGCTATATCCCCACAGATAGCACGACAATGAGACCTCATCTCGGCAGGGTGATTCTGGAGGAACAAAGCCGCACCGAGCCTCCTTACCCAGGGAATGTCTCGTTGTCGTCATAGCACAACTTTGATTCTATCATACGTACGGATTGCACTTTTGGCAATTGGCAAAAATATACTGTTCCGCCAGTTGCTGGTGTTCCTGGCACCGAGGCTCGGCGTTGGCACGTGAGCCCATTCAAGTGTATCCCCCTCCGCTGCACAATCCACTCAATCGCCATCATTCATACAGGTCATGGTACCACCGGTTTGTCTGTGTCTTCTCCGTGCATTGACCCTGGCTCAGATCGCCACCAATACCGCCACCACGTGGCTCACCCCGTCCCTTCCTGGCACTGAGAACAATGTTAAAATTATGAATTATGTGCCGTAGGTTACGAAGAATCCACCCAAAAAAGCTTCAGTCATACCGTATAATAGCCGCAACAGGCACGAGAGCCGCCATAGCAATAGACAGGCACAGCAGCCACGAAGTGATGCCGCATCGCGGCCACTTGGTGGCTTTTGCATAACCAGAACAGGGTAGCTCGGCCGATCTCGCACGAGCAACGATTGCCACTGACGTTCACTTGAAGAGAGGTTGCACGTATGCAGCGAAGTTCATACGATGTCCTGATTATCGGTGCGGGGATTAGCGGTATGCAATCGGCCCTTGATCTGGCCGACAAAGGCTACAAGGTCGTCATTGTTGATAAGCAGGCCAGCATTGGTGGCACCATGGTCAAGCTAGATAAGACCTTTCCTACCAACGACTGCTCCATCTGTATTGCCGCCCCCCGCATGGTAGACATCGCACGCCATCCGAGCATCACCTTGCTGACCTATGCTCAGGTACAGCAGGTGTCTGGCACTGAAGGGAACTTCCAGGTGTCGATCTGGAAGTACGCTGGCTATGTTGATCCCGACAGGTGTACCGGCTGCGGTGATTGCGCCCGTGTGTGCCCGGTTGAGGTACCCGATGCCTTCAATGCCAATCTCTCACAGCGCAAGGGAGTCTATCTCCAGTTCCCACAGGCCGTACCTGCCGTCTACACGATTGACTATGCCCATTGCGTCGGATGTGGTGCCTGCGACCGGGTCTGTACCGCAGGCGCGATCTCGTTCTTGCAAACATCGCACGAGGTGCAGGTAAACGTTGGCAGCATCATTGTTGCCACGGGCTTTGATGTGCTGGAGCCGACCGAACTGCGCAAAGAGTATGGCTATGGGCGCTATCCGAATGTCATGACGGCACTGCAATACGAGCGCCTGCTGTCAGCTTCCGGGCCGACCGGGGGCAAGATCGTGCGCCCCTCCGACCGCCAGAAGCCCGCACGGGTGGCCTGGATCCAGTGTGTTGGCTCGCGCAGCACCCAACACGGTTCACCCTATTGCTCCCGGATTTGCTGTATGTATGCCACCAAGGAAGCAGTAACGACACTTGACAGCAATCCAGACATTCAGACCGCCATCTTCTATATAGATCTGCGGGCCTATGGTAAAGATTTTCAGCAATACTATCGCCGCGCCGAGGCTCGCGGCGTGCGCTATATTCGGAGCCGCCCCGCCAGTGTGTATGAAAATCCCGATCAGAGCCTCACCCTCGTGTATGAAAACACCCGCACCGGCACGGTGCATGAAGAAGTCTTCGATCTGCTGGTACTCTCCACGGCCGTGGTGCCAGCGCCCGACAATGCCCGATTGGGGCAGGTGTTGGGAATTGCGGTTGACGAGTACGGCTTCTTTCAACCGCAGGATGCCTTGCGCAATCCGCTGCAGTCTACCCGCACTGGTGTGTTTCTGGCTGGCGGGGCACAGGGGCCGACCGATATTCCCGACTCAGTGGCCCAGGCCAGTGGCGCTGCCGGGTGCGCGGTTATTCCCATCCACCAGCGCCCGCGCTCGATAGACCCCCCGCTCACTCCTGAAAAAGATATACTGGACGGCCTGGCCCGCACCGGCGTCTTTGTGTGCAGTTGCGGCAAGAATATTGGCGGCTATGTTGATGTCCCTTCCATAACCGACTATGCCCGGACGTTGCCCGATGTCGTGGTTGCCGCCGATTACCTGTTTGCCTGCTCCGAAGACGCCCAACGACGCATCAAGGATGCGATTGAGCAGCATAACCTGAATCGCGTGGTTGTGGCCGCCTGCTCCCCGATCACCCATGGCCGCGTGTTTCAGCAGACGTGTCAGGAAGCAGGTCTGAACCAGAACCTGTTTGAAATGGCGAACATCCGTAATCAGTGTTCGTGGGTTCACTCCGATCATCCAGCCCTGGCGACCGAGAAATCGAAAGATCTCGTACGCATGGCGGTGGCGAAATCCTATCATCTGCGACCACTGCCCATCAGAGAGATCGGTGTCACCCGCAGTTGCCTGGTGATTGGCGGCGGCGTGGCGGGTATGCAGGCCGCGCTGACACTGGCCGATATGGGTATTGACACCTATCTGGTCGAACGCGAGCCGGCACTCGGCGGCAAACTCAACCAGCTGTACATGCTGGCACCGACCGATGTTCCTGCCAGCACGGTGCTCGATCCGTTACGGCAGGCGGTTGAGCAGCACCGCCAGATCCAGGTCTTTCTGCAAACCGATCTCCAGGCCGTTGATGGCTATGTAGGCAACTTCCAGGCCGAACTGCGATCACTCACAACCGGCATGGTTGACCGGATCAGCGTCGGGTCAATTATTGTGGCCACCGGCTTCCAGGAAGTAGATCTCACCGGCCGCTACGGCTACGGTCAACATCCGCAGATCATCACCCAGCTCGATTTGGAGCAGCGGCTGAAGGCGGACACGGTCGGGCAACCGCGCACGGTGGTGATGATCAACTGCGCTGGCTCGATGGACGATACGAATCCGGGGTGCTGCCGCATCGGGTGTGGCGTGGCGGTTAAAAACGCACGCCTGTTGCAGCAGGCCGTACCTGGCGCACGCCAGTTCCTGCTCTACCAGGATCTGCGTATGGCTGGCAAGCACGAGGAAGAATATTTCGCCCGGATGCAAGCAACCGTCAGACCCGGCCTCATCCGCTACACCGCTGATCGGCTGCCGGTGGTCAATGTACGCGGCACGGCGATCTTTGTCACTGTATTTGACGCGCTGTTGCAGCACGAGATCGAGATCGAAGCCGACTTACTGATATTAACCGCTGCGACTCAAGGTGATGCCACGACCGCCCGGCTGAAGCATATGCTGAAGATTGCTGCCAACCCGCAAAACTTTTTCTCCGAGGCGCATATGAAGATCCGCCCGCTCGATTGTGCAACCGATGGCGTTTACCTCTGTGGCGCAGCACACTATCCCAAACCCATTCCCGATACGATAGCGCAGGCCGAGGGTGCCGCATCGCGGGCCGCCATCCCCATTATGCGCGAAAAGGTGAGCGTGGCCCCGATCATCGCCGAGATTGATCCAGCACGCTGTTCCGGTTGTGGCGTCTGTGTCACGCTATGTCCCTATGGCGCAGTGATGCTGGATACCTTTCAGCAGGCTGCGACTATTACGGATGTGCTGTGTAAAGGCTGTGGCACCTGTGTGGCTGCCTGTCCGTCCGGCGCGATCCAGCAACGCAACTTTACCGACCAGCAACTGCTGGCAATGATCGAATCCGCATGGGAATAGGTGACAGGGGATAGGTAACAGGTTTCTGTACTCGTGGCCGCGCATTATCTGGTGACAGGTAACAGGTTTCTGCCCCTATACCTTATGCCCTGTCCCCTGTTCCCTACTGAAGATGAGATGAGCAACAATGGACGATACTTTTCAGCCGAAAATAACAGGTTTTCTCTGTAGCTGGTGTTCCTATGCGGGCGCAGATATGGCCGGTGTCAGCCGCATGCAGTACCCGGTCAACATTCGCGTGGTGCGGGTTATGTGTAGTGGCCGCGTCAATCCCTTGTTTGTGGTCAAGGCGTTTGAACACGGTGCTGACGGCGTGCTGGTCTCCGGGTGCCATCCCGGTGATTGTCACTATGCCACCGGAAACTACTATACCCGCCGCCGTTTTGTCGCTCTGAGACGCCTGCTAGACTTCTTTGGCATCGATCAGCGGCGGCTCAAGCTCTCATGGGTTTCAGCGGCGGAAGGTGCCCGCTTTGCGGACATTGTGACCGCGATGACAGCGGAAATCCGAGATCTTGGCCCGCTCACGTTTTCAGCGCCAGGCGAAACACAGGAGGCTCAAAAAACCAGAGGGTAACACGGTGCAGCTGAAGCTACCATAGGCAGCGAACCAGAAGAGAGCGATGTTTTGCGCTTTGCACTCGGAAGGATAGAACGCAATGGGAACAACCGATTCGATAACCGCACAGTTACAGGAACGAGTGCGCTACCTCTTGACCGAAGGGAGCGTTGATCTCTTTCTGGGCTATAAACAGGGGTCTAATCCGCTCCGTATTACCCCCTATGTGGTGCAGGACGCGACGTCAGTGGACAAATTGATCTGGAATCTGGGGTGTGTCAATAATCTGGTAACCACGTTACCCAAATATGCCGCGCATAAGGTTGGCATCCTGGTCAAAGCCTGTGATGCGCGCTCGCTGATCGAGTTGTTGAAGTTACACCAGCTTAAACGTGAGAACCTCTATATCATCGGGGTGCCATGTACCGGTATTCTGGACGCCGCAAAGGTGGCCGAGGAATGCCCGGTAGCCAGCATTAGCACCATGACCATCCAGGCAGATCAGGTGGTGCTGGTCGCCGGGCAATCGGTGATCACCCGAGATCGGGCCGATCTCCTGGTTGGAAAGTGCCAGACTTGCACAACACCGTTGCCAGCCATCTATGACGAACTCCTGGAGGCTCCCAATGTGCAGCGCGCATCATTCCCACAGAACCGCTTTGCCGATGTCGCTGCGCTGGAGCAACAGGATGTGACGAACCGCTTTGCCTTCTGGATGGAGCAACTGAGCAAGTGTACGCTGTGTTATGCCTGTCAGACGGTCTGCCCGCTATGCTTTTGCAAAGAATGCACCATTACCCTGGCACGCGGCGACCTGAAGCGCAAGCAGCGGAAGCGTGAGAGCGTGTTTGCCTTCCATCTCATGCGTGCCTATCACATGCTGGGGCGCTGTACTGGCTGCTATGAGTGCGAACGCGTCTGTCCAGTAGACATTCCGCTGAACCTGATCTTCAAGAAGGTTGAAAAGGATGCATTCGAGTTGTTTGGCTATACCGCCGGTTGCGCGGTGACTGACACGCCACCGTTGAGCATGTTTGCCGAGAATGATCCAGAAGGATGAGTCGGATGATCAAGATTACCGCCCGTGAGCAACCGAATGAGTTGTTGCATAAAGTGGAAGAGTTGAGCGGTCAGAACCTGTTTACCTGTTATCAATGTGGCACCTGTTCTGCCGGGTGTCCGTTTGCCGGCGAGATGGATCTCTTGCCTGAACAGATTATCCGACATCTGACCATGGGGATCAACGATGTGCTGACGAGCAAGAGTATCTGGATATGTGCCTCCTGTTATCTCTGCGCCGAACGCTGCCCGCGTGACATCAATATGGCAAAGGTGATGGAGGCGCTCCGCCAGGTGCAGTTGCGCCGCAATATTGACCATGTGCAGATTGCGCATCTGCCGCCCGAGGTACTGGGAGCGGTGCCGCCGATGGCACTTGTGGCGAATTTTCGCAAGAATACGGGGTGAATGTGATGCACATTGATTACTATCCAGGCTGTACCATCAAGACGTCTGCCCGGCAATATGAGACCTCGGCGCTGGCGGTATTGCACGCTCTGGATGTGCAGTCCAGGGAGATGGAGCAGTGGAATTGCTGCGGGGTGGTGCATTCGCTGGCGACGGATAATCTCATCCGCCACGTCGCGCCGATCCGCGTGTTGACACGCCTGCAACAGCAGGGCGGAACCGAGCTCGTGACCCTGTGTGATATGTGCTACAACACGCTCGCTCAGGCCAATCTGCTGGTACAGCGGCAACCAGACAAGGGCGAGGCGATCAATGGGTTCATCGCTGATGACCAGACGTATGGTGGGCAAGTGGACGTGTTGCACCTTTTGCAGATCCTCCGCGATCGCATTGGCTTTCAGGCCATCAAGCGCCGGGTAATATGCCCGTTGAAGGGACTGACCGTGTTTCCCTACTACGGCTGCAAGTTGCTCCGGCCACGCGCAGTCGGCATTGATGATGCCGAAACTCCTTCTATTCTCCGCGACTTGATGCAGGCACTGGGGGCCACCGTGGTTGATGATCCCATTCAGACCTGCTGTTGCGGTTCGTACCATGTTGTCAACCGGGATGCGATTGTGGCCGGGCAGGTGACGAAGATTGCGGCGCGAGCACAGTTGCAGGGTGCCGACATCATTGTCCTCTCGTGCCCGCTGTGTCACTTTAATCTAGACACGCACCAGCCCCGCCCTACGGACGGAGGGCAACGCCTCCCGGTTCTGTACTATACGCAGCTCATTGGCCTGGCCTTCGGTCTACCCTGGGAAACGCTGGGCCTGGACGCACACCATATTGACCCGTTCCCACTGCTGCAACATCAGCACAGTGTGCCTTTAGAAGGAGAACGAGTATGACCACACCCCAACCAGACTTGATCACCATGCAATTTATGGGCAAAAACTACCAGGTGCCCTCTGGTCTGACCATTATGGCCGCGATTGAGTATGCTGGCTATAAACTGGTGCGTGGTTCTGGCTGCCGTGCAGGGTTCTGTGGTGCCTGCCCGACCATCTATCATAAAGGTGAGAGTCATAAGCTCTATACCGCCCTGGCATGCCAGACCCTGGTCGAAGACCAGATGTGCCTGGTACAGGTGCCATTTGTGCCGGTCGCCAGGAAGCGCTACGTCATGGACGCATTACAGCCCACGCCCAACATTATCTTGCAATACTACCCGGAGATTGCCGGCTGCGTCGCCTGTAACACCTGCACCCGCGCCTGTCCCCAGGGCATTCAGGTGATGGATTATATCCAGGCCGCACTGCGTGGCGATATTCAGCGAACGGCCGAATTATCCTTTGATTGCATCTCGTGTGGAATCTGCTCCAGTCGTTGCCCCTCTGACATCAAACACTATCCAGTAGGTCAACTTGCACGGCGAATCTATGGCAAGTACATCCTGCCCCGCTCCCAGCACCTGGCCGACCGCGTCAGCGAACTGGCGGCGGGAGCCTACCAGGATGAGATGACGACACTTATGCATCTATCGCTGGAGGACTTGAAAGTACGCTATGAACAGCGGGTATTTGAACCGGTGGTTGGGCAGAATGATGAACATAATGCAGTACGGCAGTGGGGTTCTCCCGTTGATCCGGTCGACTTCCAGGATGACCCACAAGCAATTTTGAGTACGGGAGCATGAAGATGGAACTCATCAACGGTTATCCGGCCTATATGCGCGAGAGTATCGTTAAGGTTGAACAGACTCGCCCGGCACGCCTGTATGCGACCTTCCCGGCGATGAGCCTGGATGAGCGGAAGGTCTTGCTCACCCACTTTCATCCCGATTTCAAAGAGGATCAGAAACGGCCCCTCGCGTTTGGCCCCAGCCAGGGCATGTTCATCAACCATGAGTTAGCCGATCTGCTCGAAGCTCGTCCACTTATTCCATCTCACCTGGATGTGTCACGAGTAGACTATGAGGTCGATGTTCTGATTATTGGCGGGGGCGGTGCAGGCACAGTCGCTGCACTGTGGTCGGTCGAGGCGGGCATTGATCCACAGCGCATCCTGATTGCCACGAAGCTGCGTCATGGCGACTCGAACTCGACGATGGCCCAGGGCGGCATCCAGGCGGCTGATCGCCCGACCGACTCGCCGGTGATGCACTATCTTGATGCTATGGGCGGTGGACACTTCACCAATCGCCCCGAACTGGTTCAGGCACTGGTAATGGATGCTCCGGGTATCATTCAGTGGCACGAGAGTCTGGGCGTTATGTATGACAAGGATGCTGAGGGGAACTTCGTGGTGCATCCTGGTGGTGGTACCTCGCGCAACCGCATGCATTCCGCCAGAGACTATACCGGCCTGGAAATCATGCGTGTCATCCGCGATGAAGCCCGGAACCGTGCCATCCCGGTGATCGAATTTGCCCCCGCCATCGAGTTGCTGATGGATGATCACAGTCATGTGGCCGGGGCAGTCTTACTCAACCTGGAGACCAGGCGCTACCGCATCGTCAAGGCCCATGCCACCATTCTGGCAACAGGCGGATTAGGTCGGTTGCATATGCAGCAATACCCCACCACCAACCACTATGGTGCCACTGCCGATGGTCTGGTGCTGGCCTACCGCGTGGGTGCGCACCTGACTGATCTCGATGCGATCCAGTATCATCCCACCGGGGCTGCGTTCCCGGCGCAAATGGCGGGGCTGCTGATTACCGAGAAGGTCAGAGGCCTGGGTGCCCAGCCGGTGAACCGCAACGGGGATATGTTTGTCTTCCCTTTAGAACCGCGTGACGTTGAAGCTTCGGCGTTTATCCGGGAATGCTATGAGCGCGAACTGGGTATCACAACCCCGCTGGGCATGCGGGGCATCTGGCTGGATGCCCCGATGGTTGATATATTGCACGGGCCAGGCACGATACAGACTGCACTACCGGCCATGTTCCGTATGTATCAACGCTTTGGGATCGATATGACCCGCGATCCAATCCTGGTCTTTCCCACCCTGCACTACCAGAATGGCGGGATTGTAGCCGATGCGCATGGCGCGACGACCGTACCGGGTCTGTTTGTGGCCGGCGAGGTGATGGGCGGCATACACGGCAAGAATCGGCTGATGGGCAATTCGCTCCTCGACTTCAATGTGTTTGGCAAGCGGGCAGGAATAGCTGCGGCGGCGTATGCGCGGCAAACAACGCCTGGCAATTTGACCCTGGCCCACATTGATGCCTATGAGCAGATGCTGCGTGCGGCCGGCGTGGATAGGGATCGCACTGCGCCCCGCCTCCTGCCCGATTATCGAGGACGTGAGGCGCTGGAGCGCTATCTTGATATACCGCTGTAACATGGGGAGAAAACGGTATGGCCGTGGTAACGATTGATGAAACCTGGTGTAAGGGCTGCAACCTCTGTATCCTGTTCTGCCCGGTCAAAGCGCTGCAGCCAGCCGCGCATCTGAACCAGCGCGGAATACATCCCCCAGAACTGGGAGTTCCTGATCGGTGTAATAGCTGTCGCCTATGCGAACTGATCTGCCCTGATTTCGCGGTGACGGTTGCCAGTGCAGCATGCAACGCGGGTTAAGCGTTGAAGCGTTGAAGCGCAAAGCAGCCTGAGCGCTCGAATGCTCGAATGCTCGAACGCTCCAACGCTCCAACGCTCAGACTGCTTTCCGCTTAGGAGTTAGGATGAGGTAGATAATGACACCCGATCGAAGTTTGATACGCAAGGCGCTTGGCCCCAAAGTGCAGTTCATCCACGGCGATGACGCCTGTGCCTATGGTGCCGCCCTGGCTGGCTGCACGTTCTTTGCTGGCTATCCGATTACGCCCGCCACCGAGGTGGCCGAAACGATGGCGCAGATTCTTCCTCGCATTGGTGGCTGTTATATCCAGATGGAAGATGAGATCGCCAGCATGGGTGCGATTATCGGAGCGAGCTGGACTGGCGCGAAGGCGATGACCTCAACCTCCGGGCCGGGTTTCTCGCTCATGCAGGAGAACCTCGGCTATGCCATTATGACCGAGACGCCATGTGTGGTCGTAAATGTGCAGCGTTCAGGGCCATCCACCGGTCAACCGACACTGGGCGCGTATGGCGACATGATGCAGGCCCGCTGGGGCACCCACGGCGATCACGAGATCATTATGCTCTGCCCCTCCTCAGTGCAGGAAGCGCTTGAATTGACAATCACCTCCTTCAACCTTGCAGAAAAATTCCGCACGCCGGTCTTGCTGTTTCTCGATGGCGAACTGGGGCATATGCGCGAGCGCGTGGTAATTCCCGAAGACGATGAGTTTGAGATTGTGGATCGCGTCATCACCAGCCAGTCCCCACACGACTATCAGGCATTTCAGACCAACGGCAGTCTGGTGCCGCCATTTGCGCCATTTGGTACCGGCTACCGTACCTACGTCACCGGTCTCACCCACAATGAACAGGGGTTGCCGCGCACCACCAGCCCGCAGATCCACCAGCACCTAGTACAGCGGCTGGTGGCCAAAATTATCACCAACCAAGCCGAGATTATAGCCTATGAAGAACTCTATGCCGATGATTGCGATCTGGCGGTGATCACCTATGGACTGACCGCCGGCGCGTGCCACGATGCCGTCGCGGAGGCACGTCGCCGGGGGATACGGGCGGGCATGCTGCGCCTGATCACCATCTGGCCCTTTGCTGACGAGGTGGTAGCGCGCTGGGCCAGCCGGGTCAGGGCCATCCTGGTGCCGGAAATGAACCTGGGCCAGATGGTGCATCCCATCCGTGAGGCTGTGGCCGGGCGCTGTGTGGTGTCATTCCTGCCAAAAATTGGCGGAGAACTCCACCTGCCAGCCGAAATTACCGCTGCTTTGGAGACATTGGCAATCACTGCTGCGAGGTAAAAATGATGAAGAAAGCCGAAGAACTGCGCCAGAAATATCTGCGCCACGAGATGTTTCCCACCATTTTTTGTGATGGATGTGGCATTGGGAATGTCTTGAACTATACGCTCTGGGCGATGGATGAACTGGATATGGATCTTGATCGCACAGTGTTTGTATCTGGCATCGGGTGTTCGTCACGACTACCGGGCTATATTCATGCTGACGCCTTGCATACGACCCATGGCCGTGCCCTAGCTTTTGCCACGGGAGTCAAAGCAGCGCGACCCGATCTGCACGTAATAGTGTTTACCGGCGATGGCGACGGATCAGGCATTGGTGGCAATCACTTTTTGCATGCGATTCGGCGCAACATAGATTTGACCGTTATTTTGATCAATAACTTCACCTATGGCATGACTGGTGGCCAGGCCGCACCTACCACACCGATCGGCGGTATCACTACCACGACACCCTATGGGAATATAGAACATCCGCTGGATGTATGTGCAGTGGCACAGGCGCTGGGTGCCTCCTATGTGGCCCGCTGGCCCGTCACCTATCCCTATCAGCCGATCAAGTCCATCCAGCAGGGTATTACTAAACGTGGCTTCGCCCTGATCGAAATGTTGTCGCCCTGCCCCACCGCCTATGGTCGCCACAATAACCTGAAAAATCTGGAGCGACACTGGCAGTGGTACCGCGACCACGTCGTCCTCAAGGAAGAATATGAGCGGATCGAACGCTTCGGTACCGATACCGAACGGGCGGCGCTGCGTGATAAGATGCCGATCGGCGTTTTTCAGGATATTGAACGGGAGACATTTTCCGATCAGTGGCAGGCACTGGTCGACCGAGTGAAATTGTAAGTAAGATGGAGCGGTAGCATGCGCCAGGAAATTCGGATCTGTGGATTTGGTGGGCAAGGAGTGATCACTGCTGCGGTTATTCTGGGCAAAGCCGCCACCGTATTTGATAATATGATCGCCACGCAGACTCAGTCGTATGGCCCGGAAGCACGCGGTGGTGCGGCCAGAGCCGAAGTGGTGATCTCCCGGCAACGCATTGGCTATCCTGGCGTCATTGCCGCCGATGTGCTGGTCGCCATGTCGCAGGAGGCGTTGAACAAGTATAAGGGTAGTGTAAAACAAGATGGGATCGTGATCATCGAGCCAGATCTGATCCCTGATGCTGCGATTGACCGTTCGGTATATCAGGTGCGGGCAACACAGATTGCCGAAGATCTGGGCAACACGATTGTAACGAACATTGTGATGCTCGGTGCACTCGTGGCAATTGCACGCCCGGTGTCACGTGAGGCGATCATTGCCGCAACGCTGGAGAGCGTCCCAATCACCTTTAAGGATTTGAACCGGCGAGCGCTTGAGGCCGGGTTTCGGGCGGGCGAGGCCACTGCTCAACGCTGAACATAGGGAGCTTTCAAGCGGAAACCGCAAAGCGGTCTGAGCGCAAAGCGGAAAACAGGTAGCTCTTTCTCGCTTTGCGCGTATCCTTTTCACTCCAAAAGACTTCACGTCTCAAAACTCCTCTGTTTTGCGCTTTCCGCTCCCCACCAGATAGGGAACAGGTGCCCGATCCTGTCCCCTGTTCCCTAAAGACGCATCACGCCTCACGAACGAGTCTGCGCATCTGTCACCTGTCATCTGAAGACGCTGTCCACTCAGACTGCTTTGCGCTTCAGCGCTTCTCAGCGCGTTCAGGGCCGGGCGGCCAGCGTGACCGGCACCTGGGTTTCCTCACCATTGCGCACAACCGTGAGTGTAATCGTATCCCCCACCGAGGTTTCGAGCGCCAGATAGCTGATCAGATCTTCGCTCCGATGCACCGGCTGGTCATTGATCGCCGTAATAATATCCCCGCCCAGAGTCAACGGAAAGCCATTGTACTCCACCTGCCTGTTGCCAGCACGCAGGCCAGCACGAGCGGCCGGGCTATCCGACTGAACATCGACCACAATAACACCCCGGTTGACCGGGAGTTCAAACTCGCGTGCGAGCAATGGATCAATGGGGGTCATGCTCACGCCAACCCAGGGATGGCTGTAGCGGCCCTCAGCGATCAAAACGGGTACAATGCGCGCCACCGCGCTGGATGGAACGGCATACCCCACACCCGCAAAGCTGCCATCGTCACTGCGAATCGCTGTATTCACACCGATCACCTCGCCGCGCACATTGAGCAGCGGCCCCCCCGAATTGCCCGGATTGATCGCCGCGTCGGTCTGAATCACGTTGGGAATGCTAAACGTGCCGCGGATCGTCTGTGGCCCACTCAGGCTACGCCCCAGCCCACTGACCACCCCCACTGTCAGTGTGTTTTGCAAGCCAAACGGATTGCCAATCGCAATCGCTGTCTGGCCTACCCGCACCTCACGCGAGTCGCCCAGTGGCAACGGTGCCACGTTCGGCGGCAGCTCATCGACTTTGATCACCGCCAGATCACTACCCGGATCACTGCCTATCAACTGTGCAGTCGTGGTACTGCCATCAAAGAAGTTAACCACGAGATCGCGGGCGTTTTCAATGACATGCTGATTGGTGACAATATAACCCTGATCATTGAATAGAAAGCCAGATCCCTGGGAGAACGGTACACCAGGTCGGAGCGGAAGCAGTGGATGATCCTCTGGTAAGTTTGCAGCAGTTCTGTTAATAATTTCAATCCGCACCACGGCCGGGTTGGCCCGCTCATAGAGTTCAACCAGTAGCCGATCGCGGTCACTGATGGCTGTACTCAAATCGGTGGCAATTGTCGGTAAGGGCGGGATAGTGGGCAACGGCGTCACTGACGACCGAGGCCTGGTTGTAGGCATTGTCACCGGAGTGGTCGCTGGTTGATCAGTCGGTGCAACGCCTGGTTGGGATTGAGGCGAGGGCGTTGATACCAGATTCTGGGCGAAAGGAATATCCCGTAATACCCCGCAACTCGTCAGGGTACAGATCAGTATAAGCAGAGCCAGAAAGCGGCGGATCATAGACATGTTACTTTCTACAGTGTACGGAGCCAGAGACCCGGCCAGAGTGAATAGGAGAAAAAGAGACCGGCTGCACATCCAGCCTGAGTGCCATTCAACACGAAGACCCACAATGGTAACTGCCGCCAGCCGTAGACGATACCCTGCCGCATACGTCCTGTTGCTAATTGGGATGTTCACTACGATCGGCGATTGCAATGGTTTGAGCAGTACCCGTACGTTGCCGTTCAAGACGACGAATCGCACGCCAGATAGCGGGAATGGCCCACAGCTTTTCGCGCAACGGTACATGGGCTCGCTTTGTATATACATCGTAACGATTTGCGATAATCTTGTCAAGGATACCGCGATAAATCCAGGCAGCCGCCCCGACAGCCAGGCGGCTGTCGGGAGATAACAGTGCAATACCATCCCAGCTTTCGGCATAGAGTCGCCGGGCGCGGTCAATCTCAAACTTGAGCAGCGCCACGACCCGCTCATCCTGACAACCGGCCAGAATATCCTCGGCACTCAGACCAAACCGCTCCAGGTCTTCCTGTGGTAGATAGACTCGCCCCCGGCGCGCATCCTCGCCCACGTCACGCAGGATATTGGTCAATTGCAGCGCCACCCCCAGTTTGATCGCATACGGTTCAGCACCAGGAGCAGACCCGATAATGCCCATACTTAACAACCCGACTACCGAAGCTACACGGTAGCAATACAGCCACAGGTCAGCAAAGGTTGCATAGCGATTGATCGTGAGATCCATAGCCACGCCGGCCAGTAATTCATTGATCAGGGTGTCGGGCAGTTGAAACTTCAGACGGGTATCGTACCAGGCCAGCAGAATCGGATTGTGCAGTGGTGGAATGGGAGACTGCACCTGACGGATCCATTCAGCCAGGGCGCAGGCGGGATCACCATAGGCCAGATCGACCGTATCATCCGTAGCACGGCAGAAAGCATACAGCGCATGTACTCCCTGGCGTTTGGGCAGAGGTAAAAATCGGGTGCTGAAAAAGAAACTTTTGGAGTGGTGCCGAATACTCCGCTGACAGGTTTGATAGGCATCGCTCAGGGATGCCAGAATATGTGGCGGCCACTCGTCCGCTATATTATGTCGTGGAGTTGTTCTGTCGGCGAGACGAAAGATCAGGGCCAGTTGCTCTTCGGCGGGCAATGGTTGCGCGATTGGCTCGGTACCAGTCGGTAATGAGAGTGCCAGTGGATGAAGCGTTGTTAAGGGCACACTGTTCTCCTTACTAAGCTTTCAGTCGTACCCGTCATAGTGATTGGCTGGAAATTAAACAGGGAGTCGCTTGGGACGGGCCTGTCTCTTGTCGTGCTATCCTGGATCTGGCACCTGTCGGTGACCCGAGAAGCTGACTGAAAATGGGCAGTATGCATGGCTTTACCCCGCATATTCTGCCCGCAACATAGCAACGGGTATGGAAGGAGGGTCTGGAGGGCTACGCCCTCACACCCACCCCTTTCGAGACAGGCTCTGAAATGCGTTGGAATACAGGTATGCGCAGGATACGTCCAGGATTCATGTATTGTGAAAATAATACGACATGCAGCACAATCTGGCAAATAATCATAAAATATTGATTAAGTGTCAAACAAACCGGATACTGCGACTTTTTTCGTTCCTGCGCCAGATCCATAGGTCGCACAGAAACATCGCTAACGACCAGCAGCGCCTCTCGGCTGGCAGCAGCGCATTATACGCTCTGGGTCGCAATTGAGCGGATACATAAGCGAGTTAATGCATAGCGTACCGGTGTCAATACAACCGTGCCGATGTCAGTACAGACGAGTGTTGAACCCGGTATAGGTAAAGCATACCATACAAATTTGCGCCTATCCTGTGTTGCACAGAGATAGGCAAGGAAAGACTTGAACGGTTTATCTTCCACGAGTTACCACGAGTTACGCAGTGGATCATCCAGGAAGCGTTTTTGCCTTCAACAGAGCGGCAAAAATGCTTCCTGCCAACTTTTTGCCTGCGACGAGACGAAAAGTGAGCCAGAACACCAGAACCGGTACCACGCTGCTGAAGGAAAAACAGATGTCTTGTTTGAACGACTGCATAACTTATGTGATCTTCGCCTAATATACCAGCCAGGAACATCCGGGATATTCCTGGGCCAATCCCTGTTAACGATTACCATTCAGCAAATCAGAAATTGTGTCAATTGCTTCCTGCGCATTTTTACCCAGGAACGTGCCAGGCATCCGCTCACAGAGCATCGGATTAAGATTAAACGCACGACCACCAAAACCAAACCGTGGGAACGGGGGGGGCAATGTGGTAAGGGCACGCCCAACTTCAAGCAATTGCAATGCGGTTTCTGTGGTCGATGCAGACATACAGACCATATCGGGTTGGAGTCGTTGCACCGTGTTCAACAGATCGCTAAGGGGCACCTCTGGACCGAGATAAATGACTTGCCAGCCATGCCGCACCAGGAACACCGACAGCAACAGCGCTCCAAGATCGTGCTGTTCGGTCGGTGCACAACCCATAATGATCATGCCACGACCTTCGTTAATGTTATAGGTATTAAAGAGACTCGAAAGCTTCCGCCGAATAAACTGGGTTGCAAAATGTTCAGCAGTCACGCTCACCTTGCCCTGGTGCCACTGTTCACCGATCTCGTTCATTGTCGGCTCAATCAACCGGGTAAACACCTCTTCGAGCGGATAGAGCGCAAACGCCTCTCCCAGTATTTGATCCGCACGACTTGAATCAAAGTCGGTCAAAGCGGTAAATAGGCGATGGTTAAGCCGCTCCCATGTATGGGGCTCAGTATCAACCGCCGTATTGAGCCAGGCCAGATTCGTATCACTGCCACTCATCATCAGCGCAATGGCCTGGCTGATAGTCAACCCTTCGGCTGTACGATCCCGCAACCAGCGAATAATCGCAATATCTCGTTCAGAGTACAGCCGATGCCCACCTTCAGTGCGTTGCGGTCGTGGGACACCGTAACGCCGTTCCCATGCGCGAAACGTATCTGCTGGTACCCCGGTCTCCTGGGCAACCGCCTTGGTATTGTAGAGTGGGGCATTTGAAAAGTGCGTCAAGAAGTTTTGTGACGCCATGGAGGCACGCTCCCTTCCCTGATATCTGGTTGGGAAGCACCCGAACTGCACGGTACGTTGTGCTATCCTCTGCTACTTTCTGTTTGCTATGTTTTGTTATGGTGGTGCAATTCTAGCATATACTCATATCGGTCGTTTGTCGTCAGTATATGATATGCCAGGAATACTGCTATCGTTCTTTTCGTCTGTTTCGTTCTTCACATAGTGTATCACAATGCACAATCGCTGTCAATATATTGCACATTACTGT
>Ga0308414_1000743_pt1 | contig 21232 bp, 22 predicted proteins | sample HotsprSampleOS50_FD_205667 | JGI IMG/M metagenome (GOLD analysis project Ga0308414, IMG submission 205667) | Hot spring phototrophic mat microbial communities from Octopus Spring, Yellowstone National Park, Wyoming, United States - 20090730_OS50 ...
AGAAAGGCGGCCGTAACGTGGCGATTGCTGGCGATCCGCCGATGCGTCTGCTGCTGGCGTTCCAGCAGCTTTACCCGGCGCAGGCCGCGCCAGAGTGGGTGATCCAAGCGCCGGGGCGCGAGATGTGGGCGGCGGCGGCGCGCCATCCGGGCCACGAGTTCACCATCGGCGCGCCGGACCTGGACGCGCGCGTGACGTTCAGCTACCGCAGCGCCCGCGGCGGCCTGAGCGTGCTCAACCGGCCGCTGCCGCGCTGGGCGCGCTACGCCGCAGGGGCGCTGCTGGCCCTGCGCGACAGCGGCGTAGAGTGCGGCGGCCTGCTGGCGGCGGTGATGGGCAGCGAGCCGCCGGGGCCGCGCTACGAGCACGCGGTGGGCATCGCGGTGGCGGCGCTGGCGTGCAGCTGCCAGGGCCGGGCCTACACCGCCGGCGAGCTGATCGAGCTGGTGGAGCGCGTGCGCCGCGAGTATGTCGAGGCGTAGCGCTGTTGTGAGGGCTGCAACTTTGCACATCTGCACACAGGAGTGTGACGCATGCTTGACCTGGCGTTGATCCGCGAGAAGCCCGCCTGGGTGAAGGAGCGCTTGGCGCTGCTCAACGACCCGCCCGCGCTGGCCCGCGTGGACGCGATCTTGGAGCTGGACGCGCGCCGGCGCGCCTTGCTCAGCGAGGCCGAGGCGCTGCAGGCCCAGCGCAACCGCCTTAACAAGAGCGTGGGCCGGCTGCGCGGCGACAAGGCCTTAGACGACGCCCGCCGCGCCGCCCTGGCGCAGCGCGCCGCCAACCTGATCGCCGGTGGCGACTACGAGGCCGCCGCGCAGACGCTCGAAGCCCAGCCAGACGCCCCGCCCGCCACTGACGCCGAACGCGCCGCGGCCGCCCTCACCGACGCGCTGCGCGCGCTGGGCGAGCGCGTGGAGGCGCTCAACGCGCAGATCGCCGAGGTGGACGCGCAGTTGGAGGAGAACATGCTGTGGGTCCCCAACCTGCCGCACGAGAGCGTGCCGGTGGCCATGAGCGAGGCAGGCAACATGCCCTGGGAGCCAGAGGGCGCTTTCCGCGCGTTCGACTTTGAGCCGCTGCCCCACTGGGACCTCGGCCCGGCGCTGGGCATCATTGACTTCGAGCGCGGCGTCAAGCTGGCCGGCACGCGCAGCTACGTGCTGGTGGGGGCCGGGGCGCTGCTGCAGCGGGCGCTCATTCAGTTCTTCCTGGAGATGGCGCGGCAGAAGGGCTTCGTTGAGGTCTACCTGCCGCTGATGGTGCACGAGGCCATGATGACCGGCGCCGGCCAGTTCCCCAAGTTCCGCGACAACGTCTACTGCGACCCCGACGCGGGCGTGTACATGCTGCCCACTGCCGAGGTGGCCATCACCAACCTGCACCGTGACGAGATTCTGGACGAGGCGCAGCTCCCGCTCTATTACGTGGGCCACACGCCGTGCTTCCGGCGCGAGCGCATGAGCGCCGGGCGCGACGTGCGCGGTATCAAGCGCGTGCACCAGTTCGAGAAGGTAGAGATGTACAAGTTCACCACGCCGGACACCAGCTACGCCGAGCTGGAGACGATGGTAGAGGCCGCCTGCGATATCTGCCGCGCCCTGCAGATTCCCTTCCGCCGCCTAGAGATCGCCACCGGCGACTTGGGCTTCAGCGCCACCAAGAAGTACGACATCGAGATGTGGTCGCCTGGCTGCCAAGAGTGGCTGGAGGTGAGTTCGTGCAGCAACACCGAAGCCTTCCAGGCGCGCCGCGCCAACATCAAATACCGGCCCGCGGGCGGCGGCCGGGCGCAGTTCGTCCACACGCTCAACGGCAGCGGCCTGGCGACGCCGCGCGTGCTGATCGCCATTCTCGAAAACTACCAGCAGGCCGACGGCAGCGTGGTTGTGCCGGATGTGCTGCGGCCCTACATGGGCGGCCTAGATGCCATCCGGAGGGCGTAGGCGGTGGAAAAGCTGTTCGTCTACGGTACGCTGGCCGCGCCTGCCGTCCAGCGCGCGGTGATCGGCCGCGTGATCGCCGGCGCGCCCGACACGCTGAACGGCTACTACAAGGACGAGATCAGGCTGGGCCTGCGCACCTACCCCATCGCCCGGCCGCGCGCCGGCGCCAGCATCGCTGGGCTGGTGCTGGAAGTGACACCGGAGGAGCTGGCGCTGTGCGACCGCTACGAAACCGACGCTTACCGCCGCGTGCGCGTGACGCTGGTCAGCGGTGTCGAAGCTTGGGTGTACAGCGGCTGACATGCAAACTGTAATTTGTGCTGCAAGGCGATATGCGCTATAGTCGCTGTATCGTCCGGTGAGCGAAAGGAGGTGGTCCAGTGAACGACGGTATGGTGGAGGTGCGCCTCTAACCCTGTTCACCACCCTTTCGAGGGGGGCCTCGGCGCGAGGCGCACCCCACCCGCTGCTAAGCAAGCTACTCAAGACGGCCCGGAGCAATCCGGGCTGTCGCGCTTTATGAGCCAAAAGGCCCCTGGCAGCAGCGCCAGCGTCACCCAAGGCTAGGGCGACATGGTGATCGGCTCGCCGGCCTGCCTCCCGCCGGAGCAGGCGCGCGGCGGGCTGGTCGCGCCGCTGGCCAACATCTGCGGGCTGGGCGCGAAGTATCGCTTGCCGCCGGCCTGATTAGCGAGTACCATGACGCCTGTGATGAGCGATGCCGCACTTGAGGAGCGCGCTGCCCGATGAAAGCCGTTATTCTCGCCGCTGGCCAAGGAACCCGCCTGCGCCCTGTCACGCTGACCATGCCCAAACCGCTCGTGCCGGTGGCCAACAAGTCGCTGATCGCCTACGCCATTGACGTGCTCAAGGAATCCGGTTTCAACCACATCGGCGTTGTCGTCAACGATCTCAGCTCCGCAATCCCGCACCAGCTTGGCGACGGCGCGAAGTTGGGCGTGCGGCTGGAGTACGTGGTGCAGGCCGAACAGCGCGGGCTGGCCCACGCCCTCAGCCTGTGCCGCGATTTTGTGGGCGACGAGCCGTTCTGCATGTTTCTGGGCGACAACATCTTCCAAGACAAGATGAAGAGCGTGCTCACCGGCTTTGAGCACAGCGGTGACGAGGCGGCTGTTGTGCTGGGCGAGGTCTCGGACCCGTCGCGCTACGGCATCGCTGATGTGCAGGGCGACCGCATCGTGCGCGTGGTGGAGAAGCCGAAAGACCCCCCGTCTAACCTGGCGATCGCCGGCGTGTACCTGTTCCGCAAGTCCATCTTCGACGCCATCAGCCACATCAAACCGTCGTGGCGCAACGAGCTGGAGATCACCGACGCCATCCAGTACCTGATCACACAGGGCCACACGGTGCGCCCGTACATTCTCACCGGCTGGTGGATTGACGCCGGCAAGCCAGACGCTATCATCCAGGCCAACCAGCTTGTGCTGGGCGAGCTGCCCTACACCCCCGCCCCGGAGAACCCGGAGCAGATTCTGGGCAGCTCGGAGGTGTCGCATCGCGTGCTGCTGGGCGAGGGCAGCCGCATCATTGACAGCGTCGTGCGCGGCCCGGTGATCATCGGCAGGAACGTGACGATCAAGCACAGCTACATCGGCCCGTACACTTCGCTGGGCGACAACGTGATCGTGGAGAACAGCGAGATTGAGGCCAGCATCGTGATGAAAGACTGTGTCATCCGCAACATGCCGGGCCGCATTGACTCCAGCCTGCTGGCGGACAACACGCAGGTGGTGGCGGCGCAGCACGTGCCGGCCGCCCACCGCTTCATCCTGGCGGAGAACAGCTACGTCAACCTGTAAAGCCCGCCGCGCCAAACGAACGACCGAAGACTGCAGATTAAGCGAAAAGAGACTGACAAAAATGCCTTCAGAACGCATCGAACAGATCAAACAGCAGTTAGCCGAAGCGCGCCACCGCCTGGATCGTGTGCTGGACGCTGCCGAAGCGCATCAGGATGCCGTCGTGTTCAGCGACGGCCAGGGCTGGACAGTGCGCCATCTGGCCGTGCACCTGGCTGACGCCGACCGCGGCAACACCCGCCAGGTGATGGGGATCGCCGCCGGCCAGGAGGTCATCCCGCCGGATTTTGACCTGGATCGCTACAACCGCCGCGCCGTTGAGAAACGCGCCGACATGACCTACGCCGAGGCGCGCGCGGCGCTGGCTGCCAGCCGCACCGAACTGCTGGCCTGGTTGGACACGATAGACGACGCCGCGCTGGACGCGCAGGGCCGCCACGCTTCGCTCGCCATCATGTCGGTAGAGAAAATCCTGGGCGTGATGGCTTGGCACGAGCGCGCCCACGCCGACGACATCGCCCGCGCCGCCGGCCTAGAGGCCTGAGCGGGAACCTCGCAGCACACGCAGTACAACTGAACGGAAAACGGCCCCGTCTGGAGGGCAGATAGCCGAAAGCTGGCAGCTTTCACAAGGAGTCTCAGGCAAAGATGAACGTACTGGTTGCATATGCCAGCGCGCACGGCTCAACGGCTGAAGTGGCCGAGTACATCGGCGCGCGCCTGCGCGAACGGCGCTTTGACGTCACGGTGATGAACGCCGAGCGTGTGCAGACGCTGGACGGCTTTGACGCATTTGTGCTCGGCTCGGCTGTTCACGGCGGGCTGTGGCTGACGCCCATGGTGCGCTTGATAGACCACTTCAGCGCCGATTTCGGCGCGCGGCCGGTGTTCGTGTTCTTCACGTGCATTCGCGTGCTGGAGCCGGACGGACCGGAGCACGTCTTGGCCCAATACGTCAACTACAGCGCGCTGGAGCCGCTCAACGTGCGCGATATCCAGCCGTTCGCCGGCAAGCTGGAGATGAGCAGCATTGACTGGAACGAGCGCTGGACGCTGGCCGCGCGCTACGACGGCAGCGCCGCGCCTGGCAGCTTCAACCGCGATTTCCGCGACTGGAACGCCATCCGCGCCTGGGCCGACAAAGTGGCCGATTCGCTGTTGATAGGCGCGCAGAAGCGGTGAGGCGCTGCTATTCTGTCGGCACGACGACGCGCACGCGCCCGCGCGGGATAATCACAGCGAAGCGCATCACGATGTCGGCGGTGGTGATGTTGGCCGCCTGCAGCACATCCCCTACCAGGTAGTTGTAGAGCGCGGGGTCGAACTCTGGCTCGATACCGCTGCCGCCGCGGTCGAGTTCCAGGCGGGCGGCCACTGCCCGCGGGATGAACAGCGTCAGGTCGCCGCTGCGCACCGCCAGCGTGCCCAGCAGGTCCTGCGGGCCGGAAGCAATCGGCTTGTGCTCTGGCAGCGTGACCAGCGCGCTGCCCTGGCGCAGGTCCAGGTTGAGGCGCTCCACCGCCACGCCGGTGAGGTCCAAGCGCGTGTCGCCGTCGGCCCCGCGCACCTCGATGTCGAGCGGCAGGTCGGGCGGCAGGGCCAGCCGCAGCGCGCCGCGCCCCACGTTTTCCAGCAGCGGGACCTGCGCCGGGCGCGTCTCGCGCACGATCAGGTTGGCCGCCGGCCCTTCCTCGACGTATTCGACTTCGACAGCGCTCTCCAGGCTGCCGGTGAACTGGCCCGCTACGCGCCGGTCGGCGCTGGCTGCCGGTTCCAGGGCAATGCTGGTGGCCAGCGTCTCGATGCGCAGGCGCAGCAGCGTGACCTGGGGGGCGATCGGCTGGTCAATCGCTGCGCGGTAGTCGCTGCGTTCCTGGCCGGCGCGGGTGGAGAACGCCAGCGCGGCCACGCCGCCCACCAGCGCCACCGTGACAATCAGCGCGAGGGCAGAGCCGAACGGCAGGCGCGGGCGCAGGAAGATGCCCAGGCCGGCCGCGATCAGCAGGGCGGGCCAGGAACGCGTAAGCAGGTCGTGGACGCCGGGCGGCAGCAGGTCGAGCGCGTGCAGCAGCAGCGCCGCGGCCAACGCCAGCGCGATCACGCCCCACAGCAGGTTAGTGCGCCGCCGTGCCCGCATGTTAACCTCGCACCTGGCGCAGGAAGAAAATCAGCGCCACGCCCAACAGCAGCGCCGGCCAGTACAGGTCTACGCCGGCCGGGCCGCGCAAGCCGCCGCTGGCCCAAGCCGCCCAGCCGCCGAACGTGACGGCGGCCAGCACAATCGTCAGCAGCAGCAGGCCTGCGCCGCCGCGCGGCCGCCGCGTCGGCGACGCCTGCGGCACGAGCATCCACAGCGCCAAGTACAGCAGCGCCGCCGCCCCCAGTGTGAGCGGCGTCAGCGCGATGAACGCGGCCCGCAGCCACCACGCGCTGACCCGCAGCAGCGCGGCCAGCCCGCCGCACACGCCGCCCAGCACGCGGTCGTCAAAACTTCGGTACATGGCCCTTCCCCGTTGTTGCAGGCTAACTATAACCCCGCAGGCGAACCTGGCGCAAGCGCCGGCGCAGCCCGCGGTGTTGACTCCGCTGGTGGACGGGGCTATTATCCTGGCAAGCGGCAGACACAAACAAAAAACCAGGGCTGCTTCCAGCCCTGGCGTGGTGTGCCGATGGTGGGAGTCGAACCCACACGCCCTCGCGGGCAATGCTTTTTGAGAGCATCACGTCTGCCTGTTCCGTCACATCGGCGTAAGCAGGCCGCAGACCGCACACCTTTAATCCTAGAAACAAACGGCGTGATTGTCAATTGGCAATGGCTGGTCACACACAGGACGACGCAGCGCTGATCCGTCGGGCGCAGAACGGCAGCCTGGACGCCTTTAACGCGCTGGTGCTGCGCCACCAAGACATGGTCTACAGCGTGTGCTACCGCATTATGGGCGACGCGGCCAGCGCCGCTGACGCTGCGCAGGAGACGTTCATTGCCGCGTTCAAGCGCATCACCACTTACCGGGGCGGCAGCTTCCGCGCCTGGCTGCTGCGCATTGCCACCAACGCCTGCTACGACGAGCTGCGCCGTCGCCGCCGCCGCCCGGTGGACTCGCTGGAGGCGCTGGCCGGGCCGGACGCCGACGACGGCCCGCCCATCGCCGACGACGCGCCCACGCCGGAGCAGGCGGCCCAGCAGCGCGAGCTGGCCCGCGCCATCCAGAGCTGCATCAACGCGCTGGCGGACTCGCAGCGCGTGGTGCTGGTGCTGAGCGACATCGAGGGCCTCAGCTACCAGGAGATCGTCGAGATCACCGGCGCTAACCTGGGCACAGTCAAATCGCGGCTGAGCCGGGCGCGGCTGGCCGTGCGCGATTGTTTGCAGGGCGCGCGGGAACTTTTGCCCGCTGCCTATCGTCTTATTACTGAGTCTAACGAGCCGAACGCCTGAGCTTGTGCCGGAAGTCCGATGTCTGACCTGAACGACCGCAACGTAGAGCAGCTCTCCGCCTATTTAGACGGAGCGCTAAGCGAGCGCGAGCGCGCCACGCTGGAGGTCCGCCTGCAGGCGGAGCCAGCGCTGCGCGCCGAACTCGACTCGCTGCGGCAGACGGTCGCGCTGGTGCGCGGGCTGCCCCGGCTGCAAGCGCCGCGCAGTTTCGCGCTCACGCCGGAGCAGGCCGGGCTGGCCGAACAAGCGCGCCGTCTGCCGTTCTACCTGTCGGGCGCGTTCAGCGCGCTCAGCGCCGCCGCTGCCGTCGTGCTGGTGGCGCTGGGCGGCTATCTGCTGCTGGGTGCGCCGGCACAGCCAGCGCCGGCGGCCGCGCCTGTGCTGCTGCAGGCGGAGGCCGCGCCCACAGTGCCGCTGCCCAGCGAGCGGCTGGGCATCACACCGCTGCCCACGCTGGCCCCGGCCAACGTGCAGGGGGCCGATACCTACAACGCCGGCCGCGGCGCGCCGCAGACAGCGCAAATCCCGCAAGCCGGCGCTGTGCCCGGCGCAGCCGGAGAGGCAGACGCGGTCTACAGCGCGCCCGCGCTGGAGGCGGCCCCAGAGGTGAGCGCCGCCGAGGCGCTGCCGACCCAGACGCCCGCGCTGCCGGACGCTCCGGCCGAGGCGGCTGTTGAGGCGGCGGAAGCGCTGCCTACACTGGCCTCCACGCCGGCCCCGCTGCCGGATGCAGCGCTGTTCGAGACAGCGCCGCCGCTGCCGCTGACCGCCGCCGCGCTGGTGGCCGGCGGGCTGGGCCTGCTGCTGCTGGCCGCCGTCACCACGCTGGCGCGCCGTCACCGCCTCACTCGGCTGTGAGCCAGCCCCGCGCCGCCTACTTCTGCCCGCGCTGCGGCGCGCGCCTGGAGCAGCGCCAGCGCAGCGGCGCGCTGCGGCCGGTGTGCCCGGCCTGCGACTACACCGTCTACTTTGACCCCAAAGTGGCCGCCGCTGTGCTGGTTTGCAGCGCCGACCGCGTGCTGCTGGTGCGGCGCGCCAACGACCCGTTTCAAGGGCGCTGGACGCTGCCCGCCGGCTTTGTGGACGCCGGCGAGGATCCGGCAGCGGCTGCCGCCCGCGAGGCGCTGGAGGAGACCGGCCTGACGGTGACGATTGACCGGCTACTGGATGTCTTTCACACGCCGGACGACGGCGGCCTGGCCGACATCGTCATTGTGTACCGGGCCAGCGTCGTCGGCGGGGCGCTGCGCGCCGCTGACGATGCCGACGCAGCCGCCTGGTTCAGCCCAGCCGACGTGCCGGCGCTGGCCTTCCTGCCGTCGCAGGCGATTGTCGGGCGCTGGCAGCGCGGCGAGCTGTAGCGGGGGCGGCGGCGCGGGCCGCGCGCGCTATAATCCCGCGCTGGCGCAGCGCGCCAACTTAGCGCGAAGGACGGGAGACACCATGACGGCATATGCAGGCAGCCTTTTCAGCACTTACAGCGTGGTCGCGCGCGACCCCGAAACCGGCGATCTAGGCGTGGCGGTGCAGACACACCAGATGTGCGTAGGGCGCATTGTCCCGTGGCTGCTGCCAGGGGTCGGCGCGCTGGCGACGCAGTCGCTGGTCAACATCGGTTTTGGCCCAGCGGGGCTGGCGCTGCTGCGCGAGGGCGTGCCTGCGCCGCACGTCGTGGCGGCGCTGGTAGCGTCGGACAATCTGGCACACCGCCGGCAGGTCGCTGTGGTGGACGCGCACGGGCGGGCGGCGGCCCACACCGGCGCGGGCTGCATCGCCGCCGCCGGTCACCGCGTGGGCGAAGGCTACAGCGTGCAGGCCAACATGATGACCAACCCAACGGTAGTAGACGCGATGGCCGCCGCCTACGAACAGGCCAGCGGCTACCTGGCGCAGCGGATGCTGGCGGCGCTGGCGGCGGCGCAGGCCGAAGGCGGCGACATTCGGGGGATGCAGTCGGCGGCGCTCAAGGTCGTGCCGGGGGACGCCGCTCAACCAGAGTGGGCAGCGCGCTACGACTTGCGAGTGGACGAGCACAACAACCCGCTGGCGGAGCTGGCGCGGCTGGCGCGGCTGCGCGGCGCGCAGCTCACCGACGCGCGCGGCCACGAGGCGCTTCAAGCCGGCGACCGGGCCAGCGCGCTGGCGCTGTGGGCGCAGGCGCGCGCCCAGGCCCCAGAGCTGGAGGAGATAGCGTTCTGGCAGGCGCTGGCGCTGGCCGACGCGCACGCCGACGTTGAAGCTGCTGCTGCGATTCTGCGGCCGGCGCTGGCGGACGACCCGCGCCGCGACCACTGGCTAGACCTGATCCAGCGGCTGAGCGTGTGCGGCTTGATCGAGCGCGAGGGGGCGGGCGAGGATTTGATCGCGGCGCTGCTGGCGTAGCGGCCTACTGCTGCGCCGCCGGGCCGGGGAAGGCCCAGGCCAGCGCCTCGGGCAGGGCGGCGCGGTAGCCCACCAGGCCGTGGCCTGTGCCCAGCTCGACGAAGCGGTAGTCCAGGTCGCGCTGAGCGGCGCGCGCCTCCAGCGCGGCGCGCAGGGCGCGCGCCGGGTTGACGAAGCGGGCGGCAGTCTCGTGCCGCCCCACCGATTGGAACACGCGCTCCGGCAGGCGTTCCTGCTGCTCGAAGCGGCGCACCAGCCCGGCAAGCTGCGTCTCGAACGGCCCCTTGCCCAACGGCGGCGACACCATCACCAGCCGTTCGAACACGACCGGGTTCATCAGCGCGGCGTGCGCCGCCGCCACCGCGCCCAGGTCAACGCCGCCCACGCCCAGGCTGGTGGGGTCAATGCGGTAGTGGGTCTGCACGAAGGGCAGCAGCTCGGTGAGCAGGAAGGTGTAGTGGCGGTCGTTGGCGGCGTACTCGCGGGCGCGCTCGTCCGGCGTGCCGCTCTGCACCATGGCGATGACCACCGGCTGCATCTGCCCGTGCTTGATCAGCGCGTCGGCGATGTAGGGCACCTGCAGCGGGCCGGTGCACCACAGCGCATCGTGCAGAATCAGCAGCGGGTACTCGTCATCGGGGGTGGCGTCTTGGCGGTAGCCGGGCGGGGTGTAGACCCACAGCTTGCGCCCTTTGAAACCGAGCTGGCGGCTGTCCACGCGCTCGTGCTGGATGACGCGGCCGCGCGGCACGTTGGGCATGGCGGCCCAATCGGCAAACGGGCGGGCCTGCGGCATGCGCAGCACCGACACCGAAATCTGCGGCGTTTCCAGGCGCAGCGGATTGAGCGGGTCTACCCGCCAGTAGCGGCTGATGCGCCCCACCAGATCGCGCTCGCCGGCCAGCGGCGTCATCGGGTCGTTGATGGCCAGCATGTAGTCCAGCAGGTCGTCTGGGGCGAAAGCGTGGGCCGCGTACCACAGCGTAGTGCCGGGCAGGTTGGCCATCGGGTGGAAGGGCGGGTCGTCCTTGATGACGTCCAGGTTGACCGCCGCTGCCTGCGTGCCTGGTTCGTTAAAGATGAAGGTAGCCCGGTTGGCTTCAATCCAGGGCCAGGCTGGGCGTTCCTGCAGCAGCGCATCAACCATGTGCTGGCGCTGCTCGTCGCTGTCTGTCTGAAGCGCCGCCGTCAGAAAGGCCTGGAATGACTGCCACTCTGGCATCGCCCTGCTCCCGTGTGCACGTGCTCCGGACTCTTTCGGTATTGTAGCATCAACACAAATACGCTGCTATTCGCGCGCGGGCGGCGGCTGGGCTTCAGCGCCGTGCGCTCTTGTCGCGGTCGCCCAGCAGGCGCTTGGCCAGGTAGCCGCCCATCAGGCCGGTCATGATCGTCTCGCCGGTGGTGGGGCGCGGCGCGGGGGCCTGCTGCTCCCAGCTACCGCTGAAGCGCCGGTTAACCCACGCGCTGTAAGCGTCAGCCGCGTCAATGACAGCCTCCTCGACGGCGGCGCGGTCGCCGGCGGCCAGGACGTCGCGCAGCGCCTGCAGCGTGGCGATCAGGTGGTCGGTGTGGCGCACCAGGGCGTCGCGGTTGTTCAGCCACAGGTCGCGCAGGTCGTCGGGGTGGGTGTCGAACAGGTGGTGGGTGGCGCGGCCAAAATCCGGGTTGGTCATGCGCTGCAGGTCGTCCCAGCCCGGGCTGGTCAGGGCGGCGCGAAACAGCGCCACGCCCAGCAGGGCCGGCAGCCCAGCGACCGCGCCCACCAGGCTGTCGTGTTCGGCGGGGTCCATGAAGCGCACGTTCGCGCCCAACAGGGTGGCGAAATCAGAGGCCAGCTCGACGGCGGCGGGGACGCAGTTGGCCGCGGGCATGAGCAGCAGCGTGCCTCTGTCGAACAGGTCAGCGGCGGCGTAGCCGGTGTCGTCCAGGCCGTCGAACAGATACTGCGGGTTGAGCACGGGCGTCACGCCCACCTGGTGCGCCTCGGCGTTGAGGTACTCAGCGGCCCAGGCCGCTGACGGCAGCTTGAGCGGCGCCATGTCCAGCACTACGCCGCCGGGGCGCACCGCCGGGCCGCCCTCGCGGTAGACGCGGCGCAGCTCGGCGTAGGGTGGCGCCAGCACGACGATGTCGCGGTCGCGGGCAGCTTCGGCCAGGCTGCGCGCCAGGCGGTCTACGGCGCCCAGCTTCTCCACGTCCTTGAGCACGCCGGGCCGGTCCTCCACGCCGGTGATGTCGAACTGGTGGCGGGCATCCGGCCTGGCGTTGTAGCGCTTGAGCGCCAGCCCGACTGAAGCGCCCATGCGCCCCAGGCCGGCAATTGTTACAGTAATCTTGGCCATCGTACATTACGCTCCGTGTATACGCACGCCTAATCATACCGCAGACTTACGCGGGGCACAGCGCCGCACGGTATACTTGAATCGAGAAAAGCTGGATAAAGCACACATGGAGGCAAGCGGTATGATAACCCTGGACAGCGTGCGCGAACTGCTGGCTGAAGCCGACGACCAGACCCTGACCATTACGCTGGAAGTCAACCCGGCGCTGCCGGAGAACCAGGCCGCGACCCCTGGCTGGCGCATCTGGCTGAAGAACGCCCTGAAAGATGTGGAGGCCGGCCTGCAGCCGGAACAGATGGAGGCCTGGCGCGCTATCCGCCCGCGGGTGGACGCCTTCTTTCAGGATTACCTGCCGAAGAGCCGGGGCCTGGCCTTGTACATGGGCCGCAGCCTGGAGCGGGTCTACGAGCTGTCGGTTGCGTTTGAGAACCGGGCTGTGTTCGGGCCGCCGGTGGTGGCCCCGCTGCTGTGGGCGGTGGACGAGTACGAGCCGTATCTGATCATCCAAGTAGACCAGGAAAAGGCCCAGTTCCTCAGCGCATACCTGGGCGGCGCAGGCACGGAAGAGACGATCACGCTGGAGCTGGCCTCGGAGGACTGGCGGCAGTACACGATGGCCCCGACGATGGCGCCGGTCACGGCCGGCGGCGGCACAATACAGGGCAGCCACCGCGACCGGTTTATGGATCGCGTGGACGAGCAGATCGAGCGCTTTCACCGCCAGGTTGTGAGCCAAGCTCAGGAGCTGGTGAAGAAGAACGGGGCACAGCGCATTATCTTGGCGGGGCCAGAGGAGGCGGCCCACGCTGTGCGGCGGCTGATGCCAGAATCGCTGGCGCAGGCGGTGGTGGCTATCCTGCCCATCCCGCTGCGCGCCGCCCCGCACGAGGTGCTGGCCCAGGCGCTGCCGGTGGCGTTGGAATACGAGCGCCAGCGCGAAGTCGCCCTGGTGGATCAGGTGATCGGGCTGGCGAGGGCCGGCGGGCGCGGCGCGGTGGGCCGCGACGACGTGCTGGCCGCGCTGGAGCAGCGGCGCGTCGAGGTGCTGCTGGTCCCCTGGCCGCTGACTGACCGCGACCTGCGGGCGCGGCTGTCGGTGCAGGCGTTCGAGGCGGGCAGCGATGTTGAGATGGTGCGCGGCGCGGCGGCGGAGAAGCTGGAGGCAGTGGGCGGGCTGGCCGCCCGTCTGTACTACGCCGTGTGACGCGCTGACGCGCGCCGCCGGCGTCAGCTCCAGTCGTTGTGCGCCTTGATGAGCGCGTAGGCGGCGTTGAGCGCCTTGAAGCGCGCCTCGGCCTCGGCCTTGTCCAGCGGGCTGACATCCGGGTGCAGCGCCAGCGCCTGGCGGCGAAAAGCCGCTTTGACCTCCTCGCGGCTGGCCTCGCGGCTGACGCCCAGCAGGGCGTAGCTGCGCTCCAGCGGCGTGAGGGCGCGCGGCGGTGGCGGCGGTGGCGGCGCGCTGCCGTTGGCTGGGGCGGCGCGCGGGCGCGGGGGGGGCGTGTGGGCGGCGCGGCGCGCCTGCCGTGTGCCGTCGTCGCGCCAGAACGGATCCGCACCGAAGTGCGCCACCAGCCAGAAGCCCTTGACGAAGTGCGGCTTGATGGTGGTGCGCTGGTAGTGCAGCCGGTCGAACGCCACCGGCGGGCCGTAGACGGCGCGGAAGCGGCTGGCGATGGTCGTTGGCTCCAGATGCACCTGCGCCAAGCAGAGATCAGGGCCGGCGCAGAAGGTGTAGATGCGCTCGGCGCTGAGGGCGTGCACGGCCAGCAGCCACTCCGGCGCTGGCCCGACTGAGTCAGGCGCGGGCAGCAGCGCAGGGTGGACGATGAACAGCGCGCCAACCCCGCCGTCGGTGTCGGCCCGGACGGCGTCGCGCACTTGGCGCGTCTTGACCGGCTGCTCCAGCAGGTAGACGTGAATCCTGACGCCGGTCCACATGTGAATAGTGAGGGCGGCGTCCAGCGGGCGCAGCGTGAGGCTTGCCGGCCCGCCAAATGTGCAGCGCTGCACCCCCATCAGCTCTTCCAGGCGCGCTTTCAGCCAGTGTTCAAATCTGCCGCTCATCGTCCTTGTCGTCCGCATCGCCCGACGGTGCGCGCAGCGCCAGCCACGCCAGCCCCGCTCCCAGCCCCAGCAGCGCGCCGGCCAGTGTCCAGGCGGGGCCGCGCCCCAGCAGCGCGCCGATCAGGCCTGGGGGGTAATCGGGGAAAACGTGGGCGTGCAGCGCGTTCTTAAAGAACATCAGCCCAGCGCTGGCTACTGCCGCGCCCAAGCCAATGGCCGCGCCCAGCAGCGCCCCCGCCAGCGGGACGGCGTGCGCTGCAATGCGCCTACCACCTAGTTTATCCGCAGTGGTTAAGACCAGCATGAGCGCTGCTAAGCCCAGCCCCAGCGCGGCCGCTGCGGCCACGCTGTTCTCCTCCAGCGACAGCCACAGCATCAGTCCGCCGCCGTAAGCCAGGGCAATCAGGCGGGCGCGCGGCCCAGCTGCGGGTATGCGCATCTACAGCCGGCGGAAGCGGAACATGTGCGCTTCATACGGCCCTAAGTCAATATACAGGCCAGGATCAACCATGCTCGCGCCGGTGCGGATGTAGCGATGGCCGCTGAGCGCGTCGTCCAGGCTCCAGGTGGCCTGGGCGATGCCGTGCCACGGGCTGAGGTTGATCAGCGCCTGCGCCTGCTGGCCGGTCAGGTTGACGACAACCAGCCGGTGGTCGTCGTCCTCGCTCCAGCCGTGCGCCACCAAACTCTCGTGCGAGTGGTTGGCCCCCCAGGCCGGCGACAGGTTGAACAGCCGCCAGCGCCCGCGCCCGTAGATCGGGTCCTGCACTTCGGCCAGCAGGCGGCGGTAGAAAATCTCCAGGCCGTGATCTGCCGGCTCGTCTGGCTGGCGGCCGATCTGCACCGGCAGTTTGACGCGCCGGCCGCTGAACTGGCCGTCGTGCAGCAGCGTGGCGCCGGGCAGCGTGACCACCAGCACGGCCGCGGGGCGCTGACGCTGCCCACCGAAAACACTGTAAGCGCGCGGCTCGTCGTGGTTTTCGATAAAGCGCACCAGCCGCCGCTGGTATTCGATGGCAGCGATCAGGTGCACGCGCACGTCGCGCGGGGCGCCGCCGGTCAGCCGGTCGTAGAGCGTCTTGTCATAGCAGTAGTCGAAACCCTGCTGCTGCATCTCGTATTCCATGTTCCAGTAGACTTCGGCGATAAACAGGAACTCCGGGTGCTGCGCCCGCACCTGGGGGATGATCTCCTCCCAGAACTCGGTTTCAGGCACGTAGTCCTCCAAGTAGTAGCCCTGCCAGGTGTGGCCGAACACGCGGTTGGTCAGCAGCATGGCCATGTCGCAGCGCACGCCGTCGCACTGGCTGGCGATGTCCAGCAGCGTTTCCAGCGCTGCCTGGCGGAACTCTGGGCTGAAGGCGTTGACCTGGGCGGTGTCGGCCCAGCCGGGGAAGTACGGGTCGCGGCCGTGGGCGATTACCAGGCTGCGGCCCCAAGCGTCGGTGGCTTGGAAAAAATCGGAGCGGCGGCGCTTGAGGTCGCGCGGCGTGCCCTGGATCAGACAGGCGGGCCGCTCCCGCACCCAGGGGTGATCGAGCGCCACGTGATTGGGCACGTAGTCTAAAATCAAGCGCAGGCCGCGCGCCTTGAGGCGGCGGCGCAGGGCGGCCAGCCCCTTGCGCCCGCCTATACGCTGGTCTACCTGGTAGTCGTGGATGGCGTAGGCCGAGCCGATCACATCCTCATCGGTCAGGTCAGGCAGGGCAGGCTTGTACTCGTGCGCCCACTGGCGGGCGTGGGCGGCAGCGGCGGGGCTGCGCGCCCACACACCCATCAGCCACACGGTGTTGATGCCGCTGCGCGCCAGGTCTTCCAGGGCGTCGTCGGGCACAGTGGAGAGGGTGATCGGTCTGCCATAGCGGCGGCTGAGCGTGTTCAGCCAGACCCAGGTGTTGATCTCGTAGATCAGCGGCTTGGGGTGCCAGAGCGTCAAGGCGGAATCCTCGTTGGGCGTGGGCGTCACGCGGGCCATGTTAACGCATGAATAGGTGAAAATAAAGAACTTGTCTTTTTAGGCGCAGTCAAGGCCGGTGTGCCATAACAGGCGCAGAACCTGCCAACTACGGCTGATGAGGGAGCTGCCATGCCGCTGCGCCGGCTGTCACTGCCGTTTGATATTCTCATGCTTGTGTTCATGCTCAGCGCCGGCCTGAGCCTGCTGGTCGCCTACGATCGCGATCTGGGCCTGGGCACGCTGATAACAGTGCTGGTCTCTGGCGGGGTGTATTTCGCCGCTGCCCACCTGATCGGCTCGTGGGAGTGCGTCCGCCGCTTCGGTCTGCTGGTGGTGATCGCAGGCCTGATCTACATCCTCGTTTTCATCCTGCTGTACGGCCACCAGAACTACATCGAGACGCCGGGCCTCATCCTGCGCCTGGGCGCGCTCACGACTGCGCTGCCCGCCTTTCCGGTGCACATCCACCCCAACAGCGCGGCGACGGTGGCCGCCGGCGTGCTGCCGCTGGCGGTGGCGCTGGCGCTGTCCACGCGCCGCAGCTGGGGCCGGGCGCTGTGGTGGATGGGCGTCGCGGCGCTGGCCTACGGGCTGCTGCTGGCCTTCTCGCGCGGGGCGTTCATCGCGCTGGCGCTGACGCTGCTGCTGGCGCTGGTGACGCTGGTGCTGCCGCGCCGGGCCGCGCTGGCGCTGCTGGCGCTGATCGCGCTGGGCGCAGCGGCGGCGCTGCTGGTGGGCGGGCCGGCCCTGGAGCGCGCCCTCGATTGGACTTACAGCCGCTACGAGCTGTACCGCAACAGCCTGTATCTAGCGAAGGATTACGCCTTCACCGGCGTCGGCCTAGGCGAACCGTTCGCCATGGTTTACTCGCGCTTCGGCCTGCTGATCCAAGTCCCCTTTCTGATTCACCCGCACAACCTGCCGCTGGCAGTGTGGATGGGGCAGGGGCTGCTGGGGCTGGCGGCGCTGGCCGGGCTGGTGGCAACGTTTTACCTGTTCGCGGCCAAAGTAGCGCGCCGCGCCAAGCCGCGCCGGCTGTTTCACGGGGCCTGGCTGGGCGTGACCGCTACGCTGATCCACGGCCTGTTCGACGCGCAGCAGTACTCGACCGAAGGGCTAGTGGTGATGCCGTTCCTGTTCGCGTTGATCGGCCTCACGGTCGCCAGCGGGCGGCTGGCGCTGCACAAGGCCTACTGGCAGGGGCACGACGTCAGCCTGCGCTACATCCCGCGCGCGCTGCCGGCAGTGGGGGCGCTGCTGCTGCTTGGGACGGGGGCGGCCTTCAGCCCGCTGATCGCTGCCGCCTGGGAGACCAACCTGGGCGCGCTGGCCGAGACGCACGGCGCGCTGGCGCGGCAACTGAGCGCGGCAGAGCGGCTGGCGCTGTACGATGAGGCGCTGCAGCACTACAGCGCTGCCCTGGCGCGCGCGCCCGGCTGGGCCAGCGCCAGCCGCCGCCTGGGCAACCTGGACTTGGCGCTGGGACAGTACGAGGCGGCTGTTCCCCTGCTGGAAGCTGCCGCCGCCGCCGAGCCGGACAACCCGGCGGCTGTCAAGGGGCTGGGGTTGGCTTACACCTGGGCTGGCCGCATCGAGGAGGCCGCTGCCGCGTTCAACCGGCTGGACGACCCGGCGGCGATGGCGGCTGAGCTGAGCACGTGGGGATACTACCGGCGCGAGCAGGGCCAGCCGCTGCTGGCCGCCTACGCCTGGGACGCCATGCAGGCGATGAAACCCGGCACAGCCCGCGCCGACGTGCTGCTGCTGATCGCCGAGGCGTACCGCGACGGCGGCGACCCAGCGCGCGCCCGGTTGTGCTACGGCCGCGTGCTGGAGATTGATCCGGGCAACGAAACCGCGCAGCAGGCGCTGGCCGCCCTGGGCTGAGCCGACGCCTACAGCACCAGGCGCAGCGGGTGCTCGATCAAGTCCTTGAACGCCTGCAGGTAAAGCGCGCCTTCGGCTCCGTCGCTCACGCGGTGATCCACGCTGATCGTCACCTTCATGCGCTCGCCCACGCCCAGCGAGCCATCCGGCAGCACGACCGGCACTTTCTGCGCTGCGCCGATGGCCAGGATGCCGGCCTCTGGTGGGTTGATGATGGCGCTGAAGTGCTCGGTGCTGTACGGCCCCAGGTTGCTGGTGGAGAACGTCGCGCCGCTGATGTCGTCCGGCTTGACCTTGCCCTCGCGCGCGCGCTGGATTTTGGCTTTGTTATCGGCTGCCAGCGCCCCCAGCGCGGTCTGGTCGGCGTCGTGCGCCACCACGTACATCAGGCCGCCCCCCGGCAGCGCGACGGCGATGCCGATGTTGATGCGCTTGTGCCGCACCAGCCGGTCGCCGTAGAAGTGCGTGTTGAGGTTGGGGAACTGGCGCAGCGTGAGCGCCGCCGCCTTCACCAGCATGTCGTTAACGCTGATCTTGACGGCGTCCTCCGGCAGGCTTTCGTTGAGCAGCTTGCGCAGCCTGAGCAGGTCGGCCACGTCAATCTCGGTGGTGACGTAGAAGTGCGGCGTCCACTGCTTGCTCTCGACGGTGACGGCCACGATGCGCCGCCGCAGCGACGTCAGCTCGATGTGCTCCACGTCCGGCCCTTCGGGCGCTTTGCGCGCCGGGGCGGCAGGCAGGCCAGCGGCTGGCGCTGGCGCTGGCACGGCCTTTGGCACAGCGGGCGCAGCAGACGGCGTGAAGCCCTCCACGTCCGCTTTGACAATACGCCCGCCGGGGCCGCTGCCGCTCATCTGGCGCAGGTCCAGGCCTTTCTCCTGGGCCAGCCGGCGCGCCAGGGGCGAGGCCTTGATGCGCCCGTCGTCGTCGCTGGCGGCGGCCTGCTGCGCGCCGTTGCCGGCGGCCGGGGCAGGCGCCGTCTTCGCGTCCGGCTTTTTCGCTGCCGGCTGCGCCTGTGCGGCTGGCGCCGCGCTGACGCTCTCGCCGATGACGGCGATCACCGTCCCCTCTTTGAGTTCTTCGCCAGGCTTGGCGCGCACCTCGGCCAGCACGCCCGCCGCCGGCGCTTCAATCTCCACAGTGGCCTTGTCGGCCTCGATCTCGGCGATCACGTCGCCGCTGTTCACCGGCTGGCCCACCTCTTTCAGCCAGTTCAGCAGCGTGCCGTCCATCGTCAATGTGATTTCAGTAGCCATTTGAAGTCTCTAGTCCCTGGTCTACAGTCTTCAGTCTACAGTCTTCAGTCTCTCACCCCTGAGTTTCGGGCTTCAGCTGACGACTGACGACTGACAACTGATCGCTCACACAATCGCCCGCACCGCGTCAATCACCTTCTGCGTGTCGGGCAGGGCCATCAGCTCGATATCGCGCGCGTAGGGCAGCGGCACGTCCATCGCCGTCACGCGCTTGACCGGCGCGTCCATGTAGTCGAACATCTCATCCTGGAGGCGCGCCGCGATCTCGCTGCCGAAGCTGTACATCGGCAGGCTCTCTTCAACAACGACACAGCGGTTCGTCTTCTTGAAGCTCTCGAACACCGTGGCCATATCCAGCGGGCGCAGCCAGCGCATGTCAATCACCTCGCACTCGACGCCCTCCTTGGCCAGCGCCTCGGCGGCCTCCAACGACCACTCGACGCCGCGGGCGTAGGTCACCAGCGTGACGTGCCGCCCCTCGCGCTTCACATCGGCCCTGCCGATGGGCAGCACGAAGTCCTCGTCGTCTGGGACCGGGCCGGGCTTGGAGTAAAGCGCGATGCTCTCGGTAAACAGCACCGGGTTCTCGCTGCGGATGCTGGCCTTGAGCATCCCTTTGGCGTCGGACGGGGTGGCGGGGCAGCCCACGTAGAGGCCGGGGAAGTGCGCGAAGATCGGCTCTGGCGTGTGCGAGTGGGTGGCGGTGGCCTGGTTGCCCCAGCCGGACGCGGCGCGGAACACAACCGGCACGCGGAACTGGCCGTCGAACATGTAATGGATTTTGGCCGCGTGGTTGACGATGGCGTCCAGCGCCAGGAAGGCGAAGTTGATCGTCATGATCTCGGCCACTGGGCGCAGGCCGGCCATAGCCGCGCCCACCGCCGAGCCGGCGATGGCCATCTCGCTGATGGGGGTGTCGCGCACGCGCTTTTTGCCGAATTCCTCCAGCAGGCCGCGGGTGACGCGGTGGGTGCCCTGCCACTCGCCCACTTCCTGGCCCATGACGAACACGCGGTCGTCGCGCAGCATCTCCTCGCGCAGGGCCAGGCGCAGCGCTTCGCGCATGGGCAGATTCTTCTCGGCCATCGCTCTCATTCCTCTACGTACACGTTGCTGATAAGGTCTTCGTAGGTAGGATCAGGGCTGTTGAGGGCGAAAACCACCGCCTCGGCCACCACGCGCTCGACCTCGCGCTCGATTTTGTCCAACTCGCCGGCCACATCCTTGTAGGACTCCTCCAGGTGGCGGCGCAGGATGGTGATGGGGTCGCGCTTTTCGATCCACTCCATCAACTCCTCCTGCATGCGCTTGTCGAAGGTGCGATCCGACACGCCGTGTCCTTTGTAACGGTAGGTCATGGACTCGATCAGCACTGGGCCGCTGCTGCGGGCGTAAGCCACTGCCTCGCTCACCGCTTGGTGCACGGCGATCACGTCCTGGCCGTCTACGCGGCCCATGTCCTTCATGCCGTAGGCGACAGCGCGCTTGTGCAGCTCTGGCTGGCCGCTGGCGTCCTCAATGCGCGTGCCCATGCCCACCAGGTTGTTCTCGATCACCCACACCACCGGCAGGTTCCACACTGCGCTAAGGTTAAGCGCCTCGTGGAAGTAGCCGTTGTTGGTGGAGCCGTCGCCGGTGAAGCACAGCACGACCGCGCCGGTGGCGTTGTACTGCGCCTCGAGCGCGATGCCCGCCGCCAGCGGCAGGTGGCCGCCGACGATGGCGTAGCCGCCCCAGAAGTTGTGCTCGCGGCTGGCCAGGTGCATCGAGCCGCCCTTGCCGCCGCTGGTGCCGGTCTTTTTGCCCATCATCTCGGCCATACAGGCGTTGGCGTCCACGCCGCGCGCCAGGGCGATACCGTGATCGCGATAGGCGGTGATGACGTGATCGCGCGGCTCTAGGGCAGCCACCGCGCCCACGCCGGTCGCCTCGTGGCCGCTGTACAGGTGCAGGTAGACGCCGGTGATCTTTTTCTCTTTGTAGAGCCGGTCGCACTCGGTTTCAAACTCGCGGATGAGCACAATCTGCCTGTACCAATCCAGCAGAGTCGCTTTCGTAGGTTTCGCCATGTGGTCTCCTCGCGTGGATGGCCGCGCGGCGCGGCGATACAGCCCGGCCTCCCACGCCGGCAGCGCA
>Ga0308414_1000745_pt1 | contig 21134 bp, 18 predicted proteins | sample HotsprSampleOS50_FD_205667 | JGI IMG/M metagenome (GOLD analysis project Ga0308414, IMG submission 205667) | Hot spring phototrophic mat microbial communities from Octopus Spring, Yellowstone National Park, Wyoming, United States - 20090730_OS50 ...
ATGTGGACTGGATCACGAACACGTCCTCGCCGCGGACGTTCTCGTGGATCTCGACGAAGATTTCCTCATCGGCGAAGCGGCGGACGCTTGCGCTTGTCAGCGGCGTCTCGAGATAGCGGGCGATGTACTCGCAGAGTTTCGGGTTGCTGTTGCCAGCAAGGATTTTCATGCCCGCGCCTCCTCCGCACCACCGCCCGCTGCTAGCCAAGGGGGCGCAGGCGCGCAAACCGGCCGGAACTCAGGCAAGAACGAGGCTGACGAGGAGGGGAATGCCGGCGATCAGGGGAATGCCGACGAGGTCGAGCACAAAGCCGGTGCCGATCATCTGCCGGATCGGCACCCGGCCGGTCGCAAGCGCGATCGCATTGGGCGCCGTGCCCGCGGGCATCATGAAGCCCCAGGTGGGCGCCAGCGCGGCGGCCATGAGGAGCGGCAGGGGCTCGGCGCCAGCAGTCACGGCAACCGCGGCCACGACCGGCATGAAGGCCGAGGCCGTGGCCACGTTGCTTGCGAACTCGGTCACAAGGAGCATGACCGCAACCGCCAGCATGGCGAGCGCGAACGGCGGAAGCTCGGCGAAGGCCGCAAGCCGCGTGCCCATCCAGGCGGCAAGCCCGGAATCGGCGATGGCTGAGGCCAGCGCGAGGCCGCCGCCGAAGAGCAGCAGCACGTCCCAGGGAACGCGCTTCGTATCCGCCCAGGAGAGAAGCGGCCCCTTGCCTGGTCCGGCCGGCACGAGGAAGAGGAGGAGGGAGACGGCGACGGCCACCATGGCGTCGTCGACTGCTGCGAGCCCGAGCGGCGCCTTCAGGAACGGCAGCACCACCCATCCGAAAAGCAGGAGGACAAGAAGCGGCAGCAACCGCTTCTGGGCCTGGCTCAGCGGCCCGGGCTGGCCGATCGCCTCGAAGAGCCGCTCGGGATCGAGCCGGACGCTCCGCATGCGCCCGACCCGCATCAGCACCCAGGCGGCAATGGGCAGGGAGACGAGCGCGAGCGGCACGCCGAAGGCCGCCCAGTCGAGGAAGCTGACCTCGATCCCGGCCGACCGGCCGATGATCCCGGCGGCGATCGCGTTGGTGGGGGAGGCAACCAGCGTCGCAAGCCCGCCGATGTTGGCCGCATAGGCAATGCCGAGGACAAGGACGGCAGCGAACCGGCGCTCCGCCTCGGCCGAGGCCGTCCCGGAGATGGCCCCGAGCAGCGCGAGCGCGACCGGCATCATGATGAGCGCCGTTGCGGTGTTGGAGACCAGCGTCGAGACGAGGGCGGTCGCCCCCATGAAGGCAAACAGCACGCCGGCGGTCGTGGCCGGGCTGCGCTCAGCGATCGCAAGCGCCACCCGGCGGTGGAGCCCGTGCCGCTCGACCGCCGTTGCGACGATGGCGCCGCCGAGGACGAGGAAGATGATCGGCGAATAATAGCCTGCGGCCACCTCGGTGCTCGAGGCGACGCCCATGAGTGGCAGGAGGACGAACGGCAGGAGGGCGGTCGCGGCGATCGGCAGGGCTTCGGTGAACCAGAAGACCGCCATCAGCACGACCAGCGCGGCGACCGCCCAGCCGGTCTCCGCAAGCCCGGTCGGCGCGGGGGCAAGGCGCAGCAGGAGGAAGAGCAGGAGACCGGAGAGAAGCCCGACGGTCCGCAGGGGCGGCAGGCGGAGGGCGGGGCCGGCCGTCTCGCGGGCGTCGCGGGCCCGGTTCACGGCCGGCGGACGCCGGCCGGAGCGGGCACGAAAGGCGGCGGGCCGCGCCGGGCAACAAGCGCGGTCGGCGCAAGCGTGCGGAATTCGGACCAGTCGAAGACCGCCCGGTCCGCCCGCTGGCGCCAGAGCACGGCCACGGCAAGCGCGAAGCAGAGGGCGACCAGGTAGATGTTCATCCAGGACGCAATGCCGTAGCGGGTGGAAAGGAAGGTCATGATGGCCGCGAAGGCCGGAAGCGCCATGCGCTCGACGTCATTGCGCGCGCCGAGCGCGGCTCTGAGGGCGGTTGCGGCCATCACCAGATAGGCGAGCGCGAAGAGGATGAGGCCGGGAAAGCCGAAATCGACGATCAGCCACGCGTGGGTGGTGTCGACTGTAACGCGGCCTTCCTCCGGATTGCCCCAGCCGATGACCCGCCCCGAGCTTCCCGGGCCGTGGCCCCACGGCTGGCTCAGCGCCGCCGACCAGGCCCTTTCCCACTGCTCCTCGCGCGCGCGGTCGCTCCAGCTGTGCTGCCCGCCGCCCAGCACGCGGACCCGGATCCGACCGACGAACAGCACGGCGGACGACATGAATGCAAAAGTCGCGGGAATCGCCCAGACCAGGAGTGGAGAGGCGATTTCGCCCTCTCGCCGGCGCCGGAAGAAACGGTTCATGGCATAGATGAAATAATAGGCGAAAAGGCCAGCGATGACCGCAATCCAAGACGAGCGCGCGTTCGAGATGTGCGCGTTCACGAACACGAAGAACAGGAGGGCCCCGAGCGCCACCTTCTGCCACAAGAGCCTACTGCGGATCAGGAAGTGAAGAATGAAGGCCGAGGCGATGCCGAGGAACTCACCGAAATAGAGGGGAATGCCGAATGAGCTTCCGACCCGCGGGCGCCCGTCGAGGGTCCTCATTTCGCCGCGCAGGAACTCGGTGATGCCCACGTCCTCGATCCTGAGCCAGCTCGGCAGAACGTCGGCCCAGATCGGGCGGCCGTGGAGCCGTTCCCCGAGACCGAAGATCGAGACCACAACCGCCGCGGCGATGATCACCTGGCCGAGCCGCAGGAGGGTCCGGTCGTCGCGGAAGGCGAGACAGCCGACGAGGAACAGGAAGGCGGTCGCCAGCATGAACTTGACATGGTGCTGGAAGCCGAAGGTGCCGTTGAGCGGCGCGAGCAGCAGCCCCCAGAGGAGGACAACGAGCCACAGCCGCGCGGGAAGCGGAGCGGCTGCGACCACCTCGGCCATCTCGCGGCGCGCCCGGCCCGACATGGCAAAGAGAAGCGCGGCCACGACCAGAAGCAGCGTCTGGAACAGGCGGTTCATGGTGATCCAGGGAAGACCTCCGACATCGACAGCAAGATAATAGGGCCAGACAATGGTCGCAAACACATAGGCAAGAAGAAGACCGCGTACCGCCGGATCGTACCGTGGATCGAGATCGGGTGCCAGCCACAGGACAACGAGCAGCAGCCCGAGCAGCGGGAGCAGCACCATCGACATATAGTCCTGGGGCAGGATGGCGATCGCCAGCCCGTAGACGAGGGCAAAAGCCAAGACGACGCCGAGGGCCAAGAGCCGCAGGGCGGCATGCCGCCAGTCGTCCACGCGGCGCGTATAGGGCGGGAGGATCCGGTCGCGCGCGCTCAGCCTCATCGCCCGCGCCATACGGCAATCCAGCCGGAAAGTAGAGCCCCCGGGGGCCGGGCGAGGCGGGTTGACCATTTTTCAACCAGGCAGGAAAAGCCGCCACCGGCCGTTCGGAAGAACGGTTGCGTCCGCCTCGCTGGACCCAGGAGCCTGTCCGTGTCGTCCCGCATTCGTGAGCTGCTTCGTGCCACCCTTCCGAACCGGCTGCGCAGCCGCATCCGTTACCTGCTCGAGCCGCCGCCCATCGAGACCGTCGTCCTGCGCGACTACCGTTTCATGCCCGAGGCGGAGGAGCGGCCGCGGCTGTCGCTCGTCATCCCCTCGCTGTCGCGCGCGGAGGCCTTCGGCGGCGTTCTGACGGCAGTCGACCTTCTCGACGCGCTCGGGGCCGCGCTCGCCGCGCGCGGGGTGCGCGCCGACCTGCGCGCAGTTTGCGAGGAGCCGCACAATCCCCGGGACTCGGTGGTCAGCGGCCCGCGGGCGCCCGCGGTCCATGCCCTGCGGCCCGCGGGCTGGACGCTGCCCACGAGGCGGCGCGAGATCTTCATCGCCTTCAATTTCTGGATCCGCATCAACCTCGAGCCGGTCCTCGCCCAACAGGCCCAGACCTTTCCCGGCGCGAACTGGCCGCTCCTCTACCTGTTCCAGGAATATGAGCCGGGTTTCTTTCCCTTCTCGCCGGCCCACATGATCGCCCGGGAGGCGGCCGAGGACGGCCCGATGCCGCTGTGGATCATCATCAACTCGCAGGAACTCGCCGCCTACTGGCGACAGTTGGGCCACCGGGCCAGCCGGGTGTTCATCCTGGAGCCGCGCATGAGCCCGAAGCTCCGGGCCTTCCTTGCCGGCCTCGGACCGGCGGACAAGGACCGCATCCTCCTCCTCTACGGCCGGCCGGGGTTCAAGAGGAACTGCTTTACGATCCTGATCGAGGGTCTCCGGCGCTGGGCGGCGGACACCCGCGCCGCAGGCGACTGGCGGATCGTCTCGGCCGGCGTCCGCCACCGGACGGTGCCGCTTGCCGGCGGCCGTCGGATCGAGTCCGTTGGCAAGCTGGGGCTCGAGGCCTATGGCGCGCTCCTGCGCCAAAGTGCGGTGGGTGTGGCGCTCATGGCCTCCCCGCATCCGAGCTATCCGCCGCTCGAGATGGCCCACTTCGGCATCCGGACGATCACCAACCGGTTCCCGCCCAAGGATCCCGCGGCCCGGCATGCCAATCTTCTGCCGCTTCCCCGCATGCGCGGCGCCGACCTCGCCCGGCTGCTCGAGGAAACGATGCTCGCCTTCGAGGCGGACCCCGGGATTGGCCTTGCCGCCCCGAGCTTCATGCCCGACTATCTCTCCGACAGGCCCTCCGACTGTGTTGCGGATCTTGCCGACGGCATCCACGAGCTTCTCTCTGGCCGGCAGGGCTTGCCCACCGGCGCGGCGGCTGCCGCAGCGGGCTGACCGGCGGAGGGGTCGGGACGCGGCCGGCCCCCGCTGCCCGGCTGCGCCCTGACGGCCCAGCGCAGGCCGAAGAGCCCCGGTCCGCCCCCGGACAACGGCTGCGCCCGGCCAGGTCCAGCGCGGGCGGTCCGCTGAGGAGACCCAGGCGGCCACGCCCTGCGCGGCCAGCGCCATGCCACGCCCGCGGCGCGCCCGCCCGACGTGCCGACCCGCGCCCTTCTCTTCCCGCGCCGCAGGTGCCGACCCGCGCCCTGCATCTCCCCGGGCCCTCATTTCCCGTAATGGGCGCGGAACCAGTCCACGAAGCGCCGGATACCGAGGCGCAGGTCGGTTGCCGGCCGCACGCCAGTCAGCGTGGCAAGAAGGGTGGTGTCCGCCCAGGTGGCCGGCACGTCCCCCTTCTGCATCGGAAGATAGTTACGGATGGCCTTGCGCCCCACCGCCTCCTCGATTGCCTCGATGAAGTCGAGAAGGCGGACCTTTCGCGCGTTGCCGATATTGACGATCCGGAAGGGGGCAACAGGCGAGAGGCTGTCGCCACAGGCGATGTCGGACGGGCGTTCGGGCCGTGCGGGCACCACGTCGATCAGCGCCCGGATACCGTCCACAAGATCGTCGATATAGGTGAAATCCCGCTCCATCTCCCCGTGGCCGTAGACGTCGATCGGTCGTCCGTCGAGGATCGCATCCACGAACTTGAACAGGGCAAGATCAGGCCGCCCCCATGGGCCGTAAACGGTGAAGAACCGGAACACCGTGGTCGGCAGCCCCCAGAGATGCGCATGCGCATGCGCCAGCGCTTCGGTAGCCTTTTTGGTCGCAGCATAAAGGCTCATCTGGGTGTCGGCCTTGTCCGTCTCCCGGAACGGCATGTCCGCATTGGCGCCATAGACCGAGGAGGTGGAGGCAATCAGGAGGTGCCGGATCCCCCCCGGGCGCGCGCGCGCTGCCTCGAGCAAATGGAAGGTGCCGATGACGTTGCTGTCGAGATAGGCGCGGGGCGCCTCCAAGCTGTAGCGGACGCCCGCCTGGGCTGCGAGGTGCACGATCACATCGGGCGCGAAATCGCGGGCCGCAGAAGAGAGCGTCTCGAAGTCCTCAAGCATCGCCTCGGTTGCCGAGAAGGCCGGATGGGCGAGCAGAAGGGCGTGGCGCGCGCGCTTGAGCGCCGGGTCGTAATAGTCCGTCATTCCGTCATAGCCGTGCACGCGGAATCCGTCCTCGAGCAGCCGGCGGGCAAGGTGGAAGCCGATGAAACCGGCCGTGCCGGTCACAAGGATCCGCGGCGTCTCGCGCACAGGCTCTGTCCTTCCTTCCCCGTTTCCCCGGACGCCGCGCGCCCGGGCGCCGTTCCCCGGCCATCCGGGCCGCGGGCCGACCCGGCACCCCATGGGCAAGCCCGCCTTACGGCAGGCCGACCAGCTTGTGCATCTGGAGGCTGAGCCGCCAGCGCGGGTGGGCAAGGCAATAGGCGATGGCCTGCCGGATGTTCTCGGCAAGCGCCGGGCCGTCCATCGGCTGGAGGAAGAAATGGGCGAAGTCCCACCCCTCGACCCGGTCGGGGGAAAGGCCCTCCTGGGGAAACACCAGCTTCAGCTCATCGCCGCAGCGCTGGACGGTCGTCGTCCCGGCCTTGGGAGAGACGCAGATCCAGTCGAGCCCGGGGGGCGCGGGCAGGGTCCCGTTGGTCTCGACCGCGATCCGGAAGCCCCGTGCCTTGAGGGCTGCTATCAGTGCGGCATCGAGCTGGAGGAGCGGCTCGCCGCCGGTTGCCACCGCCAGCCGGTGCGCCTCCGCCGGCCCCCAGGCGCGCGCGACCGCCGCTGCAAGCGCCTCCGCATCGTGAAAGCGCCCGCCGCCGGGGCCGTCGGTGCCGACGAAGTCCGTATCGCAGAAGCGGCACTGGGCCCGGGCCCGGTCCGCCTCCCGCCCGCTCCACAGGTTGCAGCCGGAAAAGCGCAGGAACACCGCGCGGCGGCCCGCTTGCGCGCCCTCGCCCTGGAGCGTGACGTAGATCTCCTTCACGGCGTAGGGCATGCCGCATACTCCGTCGGGTCCGCGATCCCCGCCTCGGTGAAGCCCTTGCGCCGCAGCCGGCAGGCGTCGCAGAGGCCGCAGTGGCGGCCGTCCGGCGTCGGATCATAGCAGGACCAGGTCATTGAAACGTCGAGGCCGGCCGCAAGCGCCGCCCGGACGATCCCCCCCTTGGTGAGCGCGATGAGCGGGGCGTGCACCCGGTAGCGCATCTCGCCCTCGACGCCCGCCCGGGTCGCCAGAGCAGCCAGCGTCTCGAAGGCGGCGATGAAGGCCGGCCGGCAGTCGGGATAGCCGGAATAGTCGAGCGCGTTCACCCCAATCACGAGGTCGCCCGCGCCTGCCGCCTCCGCCCAGGCAAGCGCGACTGCGAGGAAGACGGTGTTCCGCGCGGGCACATAGGTGACCGGGATGCCGGGCCGGAGGCCCTCCTTGGGCACGGGCATCTCGCCGGTCAGCGCCGAGCCGCCGAAGGCGCGGAGGTCCAGCGGCAGCACGATGTGGCGCGCCGCGCCCCAGGCGCCGGCCAGCCGCCGGGCCGCCTCGAGCTCGCGCGCGTGCCGCTGGCCATAGTCGATGGTGAGCGCCAGCACCCGGGCACCGGCGCGCGCGGCCAGTGCCAAGCAGGTGGCCGAATCCAACCCCCCCGAGAGCAGCACCACCGCCCGCCGCCCGGCCAGTCGGGACAGATCCGTCTCCATGGCCCGCCCCTGACAGGAGACGACCGGCGTCCTCAAGCCCCCGCGCGCGCGGCGAAAAGCGCAAGCAAAAGGGTAAGCCCGCCGAGGCCGAGCGACAGTGGCACGCGGAGCCCGAGCCACCAGCCGGGGGCGAGCCCCCGGGCAACAAGCAGGCGGTCAACCGCGGGGCTTGCCATCAGCAGCACGCCGAGCGCCGCGATCCGCCAGGGGGAAAGCCACGGAAGGAGTGCCCAGGCGGCAAGCGAGGGAAGGACGGCAAGCCCGAACAGGCTGAAGCCGCCGCCCCCGGCGCGGGCGGCAAGGCCCCACCAGGTCCCGCCCAGGAACGACAGGATGAGGGCGGCGTAGAGCGCGCCCGCCTCGACGGCAAAGCGGCCAACCCCCCAGTCCGCGGGGGACGCGGCGCCGATGACCGCAGCTGCGGCCGGAAGAAGGCCAGCCGCCCCGAGCGTGCGCGCGGCCGCCGGCACGCGCGCCCGGCCCGCACCGCTCTCCGGCGTCTGTTCATCGTCCGTACGCATCCCACTCTCCCCAAGGCCAGCGCAGGGGGCGGAAGCGGCTTCAAGCCGCCGCCTGCCGGGGCGGTGCCGCCCTCCGCGCCGGCCCGGGTCGGCCGGGCGTCCCGCCGCCCGTCCCGGGCCGCTGCGCGGCCGGCTCGCCCGCCCTGCCCGGCCGCGGTCCCTCCGCCAAGCGCGACCGATCGGCGCCCGCTTGGCACCCACCGCATTCTGGGGCATGGGAGGAGCTCTGACCCCACGTCTTGGGCTCCTGCCATGCGCATTGCCATCGCCTCGGATCATGCCGGCTTTGCCCTCAAGGCCGCACTGGCCGCGGACCTTCTCGGCCAGGGCCGGTCGGTCCTCGACCTCGGACCAGACAGCGCCGAGGTGCCCGTCGACTATCCCGACTACGGCCGGCGCTGCGCGGAGCTCGTCGCCTCCGGCGGCGCGGAGCGCGGGGTCCTTGTCTGCGGGTCGGGCATCGGCATGTCGATTGCTGCCAACCGCGTGCCGGGCGCGCGCTGCGCGCTGGTGCACGACCATCTCTCCGCCCGCCTCGCGCGCGAGCACAATGATGCCAACATCATCGCCTTCGGCGGGCGGCTGATCGGGCTTGAGACCGCCCGCGATGCGCTTGCCACCTTCCTCGCCACCGGCTTCGCCGGCGGCCGTCATGCGGCCCGCGTGGCCAAACTGGGATGACCGCACCATGAGCACCCGTCCGCTTGCCGCCGATCCAGGCTTCGACCGCTTCTTCACCGCCCCGCTGGCCGAGACCGACCCGGCGGTCGCCGAGGCGATTGCAGCCGAGACCCGCCGGCAGCAGCAGCAGATCGAGCTCATCGCCTCGGAGAACATCGTCTCGCGCGCGGTGCTGGAAGCGCAGGGCTCGGTCTTCACCAACAAATATGCCGAGGGCTATCCCGGCCGGCGCTACTACCAGGGCTGCGCGCACGCCGATGCGGTCGAGGCGCTTGCAATCGAGCGGGCCAAGGCGCTCTTCGGCTGCCGCTTCGCCAACGTCCAGCCGCATTCCGGGGCCCAGGCGAACGGCGCGGTCTTCCTTGCCCTCCTCGAGCCCGGCGACACCATCATGGGGATGAGCCTTGCCGCCGGCGGGCACCTGACCCACGGCGCGCCGCCGAGCCAATCCGGCAAATGGTTCCGCGCCGTGCAGTATGGCGTGAGCCCAACGACCCACCGGATCGACTACGACGCGCTCGAGAGCCTTGCGCTTGAGGCACGGCCGAAGCTCCTGATCGCCGGCGGGTCGGCCTATCCCCGGGTGATCGACTTTGCCGCCATGCGGGCGATCGCCGACCGCGTGGGCGCCTTCCTGCTCGTCGACATGGCGCATTTCGCCGGTCTGGTGGCCGCCGGCGTCCACCCCTCGCCCTTCCCGCACGCCCATGTGGTCACGACCACCACCCACAAGACGCTGCGCGGGCCGCGCGGCGGCCTCATCCTCACCGACGACGAGGCGCTTGCCCGGCGGATCAACGCAGCTGTCTTCCCCGGCCTTCAGGGCGGGCCGCTCGTCCATGTGATCGCCGCCAAGGCGGTCGCCTTCGGCGAGGCGCTCCGCCCCGCCTTCCGCGACTATGCCGAGGCGGTGGTGGCCAACGCCAAGATCCTGGCCGCCACCCTTGAGCGGCGCGGCTGCGCGATCGTGACCGGCGGGACCGACACGCACCTTGCCCTCGTCGACCTGCGTCCCAAGGGGCTGACCGGCAAGGACGCCGACGAGGCGCTGGAACGGGCGCACATCACCGCCAACAAGAACGGCGTGCCCTTCGACCCCCTGCCGCCGGCCAAGACGTCGGGCCTCAGGGTCGGTTCGCCGGCGTGCACAACGCGCGGTTTTGGCCTTGCTGAGTTCGAGGAGGTGGGCCACCTGATCGCCGACGTGCTCGACGGCCTCGCCGCCCACGGCGCGGACGGCAACGGGCGCATCGAGGCGGAGGTGCGCGCGCGCGTCCACGCACTGACCGCCCGTTTCCCGATCTACGGCTGAACGCGGCGCGGGGCCCCGGCCATGCGCTGTCCCTTCTGCGGCAACGAGGAAACGCAGGTGAAGGACAGCCGGCCGACGGAGGATGGCACCGTCATCCGCCGCCGCCGGCAGTGCCCGGCCTGCCACGCCCGCTTCACCACCTTCGAGCGGGTGCAGCTGCGCGAGCTTACGGTCATCAAGAAGTCCGGCCGCCGGGAGCCGTTCGACCGCGAGAAGCTCGTCCGCTCGATCCACATCGCCTGCCGCAAGCGCGACATCGACCCGGAGCGGATCGAGCGGTTCGTCTCCGCCATCCAGCGCCAGCTGGAAGCCGAGGGCGAGACCGAGGTGACGGCCGCGGAGATCGGCGCGCGCGTGATGCGCGGACTGGAGCGGCTCGACCCCGTCGCCTATGTCCGGTTCGCAAGCGTCTACAAGGAATTCCGCGAGGCGCGGGATTTTGAGACCTTCGTCGGTGCGCTCGGGCGGCTGCCGCGCGCGCCGGCCGACGCCGAAGGCGACGCCTGAGGATGAAAACCCGGTTCGGCCCGGCCGGCGGCGAGCCCCCGGCGGGGCCGACGCGGGCCCGCGGCCGCACCAACCTTCGACTGCCGCTGCGCCGGGAGCCGGCGGGAAACATCCGTCCGAACCCCGCGGTCTTCCCGCCGTCCCCGCACACCCGCCCCGCGCGGGCTTCCGCGCCGGCCGGGCGCTCCCCGGCGCGCGCGGGCGCCCGGACTTTCCGATATGGCGGGCTGGCGCGACGGATGGCGCCTCCCGGCGCGCGCGGAGGCCCGGCCCGGCATGGCCCCTCCCGACCCTACGGCCCGCCAGGCGCGACCGGACGCCGCCCGGCCCCGGAGGACGGGGGCCCGACCTCACGCGGCCGGGCCGCGCGCCTCGGGATCCGGCCCGACCTCACGCGGCCCGGCAGGGCGGTGGCCCGGTCCGCGGGCCTTAGCCCTCCTCCACCGGATAGCCGGCGAAGGGCTTGGTCGGGTGCATGGCAACCGAGGAGGCGATGCGTGCCACCGGGCTGTCGCCCTCGGTCCAGGCGGCGGCAAGCTCGCGCCATTCGCGCATCGAGCGCACCAGCACCTTCACCTGATAGTCGGACTGGCCCGAGATCTCGTCCGCCTCGATCACCCGCGGATCGCGCCGGAACAGCGCCTCCATGGCCGCGAAATCCTCCGGCTGGTGCCGGCCGAGCGCCACCTGGGCGTGGATGAGGGTCGCCGGGCGCACCTTCTCGATTGCGACCTCGGCGCGATAGCCGGTGATCACCCCGGCCTCCTCCAGCCGCCGCACGCGGGCAAGGCAGGCCGAGGGCGACAGCGCCACCCGTTCAGCAAGCGCCGCATTGGTGATCCGCCCCTCGGCCTGGAGGATGGCGAGGATGCGGCGGTCGATGCGGTCGAGACGGACGGGCTCGATGGGCTTGCGCATATCCCCCGCAGCTTCTTCTGCACGGACCGCAGACAATCGCAACCCCTGCGCCCGGATTCGGGGCATAGGAGGCCATGCCCCAAGCCGACCCGCGTCGCCTTGCGCTGTTCCGGGTCCGCCCGGCCCGGCCGGACGACCTGCCCGGCCTGCGGGCGCTGGCGGACCTGACCGGCGGCGGCTTCACCAACCTGCCCGGCGATGCCGACGCGCTGTACGAGCGCATCGCCTGGTCCGAGCGGAGCCTGGCCGCCGACCTCGGCGGGCCGGTGGACGAGCTCTACCTCCTCGTGCTCGAGGAGGAGGCCAGCGGCCGGATCCTCGGGACCGCCTGCATCTTCTCCAACCTCGGCGTCCGCTGGCCCTTCTACTCCTACCGGATCACCACCATTTCGCTGAAATCGCGCGAGCTCGGGCGCACCTTCCGCACCCAGGTGCTGCATCTCGTCAACGACTTCGACGGCGCCGCCGAGGTCGGCGGCCTGTTCCTCCACCCCGAGGCGCGCGCGGGCGGCCTCGGGCGGCTGCTCGCCCGTGCCCGCTACCTGTTCATGGCCGGGCACCGTGCCCGCTTCCCGGACCGGGTGATTGCCGAGCTGCGCGGCGTGCTCGACGAGGCGGGAAACGCGCCCTTCTGGGACGCGCTGGCCGGCCGCTTCTTCGGCATGAGCTTCATCGAGGCGGATCGGTTCAACAGCATCCACGGCAACCAGTTCATCGCCGACCTGATGCCCAAATATCCGGTCTATGTGGCGCTCCTTGCCGAGGAGGCGCGCGCTGTCCTTGGCGTTCCCCACCCCGCCGGGCGCGCGGCGCTGGCCCTGCTGGAGGCCGAGGGCTTCGCCTTCACCGGCTATGTGGACATTTTCGACGGCGGCCCGACGGTCGAGGCGCGGGTGGACCAGCTGAAGACGCTGCGCGAGGCGCGGCACGCCAGGGTGGCAGGCCGCGTGCCGCTTGACGCGCTGAGCACGCAGCCGCTGCACCTTGTGGCAACCGGCCGGCTGTCCGCGTTCGAGGCCCGGGCGCTCCCGCTCGGCAAGGGGAAGGAGGGCGTCCTCCTTCCCGGCGAGGCCGGGATCGCCCCCGGCACCGGGATCCTCCATGCCCCCTTCTGACCCGCCCCCGCCGGCAGGGCCCCCGGGCGCCTGCGATCCGGCCCGCCCGTCCGAGGGGCGCCCGGCCGCGCGGCTGGAAAGCCGCCGCCCCCACGACGGCAGCCTGCTGTGGACGGGCCCGGTTGCGGGCCCCGCCGAGGTCGCATCCGCAGTCGCCCGCGCGCGCGCTGCCCAGCCGGCCTGGGCGGCCGCGCCGCTCGATGCGCGGCTTGCGGTCGCCCGCCGGTTCGCCGCGCGCGTCGAGGCGGAAGGCGAGGCCTTCGCGCGGCTGATCGCCGAGGAGACCGGCAAACCGCTGTGGGAGGCTCGGACCGAGGTCGGCTCGGTTGCGGCCAAGGTCGAGATCTCGATCGAGGCGCTCATGACCCGCGCCGGCACCTCGGTCCGGCCGCTCGCCTCCGACCGCGCCGGCGCCCTGCAGGCCGTGCGGCACAAGCCGCACGGCGTGCTGGCCGTGCTCGGACCCTACAATTTCCCGGCCCACCTGCCCAACGGGCACATCGTGCCGGCGCTTCTTGCCGGCAACGCGGTGGTGCTGAAGCCCTCCGAGCTTGCACCTGCGACGGGCGCGCACCTGGCCTGCCTCTGGGCCGAGGCCGGGCTTCCCGACGGGGTCCTCGGCGTGGTGCAGGGCGGGGCCGAGACCGGCCGGGCGCTCGCCGAGGCGGAGGTCGACGGCCTCCTGTTCACCGGCTCAGCTGCAACGGGCGCGGCGCTGGCCCACCTCTACGCGGCACGGCCCTGGCGCATCCTGGCCCTCGAGATGGGCGGCAACAACCCGATCCTGGTCTGGGACCTGCCCGAAGCGCAGGTGCCGGCGGCCGCCGCCACCATCGTCCAGTCCGCGTTCCTCTCGGCCGGCCAGCGCTGCACCTGCGCCCGCCGGCTGATCCTCCCCGAAGGCCGGGCGGGCGACCGGCTGGTCGAGGCGGTCGTCGCGCTGTGCGACCGGCTGATCATCGACCAGCCCTTCGCCGAGCCGCAGCCCTTCATGGGCCCGCTCGTCTCCAACCGCGCCGCGGACCGGGTGCTCGCGGCAGCCGCGGCCCTTCCCGGGCGGACGATCCGGGCCGTCCGCCGCCTGGCCGAGGGGCTTCCCTTCCTGACCCCGGGCCTCGTCGACGTGACCGGCGCCGATGTGCCGGACGAGGAGGTGTTCGGCCCGCTCCTCCAGCTGATCCGCGTTCCCTCCTTCGCTGCGGGGATGGCGGTTGCGAACGCCACCCGCTTCGGGCTCGCCGCCGCCCTCATCGGCGGCGACCGGCCGCTCTTCGAGCAGTTCTGGCAGGACAGCCGCGCCGGGGTCGTCAACTGGAACCGGCCGACCACCGGGGCCTCCTCCTCGGCCCCCTTCGGCGGCATCCGCGCCTCCGGCAACCACCGACCGTCGGCCCTTTATGCAGCCGATTATTGCGCCTTTCCGGTCGCCTCGATCGAGGCGGAGGCCCCCTGCCAGCCGATCCTGGAGGGCCTGCGCTGATGCCCGAGCTCCAGCTCGACGGACTGGTCGGCCCCACGCACAACTATGCCGGGCTCAGCCCCGGCAACCTTGCGGCCACCGCGAACGCGGGCCAAGCGGCCCATCCGCGCGAGGCCGCGCTCCAGGGCCTTGCCAAGATGCGCCTCGTCGCCTCGCTCGGCATCCCGCAGGGCCTCCTCCTGCCGCACGACCGGCCGAACCTCGCGCTGCTGCGCGGGCTCGGCTTTGCCGGCACGGATGAGGAGGTGCTGAAGGCCGCCGCGGACGAGGACCCGCAGCTCCTGGCGGCGGCCTGGTCGGCCTCGGCCATGTGGACGGCCAATGCCGCCACCGTCTCCCCGGCCCCGGATACGGCCGACGGCCGCATCCACCTTTCGGTCGCCAATCTCGTCACCATGGGCCACCGGCACCAGGAGTGGCCGGAGACGCTTGCGCAGCTGCGGCTTGCCTTCGCCGACCGCCGGCGGTTCGTCGTCCACGGCCCGGTTCCGGCAAGCTTCGGCGACGAGGGCGCGGCTAACCACATGCGCCTTGCCCCGGCGCACGAGGCACCGGGCATCGAGGTGATGGTCTACGGGTGCAGCCCCGAGGGGCGCTTCCCGGCGCGCCAGCACCCCCGCGCGGCAGCCGCGGTCCTGCGGCGCCACGGCGTCCGCCGCAAGATGCTTGCGCGACAGTCGGAGGCGGCGATCGAGGCCGGCGCCTTCCACAACGACGTGGTGGCGGTGGCCAACGGGCCGCTGCTCTTCGCCCATGCGCAGGCCTTCGCGGACCGCGACGCGCTCATCGCACGGCTTGCCGCCGAGGTGCCCGGCTTCGTCCTCGTCGAGGTGGCGGAGTCCGAGCTCTCGCTCGCCGATGCCGTTGCCACCTATCTCTTCAACGCCTGCCTCCTCACCCTTCCCGACGGCGGCATGGCGCTGGTGCTGCCGCGCGAGGCGCGCGACCACCCGCGCGCCTGGGCCTTCCTCGAGCGGGTGCGCGCCGACCCGGCCAATCCGATCGAGCAGCTGTTCGTGCTCGACCTCCGGGAGTCGATGCGCAACGGCGGCGGGCCCGCCTGCCTGCGCCTGCGGGTTCCCCTCTCGCAGGAGGCGCTCGCCGCGGTCGACCGTCGGTTCCTGCTCGACGACAGGCGGCTCGACCGCCTGGAGGAGCTCGTCGGCCGGCTCTGGCCGAAGCGGATCCTGCCCCGGGACCTCGCCGAGCCCAGCCTTCTCGCCGAGGTGCGCGCGGCCCGGGCCGCCCTTCTTGCGCTTCTCGGCTTCGCGCCCGCTGAGCTTGCCCCGCATCCGGCGTGACCGGGCTTCGCTCCGCACCGGCCCGCGCCGGAGGCAGCCGCCCGCGCCATGCCGCCCGCGGCTCCGCTCCTTCCCGGCCCGCCGGCGCGGGCGTCCGATGCGCGGCCGGCCCGCAGCCCCCGGCGGCCTCCCGTCGGGCGGCCTCAGCGCCCGGCGTCCGGTCCGATCCGCCGCCAGGCGTCGGCCAGGGCGTCGGCGATCTCCCGGGCCTCGGCGAGCGTCTCGCGCCGGCCGGAGACGATCCGGTCGCGCAGGAGGCCGTAGGTGCGGCGGAGGGTCGCGGCCACCTCGCCCCCCCGCTCGCTGTCGAGGGTCGTCTCAAGGCCGTCGACGATTGCAAGCGCCTTCTCGAAGGCCCGGCAGCGGGCCACCCGGTCACCCCGCTCGAGCGCCAGCTCTGCCTCGCGCAGGAGCTGCTGCAGCCGTTCAAACAGCATGAGCACGAGCCCGTGCGGCGAGGCTGCGGCCACTTTCGCCTCGAGGTCGAGCTGCCGGTAGCGCGAGAGGGCCTCGGGCGCGGACGCCGGCGCGCCCGGGCGCGGCACCGATGCCCCCCCGTGCGCGGCGGGCGCCGGGCCGGGCGGCGCGGCGGCCGGCGCGGGGTGGAGGCGGGCCTGGAGTTGGGCGTAGGTGAGCATGGGCTAGCGCTCGCGCCGTCCGAACCAGAGATCGGTCTGGCGGGAGAGGAAGGCGAGCGTCTGCCGGGCCTCGCCGACCTGCCGGTCGAGCGCAGCATATTGGCGGGTGAGCCCGGCCTCGTAGCGGGCGATGCGCGCCTCCAGCCGGGCCCGCTCGGCCGCGATCGCCTCGCTTTCGCGCTGCAGCGCCGGCGGCTGGCCCGGGCGTCCCTCAAGGGCGGCCCGGAGGTCCGCGGCGATGGCCTTGAGCGGCCCGGGCGGACTCGTGAAGGTGCCGGCCCGCGCGAGCTCGCGCAACATCGCCTCGATCCGCCCCGGGTGGAGATCGGCCGCGCGCTGCAGCCGGGCCTGGTCCACCCGGACCTTGCCATCCCGGTCGAGCGTCAGCCCGATGTCGGCCAGCCGCTGGGGGGCGTCCCCCTCCGGTGCAGCGAGCGGGCGGGTGGTCAGCTGCACGAGCGCTGCAACCGCGCGCCGGGCGACCGTGTTTGAGACCAGCGCCCCCGGTTCCCCCGGGGCACCGGCCCCCCGGGTCAGGTCGCGGCCGAGGCCGAGGAGCTCGTTCAGCGCGCCGGCGAGGTCGGACACCGTGGCGGCGATCTCGGCCGGCGCGTGGCGCGCCGAGACCCGCACGGGAAGACCCGGTGCCGCCCGGAGGAGCTGGACCGAGACGCCCGGCAGCAGGTCGTCGAAGGAATTGGCGGCCCGGCGCAGCGGCACCCCGTCGAGCACCAGCTCCGCATCTCCGGCGGCCGCGGTGCGGGCCATCCCCCCGCCGCCGACGGTAAAGGCGACCGGGGCGAGATCGGGCGTTTCCGTCTCGACAAGAAACCCCGCCCCGGCCCCGGTCTCCCCGCTCAACAGGAGGCGCGTGCCGGCGGGGTCGGAGACAAGCTCGGCCCGGAGGCCGGCGCCGGCCGCGCGGGCCGCGGCGTTGATGGCATCCCGGATGCCGGCGAGGCTTCCCTGCCCCGGCCCGATTTCGACCACGAGGTCCGGCCGGGTGCCGGGCGTAAAGCCGGTGGCCGGCCCGCTGCCGGCAACCGTGCCAAAGCGGATGGTCAGCGTGCCCGAACCAAGGATCGCCTGCGGGTCCGCGACCGGGTCGGTAGCAAGCGTCTGGGCCGAGGCGAGCATTCGCACCTCGACCGTGCGCTGGGGCACGACCCGCCCCGGCGCCGCCGAGACGGCGAGGACCGAGGGATCGGAGACCCGGGCGATCGGGCCGACGGCGCCGCTTGCGATCCGCTGGTCGAGCGCGTTCGACAGCGCGGCGAAGGCGGCCTGGAACCGGCCGAGCGCGGAGATGCGCGCCTCGATCCGCTTCGCCCGCGCATCCAGAAGCTTCTCGCGCGGGGCGCGCTCGGCGGCAACCAGCTCGCGCACCACCGCCTTGGTGTCGAAGCCGGCGCCGAGCCCGAGCGTCTGGAAGATACTGCCCATCCCGCCCCGTTCACGGCCGGGGCCCGCGGCAGTTGAGAGGGGGGCTCGCTTGCAAGCCCCGGACGGCACTGCTAGCGCCCATGCGTCAGGCGGCGCTTCTGCGCGCGGCGCACCGGCCGGAAGGCGCGCCCGGCTCGCGTCCGCAGGTCAGGGGCGGTCAGACCCGGCCGCGCTGCCGTCGGCACGCCGTCCGGTCCGCTGCCGCCGGGCCGCAGCCTCGCGCGTCCGATGCCAGGCTCCGGGGCTCGACCGCTGTCCGGCGGGCGAGCGGCGGAAGGTGTGAACGCCGGGCCCACGGCACGGTTGGGGCCCGCCGATCGGGGGGGCCGCACGGGCCCACGGGCCGGCCGTTTCCAGAGGCCGGTGCGGGGCGGCGGCCGGCACGGGCAGAGGGGGCGACACAGCCCCGGGGCACGGCAAGATCACGGGAGGTCCGACCGAGGGTGAGGGTAAGGCACGGCGGCAGGCAGAGGACATATCCCCCCGCTGCTACCCCGCCCCGCTTGTGCCCCGCTGTTCTCCGGTGCCCGGCCGCCGGCGCCCGGCAGGCGTCTTCGCCGGGCCTTCCGCCCCCATCCCCTCGTTCTTGCATGGCGCTGCCGCCGGGCCCCGCGCCCCGGCGGGCGCCAAGGAGATTTCCATGACAACCCGCATGCTGATCGACGCCCGCCACCCGGAGGAGACCCGGGTGGTCGTGATGAAGGGCGACCGACTGGAGGAGTTCGACTTCGAGGCCGCGGCCCGCAAGCAGATCCGCGGCAACATCTATCTCGCTAAGGTGTCCCGCGTCGAGCCCTCGCTCCAGGCCGCCTTCGTGGATTATGGCGGCAACCGGCACGGCTTCCTGCCCTTTTCGGAGATCCATCCGGACTATTATCAGATCCCGCGCGAGGACCGGGAGGCGCTTTTGCGCGAGGAAAGCCGGCTCGCCCGGGAATCCCTCTCAGCGGACGGGGCCGACGGGGCCGAGGCTGCAACCGCCGAGCCCGCCCTGCCTTCCGACGGCGAGGGCCGTGAGGAGCCGAACGGCAACGGAAGCCGGGTCGAGGACCATGGCAACACCGAGGACGCAAGCGTTGAGGCACTGCGCCGCCAGCGCATGGCGCTCCGCCGGAAATACAAGATCCAGGAGGTGATCAAGCGCCGGCAGGTGCTGCTCGTCCAGGTGGTGAAGGAGGAGCGGGGCAACAAGGGCGCGGCGCTCACCACCTATCTGTCGCTGGCCGGCCGCTATTCGGTGCTGATGCCCAATACCGCCCACGGCGGCGGCATCAGCCGCAAGATCGCCAGCGCCGCCGACCGCAAGCGGCTCAGGGCCATCATGGCCGAGCTCGACCTGCCGCCCACCATGGGCGCCATCGTGCGCACCGCCGGGCTTGAGCGGACAAAGGCCGAGATCCGGCGCGACTTCGACTATCTCACCCGCCTGTGGGACGAGATTCGCGAGACGACGCTCGCCTCGACCGCCCCCGCCCTCATCTACGAGGACTCGGACCTCGTCAAACGGGCGATCCGCGACATCTACAGCCGCGAGGTGGAGGAGGTGCTCGTCGACGGCGAGGCCGCCTACCGGCAGGCGCGCAGCTACATGAAACTGCTGATGCCGAGCCACGTCAAGCGCGTGAAGCTCTATGCTGACCCGGTCCCGCTCTTCCTGCGCGCCGGCGTCGAGGGGCAGCTGGCAGCCATGATGAACCCGGCGGTCCAGCTGAAATCCGGCGGCTATATCGTTTTCAACCCGACAGAGGCGCTTGTTGCCGTCGACGTAAACTCCGGCCGGTCCACGCGGGAATACAATATCGAGGAGACCGCGCTCAAGACCAACATCGAGGCTGCAGAAGAGGTGGCGCGCCAGCTCCGCCTGCGCGACCTCGCCGGCCTCATTGTCGTCGACTTCATCGACATGGAGTCGAGCGCCAACAACAAGAAGGTCGAGCGCGCGCTTAAAGAGGCGCTGAAGGCCGACCGGGCGCGGATCCAGGTCGGGCGGATCTCCCCCTTCGGCCTTCTGGAGATGAGCCGGCAGCGGCTGCGCACCGGCGTGTTCGAGGCCTCGACCGTTGCCTGCCCCACCTGCGGCGGGGCCGGCGTCATCCGCACGCCCGCCTCGGCCTCGCTTGCTGCGCTGCGTCTCCTCGAGGAGGAGATCGTGCGCGGCAAGGCCTCGCAGTTCCGGCTGCGCGCCGACCCCGAGGTCGCCGTCTACATGCTCAACCGCAAGAAAGCGGACGTCCTGGAACTCGAGACGCGCTACGGCGTGACGGTCGAGGTGGTCCCGGACGAGACGCTCTCGGGCGCGCGCTTTGCCATCGACGCAAGCGGCGCCCCGCCAGCGCGCCTGCCGGCCGCCGCTCCGCTGGCCCTGCCCGGGGCGGAGGCGGGCGACGGGCAGGAAGACGAGGCCCGGGAGACGGAGGCCGGGCCGGAGGCCGACGCCCCGGCTGCGGCCCAGCCTTCGGACGCCTTGGCCAGCGCGCGCGCGGAGGAGGAGAAGCCGCGCAAGCGGCGGCGCCGGCGGGGCGGGCGCAACCGCCGGCGCGACCGGGGGGCCGATGCGGTTGCAGCCGCCGCGCCCGCAGCCGCTGGTCCCCCGGACGAAGCGGCGGTGCCGTCGACCAGCGGGGCAGAGGCGAAGCCGGAGGCGGACCTGCCCGACGCCGCGGTCGCGCCGGCGGTCCCGGACGAGGCCCGGCCGGAGGCCGCCGCGGAGGGGCTGCCGGCCCCGCCGGTCGATGCGGCGCCGGCCGCCGCGCGCCCGGCCCGGCGCCGGCGGCAGGTGCCCGAGGCCCATGCTGCACCGGCCCCGGGCGTGCCGGAGGAAGCGCCCGGCCCGACGGCCGTGCCCGACGAGGCAGGAGCCGGCAAGGCCGGCGGCCTCGGGCGCACGCCCCGCCGCAGGCGCGTTGGATCGGCCTCGGACAGGACGGCCGCGCAGGCGCCGGCGGATGCGTCCGAGACCGGCCCCGCGGGCCCGTCCCCGGCGCCCCCGTCTGCCGCGGCGGAGGCCCGCCTCGCGCCGGCTGCAGCCGACGGCGCAAGCGCGCCCGCCGTGCCGGCCGGGGAACCGGCTGCCCCGGCCTCCGACCCTGGCGGCGCCGTGCCGGTTCCGGCCGAGGCGGCCACCCGGCCGGCCGCGGCCTCGACTGCGCCGCCGCGCCGTGGCTGGTGGCAGCGCACCTTCGGGGGGTGACGGGCGCGCAATCCTCGCGTAGGTTGCGCAGGCAAACAGGGGAAGGGGGCGCATGTCGACCTGGATCGGGGCCATCCTCATCGGCCTTCTGGCCGGCGCCCTTGCGCGGCTCGTCTCGCGCGATCCCAGAAACCCGCAGGGCTGTCTCCTCACGATGGCCCTCGGCCTTCTGGGCGCGGCCCTCTTCACCTGGATCGGGCGGACGCTCGGCCTCTACGGGGAGGGCGAGACGGCGGGCCTCATCGGGGCGACGCTGGGCGCGCTTCTCGTGCTCGGCGCCTGGCGGGTGATCTCGGAAGGGCGCTGAGCCCTCCCGCGCGGGGCGCCCTGCGCCCGGGGTCGGGCCGGCACGTGCGCCCCCTCGCTGGCGGCCAACCGGTTCGCGCGGTCGGCGGCGCCGGGCCAAGGCCGCTCCCGGCCCGGGCGCACGCTTGCAGTGCCGGCCTTCCCGGCGGCCAGCGGGTGCGGCCTCGGCGGGCGGCTCCGAGGGCGCGCGGTC